>Ga0181537_10001775_pt1 | contig 19484 bp, 16 predicted proteins | sample PEATcosm2014_Bin_39_FD_119765 | JGI IMG/M metagenome (GOLD analysis project Ga0181537, IMG submission 119765) | Peatland microbial communities from MTU Mesocosm Facility, Houghton, MI, USA - PEATcosm2014_Bin23_10_metaG | ecosystem: Environmental > Terrestrial > Soil > Wetlands > Peat | place... | reverse complement strand
GAAGTCGGGGCGCTCTCTTAACGAGGTCATCGCTGAAAAGCCCACCTCGAAATTCGACGCAAAATGGGGCGGAGGCTTCATCTCCCCCAGTTTCGTAACCGAGCTGTTTTTCATAGGCGCCTAGCGAATTGCATTGAAAGGACATTCATATTGCTCATGCCTGCGTCTCCAAAGGCTTCATGATGGGTCAGCTTCTATCGGTGAACGTCGGGTTACCTCGCGAAGTCGAGTGGAAAGGCCGGATCGTGCGCAGCGCGATCTGGAAAACTCCGGTCGAGGGCCGCTGTCGCGTCCGCAGACTCAATCTCGATGGAGACGGTCAAGCGGACTTGGCCGGGCACGGCGGCGAGAACCGTGCCGTCTTTGTCTACCAGATCGAATCGTACCGCTATTGGCAGGAGCAGCTGAGTCGGAGCGATTTCATTCACGGGCAGTTCGGCGAAAACTTCACCATCGCCGACTTGTCCGACGATGCTGTCTGCATCGGGGACCGTTTCCAGATTGGCAGCGCGATCTTCGAGGTTTCTCAGCCCCGTGTTACCTGTTATCGCGTTGGCATCCGGATGCATGAGCCTCGCATGCCGGCACTGCTAACCGGGAGCGGCCGGCCGGGGTTCTACTTTCGCGTTTTGCAGGAAGGCGACGTTGGCGCCGGTGACGAAATCACCAAAGTCGGAGAGGCGACGGAGCGCATGACCGTCGCTGAAATCAACGCGCTCCTCTATTCCTCAAGTCATCCTCGTGAACTGCTTCAACGCGCTCTGCGAATCGAAGCGCTCTCCTCCGGATGGCGCTGGTCGTTTGAAGCGCTGCTGAAGAGCCAAACAACAGGATTGGCGAGCGGGAACGCAGGCCTCGCGCCCGCCTCCGCGGCGCACCCGGTTGCGCCGGGATTTCGCCCGCTCCAAATTTCGGCAATCGATCACGAGTCCGCGGACGTCCTCTCGTTTTCCATGCTGAGCAATGATGGACAACCGTTGCCGATGGCATTGCCAGGTCAATATGTGGTCTTGCGTCTCCAGCCCGGCGGAGATCGCCCTTTACTTTTTCGCAGCTACTCTCTTTCCGGTCCTGCATCAACCGAACGCTGCCGCATCAGCGTAAAAATCGAACCGCATGGCGCAGCCGGAACCTATTTGAAAGAGCAAGTACGCGTGGGAGATCTTCTCGATGTCAGTTCTCCCCGCGGAACTTTCATTCTGGAAGCAGGAGATCGACCCGCCGTGCTGCTCAGCGCCGGAATTGGCGCGACTCCGGTCTTGGCCATGTTGCACGCGCTGGCGGCCAATCGCTCAACACGACAAATCTTCTGGATCCATTCGGCTCGCGACCGTCAGCATCATCCGTTCGCCAGCGAAGTCCACAGCCTGATGGCCAAGCTCCCGAATGCTCGAGCGTATGTCTGCTACAGCAGACCGGGCACGGACGACAAAATAGGGGAGCACTTCGATTTTGCCGGTCACCTGTCTCGCTCTGTCTTTGACGAAACAGGGATTCCGCAAGACGCCGACGTCTATCTTTGCGGCCCATCTCAGTTCATGGCGGAGATGAAAGAGACCCTCGCAGCGTTCGGTATCGCACCGCAGCGAATTCACGCCGAGATTTTCAGTGGTGACAATTCCAAGCGCCCTGGAGGTATCCGCGCCACGTACAAAGCTCCCCATCCGCCAGCGGACGAAGACAACACCGGTCCTCTTGTGTCGTTTGCCCGTAGCGGCATCGTCGCGCGTTGGAGCGCCTCAAAATATCAAAGCATTTTGGAATTGGCCGAAGCGTGCGACGTCCCCGCCCTTTGGTCCTGCCGGACCGGCGTTTGTCACAGCTGTGAGAGCGGTTTGGTCTCCGGTACAGTCGTCTACAGCCCCGAGCCGCTCGAAAGGCCGGCCAACGGCAACCTACTTATTTGTTGCTCGCAGCCAACCCGCGATGTCGTCATCGATTTGTGAGAGTAGTTGAACATGGAGTGATGGCGCAAATCGGCGATGATCTCTTTTTTACTAAGAGTGTCTCCGTTCGGGCGCACGAGCAGATAGTCGTCCGCGTAAATCCGCTCCAGCGACGTAGTGTCCCCGGACTTCAGCGCTTCCAGGAATTCTTGATAAAATTCCCGAACTTCTTCCTTGCTGATCGAAGCGACTGAGTTTTCCGTCATAAATGCCCTGGTTCCTGCGGGTGTCATGCAGCGAATCTATCGCCGAACATAGGAAGGCCGCTTTTGGACGACTCCGGAGTTGCTTCGTCTTCGATTACATCCCAATGTTCCACCAGGAGCCCATTCTTCACTCGAACAATATCCGCTACAATCCAGTTCGCAGCCGAGCCGAGACCCGAGTATCGCCCGTGCACGATAACAAAGTCACCTTCGGCTACGATCGTACCTGGCTCATACTTGAGTGTCGCCGGAGCGCTTTTGATTAGATCGAACAGGCCATCTCGGCCTGGCGCGATGTGAGCGCTGTGCTGGACATAATCGGTTGACCAAAAGCGCCCAGCCCCCGCGTAGTCACGCTTGTTGAACAGTGTGTCGAATGCTTCCAGGACGAGAGCTTTATTCGTCGATTCCGTCGTCTGACTCATTCTCGTTGCCATCGTGTCCTCACGAAGGTGTTGTTTGATTTGATTCCGGCGGCAACTTTTCTGATCCGGCCAATTTACGGTTGCTCAACCCCCCTCCCGGCATGGATCGAGGCCCGACACCTCCAACGCAGCTCCGGGCTTCGAAACCGAAGCCCGGGGCTGGCCGAGAATTCTCATGCGCCTGCGACACTCACCTTTCGCTCGATGAATTCGAGGAGATCGGCATTGATCTGGTCTGCGTTTGTGGTGGGCATACCATGCGGGAACCCGGGATACGTTTTGAGTGTCCCGTGCTTCACGAGCTTCACCGATTTGGCTCCGCTGGCTTGAAAGGGACAGATCTGATCGTCCTCGCCATGCATCACCAGAACCGGTACGTCGATGCTCTTAAGGTCTTCAAAGAACTCGGTTTCCGACAAGGCTTTCACACAGTCGTACTGAGCCTTTATCCCTCCCATCATCGCCTGGCGCCACCAATTATCCCGAATGCCTTGGGAGATCTTTGCACCGGCACGGTTGAAGCCGTAAAAAGGCATGGTTATATCCTGATAAAACTGGGAACGGTGATTTGCTGTGCCGTCCCGAAGTTGGTCGAAAACTTCCATTGGAAGACCGTCGGGATTCTTGTCCGACTTTAGCAGTTGAGGAGGAACTGAGCTGATCAGCACGGCTCTGGCGACTCGCCCCTTGCCGTGCCGTGCGACGTAGCGCGTCAACTCGCCACCGCCGGTGGAATGACCGATGTGAACGGCGTTTTTGAGATCTAGCGCTTTGACGAGTTCAGCGACGTCGGCAGCATATGAATCCATATCATTCCCGTTCGCCGTTTGAGTGGAGCGGCCGTGCCCGCGCCGATCGTGAGCGATCACCCGGTAGCCCCGCGCCAGAAAAAACATCATCTGGGCGTCCCAGTCATCCGCGGACAACGGCCAACCATGATGAAAAAAGATAGGTTGGCCGGTGCCCCAATCTTTGTAATAAATCTTGGTCCCGTCTTTCACTGTGATCGTGTCCATATTTCTTTCCTCTTTCGTTTTTCATGTATTTGCGTCAAATTTGGCAAAGCCAAAAGCATTACCGCTCACGGACGGAGTGTGCGTCCGTCTACCCGCTGCCACTCCAGGTAACTGCTGACTTGAGCGCCGTCAGCATCCGCTACACTGGCCGTTCGCAACGTAAGCCGATCCCCATGCAAGTGAATTGCACGCAACTGCCTTCCTTGGATGAGATTTGGCAGGAGCGCGACAGTGGGAATGTGAGTGACGGTTTCGTTGGCCTCGTCTACGTTATAAGTTCCACAATAAGCGATATAGCCGCTTCCGGATTCCAAGTACTCTTTCGGCGTTCCCCGGAACCATTCGCGAGATTGGAACGCAGCACGCCCGGGCTTCATAAGTTGCGCGGAGACGAAACCGTCAGGCGTGTAGATGAGAAAGCCGACTGGGTTGAGGCCAAGCGGAGTGGTGTCTTTGAATCCCTTTTTCTCTTCTGTGTAAGAGAGCAAGGTCCAGACTCCGACGAGTTGGGAGGAAATGCTTTCGAGAGTTTGATCTTGTAGCGAGGTGTTCCGCATTAGACGGCGGCCGTCAAGGATTGTTCTGCAAGGGTCTTGTAGTCGGTGTAGCCGTGTTCTGCGCCGCCGTAGAAGGTGGACCGGTCGTAGGCGTTAAGCGGCTGATTCTCCTCGATACGCCTGACGAGATCCGGATTTGCGATGAAGAGACGACCAAACGCAATGGCGTCTGCATGATTCTTCTCGATAGTCAGCGCGGCGGTTTCTGGCGTGTAGGCAGCCGCGGAAATGAGCGGTCCATTAAACATTTCACGAAAAAGCGCCGCATTGTTTGCGGCGTCTTCATGGAGTTCGTCAGTTAAACCCATTTCGGATCCCTTCGCCTCGATCAGATGCAGATAAGAAATGCGGCGCTTATCGAGCTCCTGAACAACAAATGTGAACAATTCCAGAGGATTGCTATCGCGGATGCCCCCGTATTGCCCGAAGGGCGATAGGCGTATGCCTACTCGATCCGGTCCAATCGCCGCCGTAACTTCATCAACGATGTCCAGGAGGAATCGAACGCGGTTTTCTTTCGACCCACCGTAGGCATCGGCGCGCTGGTTCGTCCCGTCCTCCAAGAACTCCTCGACCAGGTGGCTATTTGCCCCTTGCACTTCCACTCCATCAAATCCAGCCTCGATCGCGTTGAGGGCGGCCTGCCGGAAGGTTGCGACGATCACCGGAATTTCTGCGGTTTCCAGAGCACGCGGAACCTCAATGGGCACTTGCTGGAAGTCCTTTGTGAACCCAGGAAGATTGGGAGGGATGGGAGAAGGGGCTACTGGCAAAGATCCAGCCGGCAACAACGACGAATGCGAGTTTCGTCCGTTGTGTTGAATCTGCATGACGATGCGCCCGCCACGGGCATGCACAGCGTCGGTGACACCGCGCCAGCCGGCAATCTGTTCAGTTGTATAGATCCCTGGAGAACTTGGATAGCCCTGCCCCTGAGCGCTGACCGCGGTTCCCTCCGAAATGATGAGGCCGGCTGAGGAACGCTGAGCGTAGTATTTCGCGTTCAATGCGGTTGGAACATTGTTAGCGCCAGCGCGCATGCGCGTGAGAGGTGCCATCACAATGCGGTTGGGGAGCTGGATCGCGCCTAGCCGTAGAGGAGTGAAAAGTGCCCCGATGGACATGATTGGCCTTCTTCTTTTCGAAGTACGTGCAATAGATGCCACGCGAATCTCGGCTTTGCCGAGCCCTAGAGATCAGGTTGAGTGCGCCACGGCTAGCGTGCGCGGAGATTGTTCGGCCAGAGTAATTTCGCCCATGTCGATGGCAACGAGCAGGGGCTCCTTCACAAGCCGATAGTCGCCTTCATATGCATAAATTCGGCGCTTGGTCGGAACGATGATCCCGTCGACATCACGGTATTCCGAGGCATAGTTAAGACCAGTTGCTCCACCGAGGATATCAACCGTGTAGTCGTGCCTGCGCAGCAAACCATCGGGCCCAAAACACGAAATCTGTTCGCGGCTGTGACTTTTGACGCTGTCCGGAAAGGTCACCTTTAATCGCCGCCAAGTCTCACCATCCACCTGAATCGACGAAATCTCCTCGGAGGCGAATCCTTGCTGTGTATAAAGAAAGGGAGTATTGAGATAAGTCCAAAGTGCTTCGCCACAAAAGTAAGCCACATGAATGTCATCCCACGGCGTAGACCTTTGCTGCCCTTCAAAGGATTTTTCAGGGTTGTCGCGCGCTTCGATCAGTGTCCCATCCGTTTTCTCCATGACGATGCGGGCCGGCTCAAAGATGGAGCGCTTGTCCTGGCCAGGGAAGTCGGTGGTGAGGCGCTCTTTCTTCGTCTCAATCGTCATGATGACGTCTTTGAGAGCGTCCCCCTTGCTCTTCACGAACCAAATCGCCCCGGTGATTGATGCGGCAACTCTTACGGACTTCACTCTGCTCCAGCGCTCTAGTCCACCGTGTGCTTTAACTGCCAGGTCCAATAGATTGCTCATCAAAGCTCCTCGCATGATGTCTTGCTTTACTGGTTGAAGGCCAATGGGCAAGCGTCCCTGTTGTCCAGCACTCCTGAGGCTCTGCGAGAGTACTGTCGTGCCGAGCACCCTACTGTCCCTTTTCGCACAGTTACGAAAATTTCACAGTTAGGTTCGTTTTTCTTTTCCTCGCGAACTCGCCCATTGAGCCTGGTTGAGATTTGGGCCCCTCTCGTTCCGGTTGTTGTAGAAGCTCCGGACGACGGCAGCAATCAAACACGGTGATCGGAGCCATCACTACATACCGTTCGGACGATAACCGGTTCTCAAACCAAGTAGGAGTGGATTGTCGGCTACTCGGAAGTGGGGCTAGAAACGGGTTTCGAGGAAATTGGCTGGATTGGTACCGGGAAGTCGGCTTGTGGGAGGTGATCGCGATTGCTCCCGGTTGATGGGTAACTCCGAAGTAATCGACTTGGCTGGAAAACGCGCTATCTGAGGAATGGTTCCCAAAGCGAAAAGGATACTATCGCTGAAAACGTCGGTGCACTCTTGGTGCACTCTAGCCTGCAAATGAGACGAACTCGTGCAAATCAGAGCGCCGTAAGTGACTCAAAACAAATGAAAGGGTGTGAGTACAAACAGGGCAGGATGAATTAGCAAACCGCTGCAAATCGTGTGACCTCAGAACGATTTACAACACCTCACAGCGCCTGAGAAGATCCACCATCACCGCAGGCAACTTGCTTGCCGCTGTTTGAATAACCGCTGCGAATGACGAGCGCTGCATTCAGTCGGACCGAAACTTACAGTCAAGACATTGCTGTCTGCAGACTATGGCGAAGTGCTCGGTGCCATACTGAGACAGCGTCGTTGTTTTCGAACATATATTTCATCCAATAAAAGGCACGATGGCCCTCCGTATTCAATGACGAACCGATGGGACGGTTGTTTTAGGCATTTGCTGTAATTCTAAATTCAGGACCGCAATGTCGGCTTGGACGATTCCTTACTCCTGGTAACCGCTGTTACCGGACAAGTGACTACCCGTGGTTTCGCAGCATAGCTCGACGAATCTCTCTAAATCAAAGCATAATTCGAATGTGGGGGTATTAACCGGTTAAGATGCGAACGCGTCTCACGATACCTGGAAGTACATATCATGGTGTAAATTGAATTCTTGGAGGGGCGATGAACCATCACGTTCGTGTGCTCGCGGTGTTGTTTGTTTTGTTGGCTTTAGTGGGAGTGATTTCGGAGTCAAAGACCGAGGCTGCTCCGCAAGCCGTTCACGACGTAAAGATCACCGTTAGCACCAAGTTGTGTGAATGGGCAATAAATCGCATAAGTTATGTGATACATGCGCAAAATACCAATACAGGAAAAGATTTAATAGCGACGTTTAATTATGATTCGGTACCGCCTGGACGATCGTTATTTATCTTAAATTCGCAGATTCAGGCGGATTCAGATCGCTTCCCCAAATTATTGGAAGTGCCGATTGCGGCTGGGGCGACGGTCCCCGTAGGTTGTAAATACATGTACAGCAATCAGGCTGTTCCTGTCGAGGTCGTCGTTACGCTCGCAAGTGCTATGTATGCAAATCCCGGCATGAAGCTACCGCCCCTCGATGCGCGAATGTTTACTGGATTCGTGAGCGGGTTTCACTCTAGTTGTCCGAATGGCAAACTCTTGGCTATCGCGAACCTACATCCATTTCTCTGGCTGTCAACCGACGTTCAGATGTCAGACGGACTGACGCAACATCAGGAAGTCGGGCCATATGGGTTGAAAAGGATTGGTTGTGATAACCAAGCCGACGCTCCGTACCCGGTCAAGGTCACGAGAACCGAACTGATGGAGCGACGTGTAGCCGAGGCTCCCAATGGCAGTACAACCGTGCTCAACCCCTTCGCCAGAAACGTCGGGCCTCTTAGACATTAATGAGTGGCCGCATGCCGTAGCTCTTTTAGCAAAACCTATTCAGGGGCTACAACGACCGGGGTTCGTCGCACGAGTTCGTCTTTCCACTCTTCGGGAGTTCGCTCTGTGAGACCGGCTGGTTCAGCAAAATACCAGGGGTCGGGCTCTCCCACCCGAATATGTGTGACTGAACGAGTGATGTCAAACTTCACCCATCCGTCGTGCTGAGAGACGATCTCATTCTTTAGGACATAGCATCCAAGTTTCGGAGCGGACCAAGTTTTATTCGTGATAATTTCCCCGTCACCCTGCTTTTGTACGGTGTCCTCATGCAAAACCACGTCAAATCCTTCAATTTGGCCGTCGGGCGTGCCGTCACAGTAGTCTCCCCCTTTCAACGAGTTATCAAAAGTATACGGATGATGGACCACGGATTGGGTGAAAGGGTCGTAGAAGGTTTTAGTCTTCTCTGCCGGATTGTAGACCATTCGCATGAAAATCTCTTTCCCTAAAGCGTCAGACTTATTCCACTTCTGCGTAATCGAAACTGCGCCATCCGACCTGACAGCCAAAATTTTCGTGTATACGTGCGGCGCCGGTATTTGCGGCTGTCCATCTTGAACAAATTTTCCGTGTTGGGCTCCGGCAAGACCAGTGTTTACCTCAATTGCTGTGAAGGGTTGAACTGTCGTCGTCTGTGCCTTGACTCTTTTCACTGCGAGCCCGGCAGCGATCAGAACTCCAATCGTAGCGAATGAAAACACGACTTTAGCAAACTTTCTGTTGTCCACTTTAGCCCCCTTACATCTGAACTTGACTCTAACCTTTGGCCTTATTTCTGGGTTACGTCTGGCTTATAGAGACTGCACTGATATGGCAACTTAGGGTCACCGTCGCCTGCACAGTTCGCTATCACGGTACACATCGTGGCCTCCAATTTTTGGTATGGGTCTGGAGGTGGGGGAACACACCATGTAGCTTCGCAATTGTAGCCTTCGGCACAGGTATAATTGGTTTCGAAACAATTCCCGTACCAGTTTCCTGCCTTTTTAGCCCCGCAAGTGTAGCAAGCCCACGTCTTCGTTGCCGTGAACGAGAGCATCACCATTGCGACCGCAACCGCCACTATGCCAACTCTCAAGATTAGGTTTTTCACATCTCTCTCCTGACTAGGCTGGAATATCGGGAGGATAACTCTTACGTAGATTCAATTGCAATAGTGATTTATTAAGAGTATTGCTCCTTATTCTTTATACTAATATCCAACTGCTAGTAAACACGATCTCTAACGAGACGCAAATTTCATTCAAGACTGCCCGGTATCAAGCAAAGCCAAATGCATTCATACACCTGACCTCGCAAGACACGCTAACTTGCCCCAGGTTCGTCTAATAAGAGGAGACTCTATGATGACGAGCTACGCGCCAAGTCCGCGGTGTTGGACGAAAAGAAATTCGCGAAACCGAGACCTGGACAGGGGCCGGACGAGAATTGGCTGCGCCAATTGAGACTGGCTCGCGCAGAGTGGATGCGCAGGCATTCATCGAAAGGCTAAGTATGCTTGATGCCCAAATCCTCGGCCAACACTTAAACGAGGTAGAGGTTACGGCCAACCGCGCATATCCGAAGCAAAGAAAGCTTATCGGAGCCCCAAAACAGAAATTTATCGACCGTAATCAACGACATGATTTTGATGGACGTTCGCTCACCGAGGTCCGGACAGAGTTTCGAACGCTCTAAGAGCCGCGTGTACTGCGAAGAAACCAGCAGCCGCTACGAAACGTGGCGGCGGGAAACGATACCCGCGATAGTCGCTTCCGAGCGAACCAGTGGAGGGACTAATGCTCGCGCTGAATGCCAGCGAAGGCACCCACCAAAACGTGACGGAGTTCTGCGCGGCTATCTCGCGCAGCGCGCAGGGATCAGTGCGGAGAGAGAATTCCCGTTGCTTTGGCTTGTCGGCGCCGCCGTAGTCGCCGAAGACAGTGAAGGGCAGCCGCTGCCACCGCCCGAACAGAAATCGGAAACGCGCGAAGCGAATAAGGAAGAGGTGCTGCGCTTCTCCCTCGCTGGGGTTCAACTCAAATTTTCCGCAATCGGCAGGGGCGGGAAGCAACTTCGCATTCCCGCGCAGGGAAGGGACGGTCAGTGGATCGTAAAACTGCCCTCGCCGAGATTTTCCAAGGTGCCGGAAAACGAATTCGCGATGATGACGTTGGCCCGGGAAATAGGAATCGACGTGCCGGAATTTGGTCTCGTGCCAGTCCATTCGATTGGGAATCTTCCGGCTGAATTCTCTGAGGATAAAACAAACGCATACTTTATCAGGCGATTCGATCGCGGACTGGACGGCGAGAGGATCCACGCTGAAGACTTCAATCAAATCTACGGTCAGTATCCGGAAAAGAAATATGAGCAGCACGGATACACGGGGATGGCGAAAGACATTTGGGCGCTTCTTGGCGAAAAAGGACTGTCGGAATTCATCCGCCGAATCATCTTCAATGCCGCAATCGGGAATGCGGACATGCATTTGAAGAACTGGTCGCTTCTTTATCGCAACGGCCGAAGTCCGGAGCTTTCGCCGGGTTATGACTATGTTTCAACGATGCGTTACGTGCCAGAAAGAGGCTTGGGCCTCCCGCTTGCCCGAACAAAAGATGTATCTCGTCTGGACGATGAACTGTTGGAAAAGGCATCGGTGCAGGCAGGTGTTCCTCGAGGGCTCGTGAGGGACGTCGCGCACGAGACCGCACGCGCATTCGCGCAAGCGTGGTCGCAAGACAAAGGAGGATTGCCGATCGACGATTTTGGACGCCGCAAGATCGACGAGCAGCTGAGACTTATACCTCTTTTCAGGGGTTACTTAGCATCCGGAAAACCAAACCGGAAGAAAAGCTAAAATGACGCGGCTAAATGACGTATAAAGCGTCGAATTCTTGGAATGGACGGACACCGATCCTCCCTCTTCTCTCATTCGCACCAATAGCTCTCGTTCCCAAACCGAATATGCCGCTCCCCGCATACCCTGCACCCTTGGCGGCTCATCGTGTAGGCGTAACTTATGTCCTGGAAGAACCATAGGCGGTAGCTAGACTTCCTTCACCCCCGACATTCCAAATTTTATGACTGCGCGAGGATAAGCACCCGCGTCACGTGATACCGGCATAGCTAGGCCGGTGCGCCTCGAAGAAACTCGTCTCTTTTTGAGAATCCTGAAACCTTTTGATGTTTGGGGACTCTGTACCTCCGTACGGAAACCCTCGGTGGGGAGTTCAGTCTTCTCCGAATGGCATCAGGACTCGTATTTGCCACAGGCGGAGACCCATTAACACACCAGGTCTTTACTGTGCGTACGGAGGGTGTTTTGGCAATTCATTTCGATCTATGGAGAAAATAAGATGACAAAGACCAATCGGGTTCTACTCGCTGGCGCGGCTATCGCAGGTTTGCTTTCGGGAACCGCAGCCACGATTCAGGCCTCGAACCTCACGAAGGCTTCGGCGCAGGACGATTCGAAGTGGGGGCGCATCTCCTATTGCATCTATTTGATTCACGCTGCCGTTAAGTACTTCTGCACAAATCTCATGGCTCATAACGCCACACAAATCACTCTGTGGCGAGGCGAAGCAGCTGTCATGCTCTCGGTTGTGATCACCTTCGGCATAGCAAAGCTGTCATGGACGTTTTTCGAGTCGCTCCTTCTCCGACAAGGTCACCGATATAAATACTGATACGAGCAGGCAGGTTCTAAGACTGGCGAACAACGAAATCGTGCCTGGCAAAAAACTCACCGACTCGGAAAGACAAGGGGTAAATCCAGGTTGGCCGTCGGTCAAAGAAACTGAGAAGTGATTTTCCACAAGAAGTGCAAACACCGCCCGAGCGTTAGTAAAAAATGGTTCCCGGCCCTCTCGTCATCCGAGGAAGGCCGGGACCACTTTCGAAATCCGTGAGAATTCGCCGAATCACAACTCGCGTCTGGCCGCGTCCGCCTCTTCCGCGAGTTCGTTCACTACTTTGAAGAACTCTTTTGATTGCCCAACAAATAGCCCGTCGGCCGTAAACGATGCAATCGTCGCTACGGCTCCGCCAAATTTGTCATCGAGCGGTCGAATTATTGAAACGTGCGGCAGCTTTGCGTTAATAAATTCGCAAGGCACGGGGAAGATGAGGCTGGGTTGAATCAGCGGATTGTTTGGGTTGGCTGCGCTGGGTGGAGCATTTGGGTTGAGTGGGAGGAAAAAATTGGGAAATGTAAAACCCGTTTGGGGATCGGTCACAGGCGCAATAGGGGGCTGCACTCCGTTTCCGGCAAAGTCAACCCATTCCAGAAAATGAGCGATCTCGCCGCCCCCAATACCCTGGGTAATTTTCAAGACCTCCAGGCTGCTGGCTTTCCGGCCGAGCGCTGCATACAGGCTTGATCCACCTTGTTCGATATACCCGAAGTGGAATGCTGCAACATTGGCAATCACCTGAATGTGATTCGGGTCCGCGAAGTCCGCATCGGTGATGGGGATGGCGGTACGGTTGGTGATCGTAATGGCTTGCGGAAATGTGGCGCCAAAATCGGGATTTGTCGCGCTGCGATAGCGAATGAACCAGCTAGTGTCGACGTTGAGGTGCATAAGGTTCGTAAGGCGGCCGATGCCCGTCGATCCTGTCGCTTGGCTCCCCTGGAGTGTGCGAAATTTGTCGAAGTTGACGGACTCCGCGCCTTTCGATTCCAAGTAAGCGCTCAGGAACGCCGCGTGGCTCACTTCATCTAAAGTGTTGCTGCTTATGTATTGCGGACCATCGCCATCGAGGTTCAGGAAGGCGGACTGATAGCTGTTCAGCGGTGGAGTCTGAAGTGTCTCGAGAGGAAGCTGGCCAGGAGTTAGACCACCCAGTTCCGCGTATTGTGTCCAAAGATCCGCTTCGATGAGCTCGGCTGCCAACGCAAACCTAAGGATGGCAGCATCGCCTTTCGTGAGACCGCCTTCACTTTCCTCGCTGAATGCGCGTGCGTCGCTGGCGAGCAGACCAGCGCTTACTGCGACCGCGCCCCCTGCTAAGGCACCCTTCTTCAAGAACGATCGTCGATCCGAACCAAGCTTGGTGACCACTCCAGATTTTTCCATGTTCGATCTCCCTCTCTTTCGCGTCTCTGCATTACCGCAATTGCCTGCGGGAAGGTGGTTTCGTCGAAACACCGTTACGTAATGACAAAGGGCATCTCCCGCGAAATGTGAGACCACATGGGTCCGCGTTTTATTCCTTGTTCGCTTGTCAAGAGTGTGTAAAGACCGAGCGCTGCGCTTCCTGCGTGAATCGCCATGCAACAACAAGCGAAGAGGCAGAGCTGCACAACTAGAAATTTCTCACCTACATAAATCTACGAAACGAGGGACGGAAGCTGCTCGCGCAACACAGTCTTCCGTCACTGTTTCTCAATCGAGAGTAGGAGAACCTGGACCCAAGATCCTGGATTGGCTCTGTTTCGCTAGAATCGCAGGTGCGCCCCCAGTTGCAAGATACGCGGGTCATAAGCGCCAGTAACTTGGCCAAACGTGGAGCCGATGTCCTGGGCATTGTTGTCGAGGTTGTTAAATTCGGTATGGTTAAGAACGTTGAACGCATCTATGCGGAGCTCGAGGGTGATTCGTTCGCGATAGAGCGGCGTCGTCTTTGCCAGTGATAAATCGAGATTCGTACGGCCGGGACCACGCAGGACATTGCGGGGCGCGGTACCGTATCCCGAGGTCACCACGTTGCTGAAGTTCGACGCACTAAAAAACTGCAATCCATTTGTCTTGGGGTTGAGATATTGAATTGGGCCCGTTAGATTCGCGTTGACCAACCCCGCGTCTCCAGCGCCCGAGGGTCCAGGCGCGGTGTTAGAGGTTCCCAAGCCGTCGATTGCAGTGAATGGAAACCCCGTACGCCACGTCAGGATCGGATAAAGACTCCAGCCCTTTACCAGCCGTTGGGGACCGCGGCTGAACGGAAGATCCCATCCGCCAGCGAAGGTCAGATATTGACGGATATCGAAATCCGATGACGCACGGAAAATATTCGGAGTGAAAAACGGGACCGTGCTGTTGCCCTGACGGAAACCGGAGGCGTCGTCGATGCTGTGCGCCCAAGTATAACCAAGCGTGTAGTACATATTACCCAGGACGGGAACGACAGTTGTTTGCTGGGTCAGACTTAGTTGCAAAGCGTTGTAATTCGCATTGGAGGCATTCTTGAACTCATCTTCCTGTCCGAAGCTTCCACCGAATCCTGCGGCGTTATTTTGCATCGCGTTTCCGGGTACTTCGTTAAGGAAACGCTGCGGGCTTGCGCTGTTCAGTGTGGCCGGGTCAAAAGGATTGATATCCACCAAGGCTGTCAGTCCGTGTGATGAACTCCCAACGTAGGCAGCCCGGGCAATTAGTTTGTTGGAGATCTGATGTTCGATACTCAAGTTGTATTGGTACGTGTAGGGCGTCTTGAGATTCGGGTCAACGATCGTTGCCCCCGTATTGAGGCTCGTGAAGGTTCCGAAGGTATTCAAGAAATTTACATTGTGGTTGAGCGGCTGACCAAAAGGGTCGGGGGTGCCTGTCGACCCGAATGGATCACTCAAGAATGTGTATCCCGCGGTCGTTGCTGTGGGTACGTTCGGTTCGTTGATGCCAATATTGGCGGTTGCGTTGAAGGGTGCTTGACCGTTGAATTGGAAGTTGTCCTCTGCCTTCAACACGTCATAGAAAATACCCCACCCTCCGCGGATGCTGGTCTTTCCGTCGTGGAATGGCTGCCACGCAAAACCGAATCGCGGTGCAAAGTTCGTTTTGTCAGGGAAGTTCACTCCCGTAGGTGCGCCTTTATCGCCAGGGAAAAGTAATCCCAGCGGTGCGCCGGGAAAGACCGTGGATTGCTGGGATCCTGGAATTACGGAATAAGTGCGTCCTTGGGTGTCCGACTTCGGCGTGCTGTACTCATAGCGTAGTCCGTACGTCAGAGTCAGATTGCTGGCGACATGCCATTCGTCTTGCGCAAAGGCATAGCTGGCTTTCGTCCGGATGTTGGAAGCCGCAGAGGGAGACTGAAAGTACGCCGTAGGAACTCCCAAGAGAAAATTGGCGAAAGGGTCCCCCGCGGCCAGCGTGTTGCCGTTGCCGTCTTGACCGGCGAATTGAAATACGCCGTTGATTTCAAAATCAAAAACCTGGTTGTCTTGATAGGCCGAGAACGATCCGCCGAATTTGAGGGTGTGTTTTCCGCGAGTCAAGGAAAAGACGTCAGAGTAGGCGAACGTGTTGTCAGTGAGTCGCGAAGGACCTTGAATGCTAAAACCGACGACCGCGTTAGGGAAGTCCAATTGGGTCGGGCCAGTGGGATTCTCCGACTTTATGTTGATTCCCAACGCCGTGGACGTTGGTTGTTGCACGGCCGGCACGGCTTGCACTGTGTCGCTGCGCTGGGCGGTCACGCGAAACTCGTTCAATGCGTTCGGCGAGAAGGTGTGGATGTAGGCCAAGTTGAAAAACCGATTGTAAAAGGTCGAGGTCGAGCCGAAGCCCGGAATAGAGTTTGTCGTCCCAAGGCTGCTCGGTCCAGGATTGAGTTGGGGTTCAACATTGCGGCCCAAGGTCACAGTGAAGTGATCTTTCTGCGACGCTTCGAAGTCAAACTTTCCCGTGAATTCGTCGGGATTGTCGGTAAGCGGATTCTGAAACGACTGTGAACCCGTAAGTGCGGTGGGAATCAGAGCCGCTTTGATGTAAGCCTGTGCGACGGGATCGATCTTCGCTGGATCGATGATTCCTTGCGCGGCGAGAGATGGGTTGGACTGAAAAAATGGATTGGCTTGCAGAAAACTGGCGACGCTGGCCTGATTCGGCGAGCCCGAGAAATTACCCTGAAGCTCGGCAGGAGTGGGTAGAGTGGCAACCTGACCTACCTGAAGCTCACTTTGCTGCTGCTTCTGGTAAGAGAGAAAAAAGAACAGTTTGTCTTTCTTGATGGGCCCACCCACCGTTCCGCCAAATTGATTTCTGTGAAGATCCTGCCGAGGATCACCCTCGAGGTTGCTGAAGAAGTTGTTGGCGTCGAAGTCGGTGTTCCGTACGAAATCATATGCGCTACCGTGAAATGCATTGGTACCTGATTTTGTGACTTCAGTAATGATCCCTCCGGCGCTACGCCCATATTCAGCAGTGAAGTCGCTGGTCAGAACTTTGAATTCCTGAATCGAATCGGGATTCGGGTTGTACACAACTCCGTTGGTTAGGAGATCGTTATTCAGGCCGCCGTCGAGAACGAACGTGTTGGAATCGCTGCGTCCTCCCCCGACGCTAAACGCCAGAGTCGTGCCCAGATTGCCTTGTCCATTGCCTGGATTGTCAGCTGGAAGAACTCCGGGTTGTAACGCCACAAGATCCAATGCATTGCGGCCGTTCAGCGGTAAGTCCTGTACGGCGCGGTCTGAAACTGTCGAACCGAGAGTAGGATTGATGGTCTCGACGGTTCCGGCGCTCGACTCTACCGTCACCGTATCTGTCGCTGAGCCAATCTGCATTGTGAGATCAATTTTCAGCGTTTGATTGATTTCCAATTTACCTTGTTCAGTGGTGACGTGTCTAAATCCCCGGTGGTCCGCTGACACCGTGTAATAACCGATTGGCAGCAAGAGAATTTGATAAAGACCTGCCGAATCCGAAGTAGTGGTGCGCGAGGTCTGAGTCGCAACGTTCGTCACTGTGACATGCGCACCGGCAATGACAGCTCCACTCTGATCGTAAATGACCCCGCTGATGCGTCCGGTTGTATCTTGGCCCGTCGCGATCAACGCGCATAGCGGGACGAGTGCCGCGAAAAGTGATAAGTACAGCGACGCCTTCTTAAGACGGTTCAAGTGACCTCCGTGAGATGGAACGATTTGAAAGAGAATTTAAACCAAAGCATTTCGCGCGTTTCTCGGGGCTACGGACGGATCGGTGGCAAGAGCGTTTTAGTCGCGATTTCTGTGGGTCGATCCGTGAAGGGCGAACAACTGATTAGGCTGCGCCGAATCAAGACAATCCGGCACGCCAGGGGCTCACTACAATTCCGCCCCTGGCGTTTGGACTGTCTCTTAAGACGGCTGTTTGCTCAACGGCCAGTGCTGTAAACCGCGATGGATGTTCGGTTTTCAGTCGCCTGTGTTTCGGGCGTTGCTTGCGGTGCGCCCTTTTGGTGGGCCACGTTGGATGGCATGTGCTTCTGTTTGGGTGTCCAGTACGTGAAGGTTAGCCCGAGCTGCGGAGCATCGAACGTCTCCACCGTGGACTTGTCCCCAATATCCACCAGATTCAACTGTGCGTGCTGCGGGGTGGCGTTATCGGCCACAACAGTCGGTATGATGAAATTACTCCGCTGTCCGCGGATAAACAGTCTGTATTCAGAGGCGGCCGATGCAACGGTGAAGGTATAATCGCCGGCCGGGAGCGTGGCGGTTCCCCAGTGTGTTTCAACGGGCAAGGTGAACTTCCCTTGATAGATACTCTGCTGCGCCTTCCCACTCGTCGCCAAAGCGCACAATACAAGCGCTGCTATTCCCAGCTTGCTGACTGACTTAACTAATCGAGCCCAAATCATTCTAAATCTCCTCATTTGATTCAATTTTTATTTTCGAGACATTTCACTGTCTTCAGCGTGTAAGACGGATGGCGCCCGCGAATAATTCCCTCGTTCATGTCCTTTAACGTAAACAGTGTGTCTCATGGTCGTCACGTGGATCGGGAGGCGTCACAAGAAACGACGAAGAAGGGGACGACGAGTCATTGATCGGCGTTGCCTTCATAACGAATGCCGGTCGCTAGAATCCGGCTTACGATCATTGGGAGACCCGCGAGACTATTTCTATCTCTGACCTCGAGAGACGAACTGCGAGAATATCGCTAGAAAATAATTTATGAGTCGGCGTGAATATTTCAGGACTACGATCAAGCGGCGTGTCTCACTTCCAGACGCGACGACAACGACGACCATCTTTCGACCACGTTTTCGCAGGGATCGTTTCGGGCGAACGAGGATCACGCGCACGTTGCCGCCGCGATGCCCGACAAAAAAACGGAAAACACGCAGGCATTCTTTGGCCAGCATCTACTTACATTGTTGCGCAGGGCTGATCGAATGAAGTCGTACGCCGCGCTAAGTGGGGAAGGAACCGCTTGAACGGCTGCCGTCGTTTCTCACCCTCGTCACCACTACATCCAACTCTTGGCGGTCATTGGTATGGCCTTCGAAACAGATACGGTAATCGTCGGTAGATTCTGGCTCTCGCGTCCCACAACGACGCGGCGGAGCGCCCCCGCCGAGGCTAGCGGCGCCGCACTCTCGTGCCATGCATGAAGAAAGTATTGACCGTAAGGCACTTTATCGATAGCGATGCGCCCGCCCTTGTTGGACACTCCGAAGTAAGCCGAATCCACGGTGACGACGACAGCCATCATTTCCGGGTGAATGCTGCAGAAAAGATACGAGACGCCACGGCGATCGAATCTCACGGATCTCAATACCCCGGCGCCGTAAAGACCTAAATCGAATCGTAGGCTTCTGGAATTCGAGAATACGTTGTGAAGCCACGGGTCATCGTTTGGAAATTCGACGATGCTCCCTACAGGTACCACAAGCAAATGCGGTACAAACGCCTTATCGCGTTGCACTATTTTATAGTGAGGGGGTTCGATCGACGACCGTCGGTCTTTGGGGCTGGCGTGGGCAGGGACCAACCACACCACGACTCCACCAGCGCCTTCCGAGACCTCTTCAGCAGCGTCAGCATGGGACACGCTAACGTGACCCTTTACTGTTAACGTCGACCTCGGCACGGACACGTTTGTCTCGGCGATGGCCTGCGTAGTGATCGAATTGACTAGGGCCACCACCAAACCTGCGAAGATGACCTTTGCAACATTCGCTGCGAGAGCGTCTGGCTTCATGATCTATCCCCTTTTGCGAAACAGCGGGCCGTTTCTAATTTCTTGGGGTTGGGCCTAGTTGCAGTGGAAACTTGGCAGTTCGATAGCCTCATGCTTGCGGGTCGAACATTGCGTTCGCTTCGAAAGAATGGCAATGGACAAGGAGTCCTCTCTCGCGCATCAGTGGCTCCCTCGCTAGAGTCCAGTAGCTACGCCATTTAGGTCATCTCCTCCTCTCTCGGACTTCCATCTCGATCCGGTAAAAGACTCCCCCAATCGGATTTCGGATTTCCTTTTGACGCAAAAAAAGATCATTCAAAACAGCACGTTTTTGCTCCAGCGTCTGGTAATGTCAATGCGGGCGAACTTTTAAATCAATGCGTGAGGATCCGAATTCGCCCACAAGCATTCGGTTCTTGGCCGTGCTCATCGAGGATGTCGGAGAAACACTGATGCGCGAGGATCTGCTTTGGGGGGACGGCGCGGGGGACTCAAAACTGCCCGCGCCGCTTATGCTGGGGGTGTCGTCTTTGTAGACCGTCG
>Ga0181537_10001774_pt1 | contig 19487 bp, 10 predicted proteins | sample PEATcosm2014_Bin_39_FD_119765 | JGI IMG/M metagenome (GOLD analysis project Ga0181537, IMG submission 119765) | Peatland microbial communities from MTU Mesocosm Facility, Houghton, MI, USA - PEATcosm2014_Bin23_10_metaG | ecosystem: Environmental > Terrestrial > Soil > Wetlands > Peat | place... | reverse complement strand
CGACATAAGCGAGCCAGATCTGGTCATCGGAGACGCGCGTACGGATCCCGCGCCCCGATTCCGGCAGCCACCAATGCTGGGCATCGCCCTCGACGAATTGCCGCGCCGCCGCGCGCAGCAGGTGCTCGTGCGCGACTTCAGGCTTCGACACGCACAGCGCCATCACGTCCTGAAGCTGATCGCGAAAGCCGTATGCGCCGCTTGCCTGGTAAAAACCCGCCCGCGCCCACACCCGGCAGGCGAGGGTCTGATAGAGCGCCCAACGGTTCAGCAGGATGTCCAAGGAGCGGTCCGGCGTTGTCACCTGGACCATTCCGAGCGTGTCGTCCCACAGACTGACGACGGCCGTGAGGACGGCGTCAAGATCGGCGGTTCGGTATTTTTTGACCAAGGTTTGCGCTTCGGCCGTGGTTGCGGCTTCGCCGAGAAAAAAGACGATCTCCGTCGAGCCGTTCGCCGGGAGGTCCAGCCGCGTTTGTAGAGCACCGCAAGGATCGAGCCCGGCACCAACTCGGTTGGTGAGCGGCGTCACGCCGGCAAGCGCGGCCGGCCAATCGAGCGTGCCGTTGCGGCCGAGAAACTCGGTCCGATCGCCGGTCCAGGACTGCTGTCGGCCGGCGAGGTCCGCAAATGCCATGCGTCGCCCGAATTCGGTGTTCCAAGGGTTGCGAGCCAGCATCGCCCCGGTCTCTATGTCGAGTTCGGTGACGATGAACGGTGCCGATGCGCCGCGTAATGCTCCGAGTATCCATTCGACATAGGCGGTAACGGAGAGTTTCCGGGCGCGCCCTGAATGATTAATGATCTTCAGCCGAGATATCTTTATTGGGTCGTCGACCGGCACGTATTGCACCAGCTCAAGCGAGATGCCGTGAGACGCATGCTCGAACCGGCTGTAGCCCTGGCCATGTCGCGCGACGTACGACGAGCCCTCCTCACGGATGGGCAGCGCCGTGGGACCCCATAATTCTCCGCTGTCCTCGTCGCGAAGATAAATCACCTCGCCAGGCGCATCGCTGACCGGGTCGTTCGACCACGGAGTGACGTGGTTCTGCTGGCTGTTGAGCGACCACGTGCCGCCACCGCCCTCGGCCGAGACCTGGAAACCGAAAGAGGGGTTGCAGACGACGTTGATCCAGGGCGCGGGCGTCCATTGACCCGCTTCGAGGGTTGTCACGTACTCCCGCCCGTTGTCGGCGAAACCGCCAAGACCGTTAAAGAACTCGAGCGTTGGTCGCGGCGACGCGCTTGGCGACGGTACGGTCGTCGGTAAGCGTCGAGGTGGACGGCTCGCCGGCTTGGACTCCGTCACTCTCCGGACCTGCTCCGAAAGGGTTCCCCGATGACCGACGAGCACCGCTCTAGCCGCCGTCTGGAGCAGATTGCGCACCTCGATCGAGACCAACTCGGCACGCAGAATAAAAACGGCTCCCTGCGCACCATCACCTATCGGCCTTGACGGTGCACGGTTCGCACGAACCAGCGCCTCGAGCGAAGCTTGAAAATCCCGCGCGTAGGACGGGGGACTTTCATCCAAGATCACAAGATCAACCGATAGCTGCTTCATCCGCCAATATTCGTGGGCGAGGAGCAGTTGCCGGACAATATCGTCATCGTCGGTCTGGTCGACGCGGACCAAGACGATGGGTAGATCGCCGGAGATTCCGTGGGGCCAAAGCAGAGATGCGGCTCCGCCACCCCGTTTGAGTACCTCCGAGCTAGGCCGTAGCGTCAAATCGGCGTACAGCACGCGATTAGCGAGACGCTGGTACAGGTGGGCGTCGCCGGCACCGATCCCGAGATGCCGGAGTTGCACTTGTGCTTGGGTCCAGGCCAGTGTGGTGGCGCGATCGAACGCTATGACGCCGTGATGCTTATCGACAAGATCGAGCGCTTCGTCGCGTGAGGGGGCGATCAACGTCCAAAACGCCACGCTTGCGGTTGTTCGTGGTGGCACCCGTATCCGGCAGCGAAGGCTGAAGATCGGATCGAGCACCGCGCCGACCCTATTGGAAAGCGGCGTACCGGGAAGCATCGCCGCCGGCGACCGAATCCCTTGTCCGCGGCCGAGAAAGCGTACCCGATCGGTTTCGAATTGCACATCGCCGGTGGTTTTGCCCTCGATGACGGCGAGATGCGCTGCCCAGGCCTGAGGGTCTGTGGGAGAGCGCAACCGCCTTGTGGCCAAGATGGCGCCGGCCTCGGCGACGAATTCGGTTTCGACGAACAGCTTTGAGAATGCCGGATGTGCATCGTCGGCTGCTTGCGGCGCCAACACGATCTCGGCATAGGAGGTCAGCTCAATTTCCCGAACTTGGTTGCCGGAATTAGTGATCGAGACACGGCGAACCTCCGCGTCATCCTCCGACGAGACCGCCACTTCCAGCCTCGTCGCAATCGTTCCGTCGTGCCGAACGATTTCCGCCCGACCCTCGGAGAACGAGACTTCGTAATCGTCCGGCTCAGCGCCGCTCGGTTGAAAGCCCGCGGACCAAACCATGTCGCTGCGCACATCGCGGACGAAGATATAGCTGCCCCAATTATCGCAAGTGACGTCCTCTCGCCATCGCGTGACCGCGAGGTCCCGCCATCGGCTATACCCCGACCCCGCTGCGGTGATCATCACCGCATATCGACCGTTCGAGAGGAGGTGCGTGCGCGGGGTGACATTGTGCGGAGAATTAAACCGGCGCTGTGTGGATGACAGGGGCTCGCCACTACTGGCAGCCTCTTCCGCGGTTTCGGTCTTGGGTTCGGCGAGTGCCACGTCGTGCGGCATGCGTTCCTGGAGCAGGAGTTCGGTCGCCTGGATGATCGGCTCGGCATGAAACCGCCGACGCATCGCCCCATCGTGAAGCGCATCGGCGATCGCTATCAAACTCATGCCCTGGTGGTGGGCCATGTAGGCGCGCACGAGGACAACATCGGCCCCCTCGGGCAGCCGGGTCTTTGTGTAGTCCAATGCTTCGTACCAGCCATACTGGCCTCGGGCGCCGATATCGGTCAGACGCTCGAAATTACGCACCGCTTCTCGCGGATCGACCATCGCCGCGAGAGCCGTCGCGTACGGCGCGATGACGGTGTTGTCGCCGAGCCCCCGCTTCAAACCGAGGCTTGGAATGCCAAAGCTCGAATACTGGTAGGTGAGTTCTAAGTCGCGCGCGTTGTAGGCGGACTCCGAAGCGCCCCATGGCACCCCGCGCGCGGCGCCATATTTCATTTGCTGCCGCACCGCCTGGCGGTTTGTCTGATCAAGCAAACTCCCAGCCGGCGCGCGCATCACCAGCGACGGCATCAGGTACTCGAACATCGAGCCGGACCATGAGATCAGCGTGGAACCGAACCCGATCGGCACTAGAGTGCGCCCGAGCCGGAACCAATGACGGGTCGGCACGTCGCCCTTGGCGATCGCGACGAAGCTTGCGAGACGGGCCTCCGAGGCGAGCAGGTCGTAGTAATTCGGGTCTAGGCTGCCATCAGCGACCAGATAGCCAATCGAGAGCAGCTCCCGCTGTGGATTGAAGAGGAAGCTGAACCCCATCGCGTCGAACATCTCCTGTGCAAGTGCGCCCAGCGCCACGAGCCGACCCTCGAAGGCGGCGGCTGCCTGGGCGGAGTGCTTGAAGTGATCGATCAAAGCGTCGCGCTTAGGGTCGGGCGAGGCAGCGTGATCCACCTGCCGGAGCGTTAGGTTGGCAATAGCCTTCGCGCAGAGGCCTGGCACCTCGGTCAGTGTCGGCACCTTGTCAAGCAGCGCGGACAGCTCGTCGTCGAGAAAGGTTTGGTCATCCCTGATGGCGGCCGCCCACGGGATCACGGACTCAAGATCGCGCAAATGACTACGAACGGATGCGCCTACCGCATTTGCCCAGATCAGCACTTCGGCGCTGGCGCCGGCGCTCTCGCGGCGTTCCGCGGCGAGGGTGCGCGCGAGGTCGGCGACGCTCTCGGCGTGGTGTGCAAGCTCCCGCAACCACCCGGCAATTACTAGAGGAGTTGAGGCGGCGGCGGACTGCTGAAGGGAGGAGTGGAGACTGTCGAGGGCGTCGCGAAGCTGTCCGCGCGTCGCCGATCCAGGGTCGTCCGCGATATCCTCTAGGGCTTCGCACGCGAGGCTCAGCGCGTCTCCGATCCCGGCCCGCCACTGCGGATCGAACAGTGGACGCCTGGCCATCTCCCGGCAGGCATTCCACAGGGCAATCAGATGTCCTGCGAGATTTCCGCTATCGACCGACGAGACGTATTTCGGGTCCAGTGGCCGCAGATCAAGCGTGCCGTACCAGTTATAGAAATGGCCGCGGAAGCGCTCCAGCCCGTTCATCGTTGCGAGAGTCGCCTCCAACCGCTCGATGGTTTCACCCGTCCCGATCCAGCCGAAATCATGAGCAGCGGCCACAGATAACAGGTAGAGGCCGATGTTCGTGGGCGATGTTCGATGGGCGACCACCGGCAGCGGGTCTTCCTGAAAGTTATCGGGCGGAAGCATGTGGTCCGCCGCTGTGACGAAGGTCTCGAAGAAGCGCCAGGTGCGCCGCGCGATCATGCGTAGGGTCTGCGTGTCCGGCGTGGAAAGCGATTTGTGAGCCGACACCACCGGCTGCAGGCTGACCCACCGTGCGACCACTGGAGACAACAGCCAAAGAACGACGAATGGCGCCGCGACCGGCCAAGAATTCGGCTTGGCCCAGACAACGAAAATTGCCGCCGCCGCCGCGAGGACAACGCCGCCGGCCATCTGCCGGTAGAACCCCAAGAGGTCGAGCCGCGGGCTTACTTTCGCCTGGGCGGCGGTAACCCATTCGAGCAGGTTCCGACGCGACACCAAGAGGCGGAATAGCGTCCGGAGTATCGCGTCGCACATCACCCAGGCTTGGTCGCCCAAAAATGCGACGAGAAGCGCCATTTGCGAAAGCGCGAGCTTGAACTCGGAGCCAACCGCCCGCAGGTGGATGCGCTTGGACAACCCGAGCCGGCGCGGGATGATCCCGGTCAAAAAGGGCAGGAGGGCTGGTAACCCAATAGTAGTTAGGATGAACGCGCTCCACAGCGCGGCGGAGGCGAGCGGCAATGTCCATCCGGCCACCAAGGCGAGAAAACTGACCGGCGCAGATAAGGATCGACGCAAATTATCGATCATCTTCCAACGGCCGATGAGCGGGATTGCACGGCGGCGTCCATCGCCGTTTGGGGTCCCGGTCCAACCGACGATCCAGGGCAATAACTGCCAATCGCCACGCGCCCACCGATGCTGGCGCGCCACCGCAACATCGTAACGGGCTGGAAACTCGTCGATGACCTCGATGTCGGTCACCAACCCCGCGCGGGCGAAGATGCCCTCCAGAAGATCGTGGCTGAGCAGCGTGTTTTCAGGAATCCGTCCGGCGAGAGCAGCTTCGAAGAAATCCACATCGTAGATCCCCTTTCCGCAGTACGACCCTTCACCGAAAAGGTCCTGGTATACGTCCGAGACAGCGGACGCATAGGGGTCGATGCCGCTCGAATTGGAAAAGATACGCTGGAACAATGATCCTTCCCGATCTATCGGCAATGACGGCGTGACCCGCGGCTGAAGAACCGCATAACCGTCGATGACGCGGCAGGAACCGGGATCGAGTGTCGGGCGGTTTAGCGGGTGCGCCATCTTGCCGATCAGGCGCTTGGCGGCTCCCCGCGGCATCTTTGTGTCAGCGTCGAGGATAATGACGTAGCGGACGTGTTCGGGGACGACTGGCGTTAGGCCGTCTGCCGAGACAAAGCTCGTGTTGGTGGCCCCTCGCAGCAATCGATTGAACTCGTGCAGCTTTCCCCGCTTGCGTTCCCATCCGATCCACTTTCCCTGCCCTTTGTTGTGGAGCCGGCGACGATGGAGCAGAAAGAAGCGGTCGCCGCCCGGCGCCGTTCCGTAGCGCCGGTTCAGGCCGGCTATTCCCCCGGCAGCTTCTCCGAGCAGGCTCTTGTCACCTGGTTCATCCTCGGTGACAGAATCCGTCCAGTCGGAGAGCAGGGCGAAGCAGAGCTCACCATCGGGGTTTGCCAGATGGTGAATTTCCAGCCGCTCGACCTGCGCAGCGATCGCGGCACGTGACGTCAGCAGCATGGGCGTGACAATCATCGTGCGGAGGCCGATCGGAACGCCCTCGCGAAGTTCGAGGCTTGGCAAGCTGACCGCGCGAAATCGATTGGTGACCCCATAATTCACCAACGCCATGGCCGCATCCGATGCCGGGATTAGCGCGAGAAGAGCAAAGACGCAGAAAGCCCAGCTCCCCCCGGGCACGGTGATCCAATTCAGGATCGGCGCGACGATGATGACGGTGGTCAGGGCGGCGACCCCGAGATAGCCGGATATCCCGACGGTCGCGTTGGCGCGGGCGAGCCGTCCTTTTAACGTGACATGAAATCCGATCGCCCTCTCGAATGCCGGCCGACCTCTCGCGATCAGGTAATGGCCGGGATCTCGTTCGCGGGCCCAGCTTGTCTCGTCTGCGTCTCCAGCCCGTTTGGTTGCTGCTAGCGCAAGCCGAGTCACCTCGATCTCAGACTGGCCCGATCCTCTGGCAAGCTCTTCAATCGCGTGCCGATAAAGATCGCGCGTCGGGAAATCGAATGCAGCAAAGTCGCTGTTCGCGCACAGCATTGCATCGACGAGGCTGACGCTCTCGAACAGCTTCCGCCAATCGATCGCGGACATCAGGCGCATGCTGGTGATGACATTGCGGATTGTCACGTTCGCCGCGCCTTGGCGCCGCTGCTCCTCGCGAACAATGTCATCAGCCGTGGTCGACTGGACCGCCAGGCGTTCGTCCAACCAGCGAAGCGCCGGCATTACGCTCGGGTCCTGATCGCGCAGCCGTTGGACTAGCTGAGCCGCGAAGGCTGTTGGCAACGGCCCATCGAGGCGTTGCAAAATGCCATTTGCCGCCTCGGCCTCTTGACGATCGTCCGCTAGTAACTGGTCAGCGAGCCCGTTAGCCGTCTGACGCGCCGCTTGGTAATTAACGATGTCGTCGGCCAAACGCCGCAAATTCTCGACAAGCACGACCCGCAAGGTGATCGCCACCGCCCACAGTTCGCCGATCGTCAACGGCTGCACATTCTGATAGGCGCGCATGAACCGGCACAGCATCTCCGGGTCGAAATGACTGTCGGTGTGGGCGACGAATGCCCAGGCCAAGCCGAAGACGCGCGGGTATCCCGCGAGTGGTCCGTCGATTAACTTGGGCAGCTGGCGATGGAAGCCGGGTGGAAGATCGATGCGGATCTCCCGAACCTGCTCTTCGACCACATGAAAATTATCGGCCAGCCAATCCGCGGCGGGGGTGATGGCGTGTTGTTCCCGGGCTGACTCTATTGTCGCGTGATAGGCCAAGTGCAACGCTCGGTCGTTGTCGCGAAGACGCCTTTCCAATCGTCGATCCGTAGCCGGTTTCGACGTAGCGCGTTGCGCGGTGGCCAGGCTCTCGGCGTGCTGTTCCAGCCGTTCGATGCTGAAGAGTTCTGCTCGAATCGGCTCTTCGCGAGCCCGCAGGGGACCTGCGGGCCAAGGCATCGGGGTGCGACCGATAAAATCGTGGAGCTTCGCGCGCAGGCCGGCACCAACCGATGCTATCGACGACACGGTGCCGTGATCATCGAAAGACAGGCCGCGCGCCAGAGCCCGGCGCTCCGAAGATTCCAATGCCATCCCCAATTGTGTGTTTACGGGCGCACGCGTGCATCGTGCTCGGCTCGCGGAACCGGCCCGTTTCGAAGATAGCGGCGAAAGCGCCGGAGCCGGCAGCCTCGGAAACTACCTAGACCTATTTTCCCAAGAACAGGAAGAGACCGACGTCGCCCGGCATCCCGCCGGGAAAATCGAGGAGTCGGGCACCGATCGGAAAACCGTGCGGCTTCAGGTCGCGCTCCCACCGGAAATATGATGATCGATCAACGCCGCGACCCGTACTCGGCGCCCTTCGTCGTGCCAATGCCCAACCGGTCGTCACGCTTGCATCTTGTCCACTCCTCTAGGGGTATGGAAAAACACCCCTGTCTTTTTTGGGCAGATGCCTTGCTTGGCTCGGGATGTCCTAATATCGCTGACTAGGGGCGGCGGCGCCCTGTGCCGGCAACCGCGGTGAGCTCCCGCAACAAAATCCGAGTTCGTCCGTCTAGAGTTGAGATGTTTCGTCCGGATCCCAATGGTGGCCGCTCGGTCGACGAAGTCGTCGCCAAGCTATCCGACGTCCTGGCGGGCGTGCGTCCCAGCGATCCGCTGGCGCAAAAACTCACCGAGATGATCCGCCGCCTGCGGGATAGCGAGACGCGCGACGAAGCCGCCGGGTAATCAAGGACGCCGCCCCTCTGCAGGACGCTGGTGGCGGCCGTGCAGTGCGGTCGTGTCGGGGGCGATCCCCCAGACAGTTACCCCGCGCTTGCCGAAAATCAGCCAGTCTCTTCTAATTTCTTGAAAAGAATGGTGGGCGCGGTAGGGATTGAACCTACGACCCCACCCGTGTGAAGGGTGTGCTCTCCCGCTGAGCTACGCGCCCGATAGCCGCTCGTCCCGGCTGGGTGCGGCATTTAGGCGGCGGGGTGCGGGGCTGTCAAGGCGGGCTTTTTGGCCCGGGGTGGCACGGTTTTCGCGCCACAGCGTTACCGTTTTTGCGCTGCATCGTCGCGACTTCCGCACTGCACTATAGGGCCACGATGCCACGTAATCTTTTTTCCCCGGCGATTTGTGCCGGGATCCTTTTAATCGCCGCATCGCCGCGCCCGGCGGCGGCCGACGATGTCGTCCGGATGGAGTTCGAGGGTTTTGGTCCCGCCGGGCTGCATGTGATGACGACCCATACGGTGATCGAGGAGGCCCCGGCCTCTTATCAGATCGAGGGTGATTTGGAGACGGCCGGGCTCGGCGCGGTCTTTGTCAACATGGCGAACCGCTCGATCACCAAGGGCCGCGAGATCGCCGACAAACCGCAACCGGTGACGTTTGACAGCGAGACGGATCGCAACGGTGTCGAGCAACATCTGCGCGTCGATTATCGGGCGGATGGCGCGCCCAACGGCAGCGCGACCCCGCCACCAAAAGATCCGGTGACGCCGGTCAATTTCAGCCAGTTGACCGGCACGGTCGACAATCTGACGGCCTATCTGCTGCTCGAGCGCCAGCTCGCGCATGGCGGCGGTTGCGATCTCACCGTTCCGGTGTTTGACGGCCGGCATCGCTACGATCTGCGATTCAGCGATGGCGGGCGTCACATCCTGTCGCCGGCCGAGGGGCAGAAATTCAGCGGCCCGACGCAAGCCTGCCAGATGACGCGGATCAAGATCGGCGGGTTCTATGTCGACAAGGAAGAAGGCGCGAGCTCCGGCACGATCTGGTACGCCAATCTGATGCCCGGTGATCTTGCCGTGCCGGTGCGGATGGCGATGGAGACCGAGATCGGCAACGTCGCGCTCTTCCTGTCAAAGCTGCGCGGGCGCGGCGTCGATCTGCACCTTATGGATTGAGCCCCAGCGCGGCGAGCGCTTCCGGTAGCTCATCAAAGCGGTCGAGCAGGCGGTCGGCGCCAAGTTGCGCGGGGTCGATTCGCGCATAGCCATAGCGCATCAGGATCAGCGGCATCGCTGCGGCCCGCGCAGACAGCGCGTCGTTCTCGCTGTCGCCGATCATCGCAGCGCGTCGCCGGTCGCCGTCCAGCGCATCGACCAACCCGAACAAATGCCCGGCATCGGGCTTCTTAACCGCGAAGCGGTCGCCACCGGCGACTCCATCGAACAGCCCATCGAGCCCCATCCCGCGCAGCACCTCGCCGGCCGCGTGCTGCGGCTTGTTGGTGCAGACCGCGGTGCCGTAGCCGCGCTCGCGCAGTACCGCCAACGTTTCCGGCACGCCCGGATAGGGGCGGGTAAAATTGGCCGCAGTGGCCTCATAAATCTCGGAAAATCGCGGTTGTGCCGCCTGCGCCTCGGCGGCCTCGGCGCCACGCGCGGCAAAGCCGCGGGCGAGCAGCATCGGCATGCCATCGCCGACCATTGGCTTTACCTGCGCCGGCAAAAGCGGCGCATAGCCGTGCTCGCGCAAGACTTCGTTAAGTGCATTGGTCAAATCTGGTAGCGAATCGACGAGCGTGCCGTCGAGGTCGAACAGCAAAAGGAATTTTTCCATCACCGGTGAATTTGCCCTGGCGGCGTCATATTCCGCAACAATCTGTGTTTTGGCGGAGGGCGGGGTGCGTGCAACCCTGCCGCGGGGTTGCGCCAAGAGGATCTTTCCGAGGATTTTTCCGGAAGCTATGAGCCGTCGCCGATGAATTCATCCCGCCCGTCCGGTTTTGCCGCCATCGTCCTTGCCGCCGGCGAGGGTAGCAGGATGCGCTCTGTCGTGCCGAAAATCCTGCACGAGGTCGCCGGCCGGGCGATGATCCGCCACGTGCTGGCGGCGCTCGAGCCGCTGGCCCCGGCCGAGACGGTGGTCGTGCTCGGCCGGGGCGCGGAAACTGTCGGGAAAGCGGTCGCACCGGCAACGACCGTCACCCAGCACCCGCCGCGCGGCACCGGCGACGCGGTCAGGGCCGCGCGCGCGGCCCTGGAAGCGGCGCTCGCGGGTCTCGACGATGTCGTGATCCTTTACGGCGATACGCCGCTGCTGCAAACCGAGACGATCGCGCGGCTGCTCGCAGCCCGCCGCACGTCCGGCGCGGCGATTGCCGTCGCCGGCATGCGCCCCGCCGATCCCGGCCCTTACGGCCGGCTCGTGCTTGGCGCCGACGGTTCGGTCGAGCGCATCGTCGAGGCCAAGGACGCCAGCCCCGCGGAAGCCGCGATTACCTTGTGCAACGGCGGCATCATGGCGGTCGCGGCCGCGCATCTCTTTGATCTCGTCGACCGGCTCGAAAACATCAACGCCAAGCGCGAATTCTACCTGACCGACATTGTCGGCATCGCCCGCGGACGGGACCTCGCCGCCACCTTTGTCGAGTTGCCGGCAGCGGAGGTGTTGGGGGTCAACACCCGCGCCGAACTCGCCGAGGCCGAAGCGCTGATGCAGCAGCGGCTGCGCTGCCGCGCGATGGAAGCGGGCGCGACCCTCGTCGCGCCCGAGACCGTGTTCCTGTCGGCCGATACCAGGCTCGGTCGCGATGTCGTCATCGAGCCGAATGTCGTCTTCGGGCCGGGTGTCAGCATCGCCGACAATGTCCGCATCCGCTCGTTCTCGCATCTCGACGGCGCGGAAGTCGCCAGCGGTTCGATCATCGGTCCCTACGCGCGCTTGCGCCCCGGCGCAGTCCTCGAACGCGACGTCCATGTCGGCAATTTTGTCGAGGTCAAGGCCACGCGGCTCGGTGCCGGCGCCAAGGCTAACCACCTCTCCTATCTCGGCGACAGCGATATCGGCGGCGGCACCAATATCGGCGCCGGCACGATCACCTGCAATTACGACGGGTTCAACAAGGCCCGAACGGTGATCGGCGCGAATGCCTTCATCGGCTCGCACACCGCGCTGGTCGCGCCGGTGACGGTCGGCGACGGCGCCTATGTCGCCACGGGGAGCGTCATCACGGCGGACGTTCCTGCCGACGCGCTGACCATCGCGCGGGCGCGCCAGGTCGACAAGCCGGGTCGTGCGACGGAATTGCGGGCTAAATTCAAGGCGAAGAAAAGCTGATGTGCGGCATTGTCGGAATCATCTCGAAGAAAACCGTTGCCGACGAACTGGTCGAGGGGCTGCGGCGTCTCGAATATCGCGGCTATGATTCGGCGGGTATCGCGACCCTGATCAACGGCCGCATCGAGCGCCGTCGCGCCGAAGGCAAACTCGACAATCTGGTGGCGCGGCTCGAACGCGAGCCGATGCCCGGCACGATCGGCATCGCCCATACGCGCTGGGCGACGCACGGCCTGCCGATCGAGAAAAATGCGCACCCGATCGCGACCGATAAGGTCGCCGTGGTCCATAACGGCATCATCGAAAACTATCAGGCGCTGCGGCAGGAGCTGACCGGGCTCGGCTACCAATTCCGCACCGACACCGATACCGAGGCGGTCGCGATCATGGCCACCCGCCACCTCGCCGAGGGCGCCACGCCGGCACAGGCGGTCGCTAAGACCTTGGCCCGTCTCGAAGGCGCCTTCGCGCTGGTCTTCCTGTTTGCCGGCGAGCATGACCTCTTGATCTGCGCGCGCAAAGGTCCGCCGCTGGCGATCGGCTATGGCGATGGCGAGATGTTTATCGGCTCGGACGCGCTGGCCTTGGCGCCGCTGACCCGCAGGATCGCCTATCTCGAGGATGGCGATTGGGCCGTCGTCACCTCGCGCGAGGTCGGCATTTTTGACGCCCGCAACGCCAAGGTGAAACGCCGGATCTACGACACCGCGGTTTCCGGTGCGCTGATCGGCAAGGGCAATTTCCGCCATTTCATGCAGAAGGAGATCTTCGAGCAGCCGGCGGTCATCGGCGACACGCTGCACGCGATGATCCACCCGACCACCGGGACCATTCACCTGCCCGACCTGCCGTTCGCGCTTGGCGATATTCCCAAGGTGACGATCCTCGCCTGCGGCACGTCCTACAATGCCGGGCTTGTCGCCAAATACTGGTTCGAGCGGATCGCCCGCATTCCGGTCGAGGTCGATATCGCGTCGGAATTTCGCTACCGCGCGCCGGACATGCCAAAACGCGGCGCCGCGATCGTCATCTCGCAATCGGGTGAGACCGCCGATACGCTGGCGGCACTGCGCTATTGCCGCGAGCAGCGGCAGAAGATCATCGCCGTCGTCAACCAGCCGGAAAGCTCGATCGCGCGCGAGGCCGATGTCGTGTTGCCGACGCTTGCTGGCCCGGAGATCGGCGTCGCCTCGACGAAGGCGTTTACCACGCAGCTCGCGGTGCTCGCGGCGCTGACCGTGGCGCTGGGCCGAGCGCGCGGCACGCTCGACGAGGCGGGGGAAGCCGCGCTCGCCCACCAGCTCGCCGAAATCCCGTCGCGCGCCGCCGACGTGCTGAACCACGACGAACGCATCCAGGAGATCGCCGCCGAGATCGCGCTGGCCCGCGACGTGCTCTATCTCGGTCGCGGCAGCGCCTATCCGCTGGCCCTAGAGGGCGCGTTAAAGCTCAAGGAGATCAGCTATATCCACGCCGAAGGCTATGCCGCTGGCGAGATGAAGCACGGCCCCATCGCCCTCATCGACGACAAGGTGCCGGTTATCGTGCTGGCGCCGCCCGATGATCTCTTCGAAAAGACCCTCTCCAATGTCGAGGAGGTCATGGCGCGCGGCGGCCGCGTCGTGATGATCTCGGACGCGGCTGGCGTCGCGCGGCTCGAAGGCCGGCTTGCCTTTGGCATCGCGATCCCGCATTGCGCGCCGTTTGTCGCGCCATTGCTTTACGCGATCCCGATCCAGCTCCTCGCCTACCACACCGCCGTGCTCAAAGGCACCGATGTCGACCAGCCCCGCAACCTCGCGAAAAGCGTCACGGTGGAGTAGCGCTTCCAAGCCCCTCAAGCGAAATTCGGGTTGCGCGGCTTTTGCGTGAAGTCGAAACCGTCGAGCAGATTGTACGCGGCGGCGTCGCGCGACTGCATCGGTTTAAGGCCAAAGCGGGCCTCGATCAGCGCCGGGATCGACGTGGTATCGGCCACTTTGTGGTCGATATAGCCGCGCCGCGCGTAGGGGCTGATCAACATCGCCGGGATGCGGGTGCCGCAACCATAGGCGTCGGGGGTCGGCGGCGCGACATGGTCCCAGAACCCGCCGCCCTCGTCATAGGCGACGATGATCGCCGTCTTCGCCCATAGCGCGCTGTTGCCGATCGCCTTGACCAGCGACATGACCCAATTCTCGCCCCAGCGCGGCGCGGAATTGGCCGGGTGCTCGTCACGTGCGCCGGTCGCCTTGATAAACGACACGCTGGGCAATTTGCCGGTCTTCAGATCGTCGAAGAAATCGGTCGCGTCGCGGATATGTCCGGCCTGCACATTGTTGAACCACGTCGGGTAATACTGGAACGGGTTGTGGTGCGGCAGATAATGCTCGGGGTTGTCGACGACGATCGAGCCGTCTCCGGCGCCAAACGCGGTCTTCATCGCCCACGGTTTGACCGCGTTCCACGCCTCGTTGTACCAGGCCCAGCTCAGCGACGCCGCATTGAGCCCGTCGCCGATATTGGGATAGGTCTGCTCCTCGGGTGGCGGCGCCAGGTCGAGCGAGCCCATAAACGTCTCGGTCGGCCCGTTCACCGGCGCCAAATCATTGATCAGGATGCCGTATTTGTCGTACGGCCGATCGAACACCGGCGGGTCGAGACTGCCGATCTTGGCGGATGGCGCCTTTGACGACACCGCCGAGCGCGCCGCGACCAAGTAAAGCGCATTGCCGGTCGAGCCGCCCGACATCGCCTGAAAGAAATTGTCGAACAGAACGTATTCGTCGGCGAGGTGATGGTAGCCCGGCAGGTCGTCGCGCGTGTAGAACCCGATCACCGCGCCGGACGGTGTCGAACCCGCCATCATGATTTCCGCTGGGTCGGCGGGCGGCTTGTCAAAGAATTCGTGCCGGCCGGGCAGCGCCAGCGCGACAAAGCGGTCCATCTTCCCGCTATTGATCTGCGCGAACATCCGGAAGAAATGGTGCGACGGGTCCCACAGCACGTTGCTGGTCGCCGGGATGTACGGCGCCAGATGAAACGGCAGATTGGGCAGCGACGCCGCGGCAAAGCCCGGAACGGTGTACGGCACCGGCAGATAGGGGTAGGCGGCGCCGCTGGGAGTTTTCTGCATCCCCAGAAAGCGCGCGTCGACATTGCCCTCGCCATCGAGCAGGCCCGCGACCTGACCGCCGCCCGCCGGCTGGTAGGCGCCAAAATAATGATCGAAGCTGCGGTTCTCCTGATAGATGACGACGATGTGCTCGATCTTGTCGCGTAAGCCGCCGAGATCGGCCGCCGCGGGCGTTTGCGCCAGCACCCGCCGGATCGAATGCGTGGCGAACAAGGAAGCGCCGATAGCGGCGCTGGACTGGAGAAACCGGCGTCGGCTTTGCCGCAGCATCGTCATCGCTGGCCCCCCGTTTGGCGCGATTACCAGCCTGCCTCTTAGCGGCTTATTGGCGAAGTTTCCATGACAGCAAGCGAGACGGTGCCGTGCGACCGGTTGTCCCGGTGTCCTCTGGACCGTTCTCGCGAAGTTGGAACCGTCCATAGCCGCGTCGCGGGGCGCTTTCACGCGCGGCATCCGGCTCCCGGAAGCTGACGCGCCGGCCCTGCCCGATGCTGTCGCTGAACTGAATCACCGCAGCAATCGTATCATTCGTCGTCAAACGCCTGCGCGCGCGACTGGCAGAGCACCGCCGATCGGCAGATGGCGGGTCTAGTGCAGGGGAGGCCGATGCCAATTCTCAGATCCTTGCTGTTGCTGCTTGTGCTGTTTACCCCCGCTTTCGGTCAGGACGGCCCGCGAGACGCAGCCGTCGGGAAGGATGCCGCGCAGGCGCTACAGCTTTATCTGGAGGGAGTTTCCAAATCCGGCGAGCGGCCGGACTACGCGAAGCCGCCCGCCGCCGACCTCTTTCGCCAGGTGTTCGACCTTGAGCAACTAGCGGCGCTGCCGCCTCCCGCGGCAAGCGATATGCCTTGGGTGCTCGATTGGTTCGATGCCGCGAAGGAGACCTATAAGCGAATCATGTTTTTGGGCGCGAAGCTTGGCCCGGATCCGGATCTTGTCGCCATCGGCCGCAATATGCAGGAGTACGAAGATCAATATGCGTCAGCAATGACCTTCATGCTTCGCCTTCTGGCGCGCGAAGCAACCACGGCGTTCCTGTTCATGGACCAGCTCACCCCCGAGGAACGCACGCCGATACGTCAGGCCGGGCTTCAAAAATTTCGCGCCAGCGGAGCGCAAATGATCGAGGACGCCATCTGCCCGGTTGAAGCGGGTATGAGGCCTGCAAACGCGCGCCTGATCACCGCGGCAATGCGGGACACACGGGATGTCTGGGCGAAGTCCCTTTTGCCCGACGACCGATCACGCATCATCACCCTGCTCGCCAAGGTAAAGGAGACGGTCAAGGACGATGAGGCCCGGAACAATCTCGCTGTCTTTGCCGGTCGCCTTTCGGCCGAGCGGCAGGACGCCAAGGAAGAATGACGCCAAGGAATAATGACGATCGGTCGGCGCATCGCCAATCGTTTAAGCAAGCCCAAAATCGCCAAAATCAGGATGTAGGCTCGTGCGTTCGGTTAAAGATGGCGAGGGCGACCTGATAATCCGCTGCAAATAACAGGCGGAACAGGTTTTGGCCTCCATCTGTTGACGGCCCGCGTAACATGAGGCGCACTTCCCGTTGATCTGCAGCGCCGCCGAGCCTTGTCAAAGTGCCAGTCGGCTCGTACCTATCCTCAACGAATGCGGCCCTCCGCCGCCCCCAATCATCAAGGGAGGGTGCGATGCAACTCCGTGACGAAAAGCTCTTCCGCCAACAAGCCTATGTGAACGGCGAGTGGGTCGATGCGCTGAACCGCGGCACAATCGCCGTGAATAACCCGGCGACCGGCGAACAGCTTGGCACCGTGCCGCGCATGGGCGCTGACGAAACGCGGCAAGCGATCGAGGCGGCCGACAAGGCGCTTCCCGCATGGCGCGCCAAGACCGCCAAGGAACGCGCGCAGATCCTGCGGAAATGGTTCGATCTGATGATGGCGAACCAGGACGATCTCGCCCAGCTGATGACTGCCGAGCAGGGCAAGCCGCTCGCCGAAGCAAAGGGCGAGATCGCCTATGCCGCGTCGTTTATCGAATGGTTTGGCGAGGAGGGTAAGCGCCTCTACGGCGACACGATCCCGGCGCATGGCACCGACAAGCGCATTGTCGTGATCAAGGAGCCGATCGGCGTCTGCGCCGCGATCACGCCGTGGAACTTCCCGGCTGCAATGATCACCCGCAAATGCGGTCCGGCGCTCGCCGCGGGCTGCACGATGGTGCTAAAGCCGGCGTCTCAGACACCGTTTTCGGCGCTGGCGCTGTGCGAGCTGGCCGAACGCGCTGGGGTGCCGAGGGGCGTCTTCTCCTGCGTCACCGGCAGCGCCAGCGAGATCGGCGGCGAGATGACCTCGAACCCGATCGTGCGTAAGCTCACCTTCACCGGCTCGACCGAGATCGGCAAATTGCTGATGGAGCAATGCGCCGCGACGGTCAAAAAGACCTCGATGGAATTGGGCGGCAACGCGCCGTTTATCGTCTTTGACGACGCCGATATCGAGATGGCGGTCAAGGGGGCGATCGCCTCGAAATACCGCAATGCCGGCCAGACCTGCGTGTGCGCCAACCGCCTTTTGGTGCAGGACGGCGTCTACGACGCGTTCGCCAAGCGCCTCGCCGAGGTTGCCGGCGAGATGAAGGTCGGCAACGGTATCGAAAACGGTGTCGTGATCGGGCCGCTGATCGACATGAAGGCGGTCGAGAAAGTCGAAAGCCACATCGCCGACGCGCTCAAAAAGGGCGCGCGTGTCGTCGCCGGCGGTCATCGCTCGCCGCTGGGCGGCAGTTTCTTTGAGCCGACCGTGCTTGCCGATGTCACGACCGACATGATCATCACCAGGGAGGAGACGTTCGGCCCCGTCGCGCCGCTCTACCGCTTCAAGGATGAGCACGAGGCGATCAAGATGGCCAACGACACCGAATTCGGCCTCGCCGCCTATTTCTACAGCCGCGATATCGGCCGCATCTGGCGCGTCGCCGAGGCGCTCGAATACGGCATCGTCGGGATCAACGAGGGGCTGATCTCAACCGAAATCGCGCCGTTTGGCGGCATGAAGGAAAGCGGCATCGGCCGCGAAGGCTCGAAATACGGCATCGAGGACTATCTCGAGGTCAAATATCTCTGCATGGGCGGCATCGACCGCTGAGCGGCGACACCCGTGCGAGGCATCGCGATCGGTTGCCTCGTTGCGTTGGGCCTGTCCGGTATCGCGCAGGCCCAGCCCGCCGCCCCTGAACAAGGAACGCCCGGATCGACGCCCGAAACCGCGATCGTGCTCCCCGGCATCGCCGATGAATTCCACGGTGTCGTCGCCGAGCACGCCTATATCGCCGACCATTTCCCGACCTGGCACATCGAGTACCAGACCCGCCTTGCCCAGAACGACCGGGACTACGATCTCCTCGGCATGCTCAAACCCGACCGCACCAAGGTGGCGATCTTTTTCGATATCACCGAATGGGTCGGCAAATAGCCGGCGCGTCAGCCTGTCTTTGCTGGCAGCAGCGAAACCGACGCCTCGGTCGTCAGCAGCAGGAAGGTGAAGCTCTCCTGCAAATAGAGGCGCACCGTGGTGTCGGTGTGGCTCAGATAGCCGATCGACAAATCCTGGCCGACATGGAGGTCGAAATCGCCGCCGCGCGTGGTCAGCACCACCGCGCCCTCGATCGCCGGCGCCCAGATCAGATCGGTTTCGACCAGCCGGCGGATGTGCTGCAGGATCGGGTAGCCATTGTCGCTGGATTCGGCGAGCGCGGTGAAGGCGCTGGCGCCGAACAGCACCGAATAGGGGCCATTGACGCCGGCGAGGCGGAGTTGGCTCAGCGCACCGGCGATCGCGTCGGGAAACCCGCGTACGTCTTCCGGCAGCGTCATCACCGGGTTGCTGGTGCCCTGGCGGATGCCGGTGATGCCGGCCGCCGCGTAGCCCTCGAAGATCGCGCCGTCTTCGGCAAAGGCGATCTTGCGCGCGGCGTCCTTGGCCGGCTGCCAGTCGGAATCGTTGGCGCCGCGCTCGACATCGTCGATCTGCTGGCGGTCGAGATCGAACGGAACGCGCACCTCGACCAGCGCCTTGACCTCGCGCTGGCGGGTGATGACGCCGTCGCCGGGCGGGGTGATCGGGTTCAAATGGCCGGTGCCGACCGCGGACAACATCGTGCCGGCCGGACCTTGCAGATCGACGACGCGCCGCCCGGCGAGATAGCGCTTTAGCGTGCGCGTGGTTTCCTCTTCGATCTGCGCCCAGGCTTCGGCGGAGATCGGGGCCAGCTCGCGATGCAGATTGTTCATGCCGAATTTCCTTTGAGGGAGCCGATGCCAAGCGAAGTGTCGGTCAGCGAAGTGTTGGGCAGCGAGGGAGGGGGCGGCGCGGGATCGGGGGCCGCGGCGAATTCGGTGGGAGCGGGATCGGCCGTCACGCCGTCGAGAAAATCGGTGCTCGGCACAAAGAACAAATTCCCGGTGACCGCGCGGCTGAAATCGAGGAGCCGGTCGTAATTGCCGGGCGGGCGGCCGACAAACATGTTTTCGAGCATCTGCTCGATGGTCCGCGGCGAACGGGCATAGCCGATAAAATAGGTGCCGAACTCGCCCTGGCCGGGCTGACCGAACGGCATGTTCGCGCGCACGATCTTCACTTCCTGGCCGTTCTCGTCGGTGATGATCGTCAGCGCGTTGTGCGCCGAGGTCGGCTTCACCGCGTCGTCGAGCTCGACATTGGCCAGCTTGGTGCGGCCGAT
>Ga0181537_10001772_pt1 | contig 19497 bp, 14 predicted proteins | sample PEATcosm2014_Bin_39_FD_119765 | JGI IMG/M metagenome (GOLD analysis project Ga0181537, IMG submission 119765) | Peatland microbial communities from MTU Mesocosm Facility, Houghton, MI, USA - PEATcosm2014_Bin23_10_metaG | ecosystem: Environmental > Terrestrial > Soil > Wetlands > Peat | place... | reverse complement strand
ACTGGGGTCCACAGTTGTTGCAGAAAATGCGCAGCCTGCAGGAGCTGCGCGACGTAAATACTGACCAGCAGGATAAGGGACTGCAGGCGCAACTGGTGATTGACCGGGACACCGCCAGCCGGTTGGGCGTTGCGGCGCAGGATATCGATAACGCGCTTTACGATGCTTTCGGGCAGCGCCAGGTCTCGACCATGTACCGGCCGCTGAATCAATACCACGTGGTGATGGAAGTCGCGCCGGAGTTCCAACAGACGACCGAGGCTTTGCAGAATATTTACTTGCGCTCGAGCAGCGGTGCGCCGATACCACTGGCGGCGTTTACTCACTTCACTCCGTCCAACATGCCTTTGGCGGTGAATCACCAGAGCCAGTTCCCGTCGGTAACGATTTCATTCAACCTGGCTCCCGGAGTCTCTCTGGGGCAGGCGACACTAGCCATCGAAAACGTACAACGTTCCATCGGCTTCCCGGCGACGATTCAGGCAAGTTTCCAGGGTACGGCCGCCGCGTTCAAGGATTCGCTTTCGAGCGAGCCGGTGCTGATTCTCACGGCTCTGATCACCGTGTACATCGTGCTGGGCATGCTTTATGAGAGCTACGTTCACCCCATCACGATTCTCTCCACGATTCCTTCGGCGGGCGTGGGCGCGCTGCTGGCGCTGCTTCTGACTCACAACGAACTCAATGTGATTGGGACGATCGGCATCATCCTTCTGATCGGGCTGGTAAAAAAGAACGCCATCATGATGATCGACGTGGCCCTGGAGGTGGAACGCACCCAGGGCAAGAAGCCGGCTGAAGCCATCTACGAAGCCTGCATTCTGCGCTTTCGTCCCATCATGATGACCACCATGGCCGCTCTGCTGGGTGGGCTGCCGCTGGCTCTGAGCCGGGGAACTGGCTCGGAAATGCATCGGCCGCTGGGCATTACGATTGTCGGCGGATTGATTGTGAGCCAGGCGCTGACCCTGTTCACCACTCCCGTGGTCTATGTATATCTCGACCGCTTGCGGCTGTGGCTGCGCGGCGGCGAAGACCATGCTCTGCCCGAAACCGCTCGATCGGGAACTCAGCGGCCCTCCCTCGCGCACTAAATTTTATCCTTCGGCGTCAGGTTTAGGTCGAATCGCGGATCCCTACTGCCGTCGCCGCGATGCAACCTGAGCGCGCGCGAGCCGCATCGCAGCATCAAACCGTGCAGCGTCGAGACGTGCATCGGCAAGCGAAGACCGCGCAATCATCGGTCCGCCCAAAACTAGCCCGAGGGAATGGCGTGTCCCGGTAAGATATGGGTAGAATAGGTCTTCAACGATTCTTTTAGTCTGAGGGGAAAATCTTCGGAGGAAAGCTGTGGGTCTAGGCCTTGCGTGGCCAAGGCTAAAACTCATGCCTGCCCTGAACCAGTCGGTTGAGGTTGAACGAGTACGAGTTCGGCCGATGGTTCGTTTGAGGACAACAGATTCGCGCAGAGTCCGGCGCAAGGCATGCCAGTGGTTTCCTTTCTCTTCGCTTCACAAAATTTGCCTTAGGAGTTACGGATGCTAAAGAAAGCAACGGCGCTGTTGGTGGTGGTTTTGAGCGCTGCGACTTGGATCAGTTGTGGATCCAGTTCAAGTCATTACGTATTCACCACCCTGCCATCGGTCAACCAGATCGCCGTCTTCCGCGAAGATCCCAACTCGGGCACGTTGACCAAGCTGCTGAACAGTCCCTTTGACACCGGCCTGGCGCCGGAGGCGATTCTGCTGCATCCTTCCGGAAAGTATCTGTACGTGGCGAATTCGGGAGAGGATGACATCTCGCTGTTCTCGATCGCACCTTCGACGGGCATCATCACGGAAGTGTCGCGAACGGCCTTGGGGACGTCGGCACTGACCCCGGTACTGATGGCGATGGATCGGACGAACGGCTACATCTACGTAGCGAATGCCACTTCCGGAAGTCTCTCCGTTCTGTCATTCGCATCTGACGGAACTCTGAGTACGCCGAACACTACATTTTTGGGCGTCAAGCCAACCGGCATGGTGCTCTCGCCTTCCGGCAACTTCATCTTTATCGGGGCTTCGGTCCCCAGCGGGCAAGCCCAAAACGGGCAAGTCGAAGTATGGTCACTCGCTGCTGGTGTGCCCACCCTGGTCGGATTATTCCCCACCGCCGCCAATACCACACCGGGCGGTCTGGTGGTGGATTCAACCGGGACGTATCTCTATTGCGTGAACGGCGCCGGCGGGAATTCGATCTCCGAATTCACGATCGGTTCGGGCGGAATTCTCACACAGTTCCCAAATTCACCGCTTGGCGAATCCGGCGTATCGGCTCCCGTCTCGCTGCTCATCGATCCCTCGGGCAAGTATCTCTACGTTGCCAATCAGGGGTCGAGCAGTTCAGCCAGCGGTAATCTAGCCGCGTATTCGATCGGCTCAGGAGGCGCGCTCACCATTCTTGCGCTCTCACCGTTCACCACCGTGAAACAGCCTACGTCGCTCGCAGCCGACCCGAACGGCAAGTATCTGATGGTAGGGGGACAGGGCGGCTCGCTCGAAGTGTTCCTTCTCAACCCCAGCAATGGTACGCTCGGAGAAGTATCCACCTATACGCCGGGTGGGTTCCCTTCGTCTATCGCCGTATTACAGTGAGCTTACGGTGACGCGACTGGCAGTGGCGCGACAAGTGACACGATATCGGGGTTCGAGGCGCTCGGGCTTTTTGACAGTGCTATGACAACTCCGGAATCCGGAGTTGTGAGAATATTTCAGATTGGCACGCGTTTGGCGGGCGCGACCGGAATTCCGTTGGGCGGCGCGGCATGTGGTAGGCGGCTCTTGATGTGATGAGTCTAGGTGCAGCGCGTTAAGATCCGGCCCCTGGGATTCAAGACTAGCGTATCAAGACCAACGTAGCGAGAGAGGCCCTACGCGATTACTCATGTCGCGACAGGCCGGATCGAGAGAGCCATGAGGATCGCCAGCGCCGCCAGCGCGTTTCCCAAGTATTACTACTCGCAGAAGTTCCTTCTCGAAAAGCTCCAGGAATATTGGGGCCATCGACTCAAAAATCCCCTAACCCTCGCGCGCCTGCACCGCAACGTCACCGTCGATGGCCGCTACCTGGCGATGCCCGCCGAGGACTACCAGAACATCACGACCTGGGGGCAGGCCAACGACATCTGGATCAAGGTGGCGCAGGAGCTAGGAGAGCAGGCGCTTTGCCGGGCCTTGCATCACGCAGGCCTCGCGCCCGAGCAGTTGGGCGCGCTTTTCTTTACTTCGGTCACGGGAATCTCCAGCCCTTCGATCGATGCCCTGCTCATCAATCGCATGGGCTTGCCGCGCAACATCCGGCGCGTGCCGATTTTCGGCCTGGGCTGTGTCGCAGGCGCGGCGGGAATTTCGCGGGCGGCAGACTATGTGAAGGCTTATCCTTCGCAGGCCGCGGCCCTGGTCTCAGTCGAACTCTGCTCGTTGACATTGCAGCGCGACGATCTTTCTGTGGCGAACCTGATTTCCTCTGGTTTGTTCGCAGATGGCTCGGCGGCCGTGATCGTGACCGGAGATGACATGGACGCGACCGGACCGGAGATTCTCGCCACCCAGTCTGTCTTCTATCCGGACACGGAACCGATGATGGGCTGGAAGGTTTCCGAAAAAGGTTTCAACATCACGCTCTCGCCCGAAGTGCCGACCTTGATCCGTGAGAATTTGGGTCAGGACGTCGACGCCTTTCTCACCCATCACGGATATCAGCGAAGCGATCTGAATAGCTGGGTGCTGCACACCGGTGGCCCCAAGGTGTTGGAGGCAACGGCCGACGCGCTGGAGTTGCGAGACGGCCAGCTCGATCCCTCCTGGGCCTGCCTGCGCAGAGTAGGGAATTTGTCATCCGCGTCAGTGCTCGTGGTGCTCGAAGATGTGATGAGGAACCGTCGTCCCGAGCCAGGCACGCTGGGACTGCTCGCGGCAATGGGACCGGGATTCTGTTCTGAGCTTCTGCTTCTGCGGTGGTGAGGTTTCGGTTTGTTGAAGTCTACCGATGTGTTCGTAATCGGCGGAGGGCCGGCGGGCCTGGCCGCGGCAATCGCGGCGCGGCAATGCGGCTTGCGTGTAATGGTGGCCGACGCCAGCGAAGCGCCAATCGATAAGACCTGCGGCGAGGGACTGATGCCCGACGGTCTGCTCGCGCTGCAAGGGATCGGGATCACGTTGAGGCATTGCGAAGGATATCCCTTCCGCGGAATCCGTTTTTTCAGTTCCGGCGTCTCCGCCGATGCACTGTTCCCTTCCCCCGGCGTTGGACTCGCGGTTCGCAGGACTACGCTGCACCGCATCATGGTCGAGCGCGCAGCAGACGAGGGAGTCGAGCTGCTGTGGCGGACGGCGGTCACGGGCATTTCGGGACAAGAAGTTCATTGGAAAAATCGCACCGTCAGCGCCAGATGGATCGTAGGAGCCGACGGATCGAATTCGCGCGTCCGCCGCTGGGCCGGACTTGAGGCGCGCGTGCGCACAGGCTTGCGATATGCCTTTCGCCAGCACTATCGCGTGAAACCGTGGAGCGATCACATGGAGATCTACTGGGGAGATCGCAGTCAGGGCTATGCGACGGCGGTAAGCGACAACGAAGTTTGCGTGGCGGTCGCCTCGCGCGATGCGAAGTTGCGAGTGGAACAAGCTCTGGCGGCGCTTCCCGAGTTGCAGGCCCGGCTTCGCGGCGCCGAAATCGTCTCTGCCGAACGGGGCGCGCTCACGGCCAACCGCACGCTGAAGCGCGTTTACCAACGCAACGTCGCGCTGATCGGCGATGCCTCCGGCACGGTGGACGCCATCACGGGACAAGGCCTGGGTCTTTCTTTCAGTCAGTCGGTGGCCCTTGCCCAATGCTTCCGGTCGGGTAATCTGGGGCCGTACCAGATCGAGCATCGCCGCCTGGCGTTGCGGCCGTTATGGATGGCGCGGCTCATGTTGACGCTCGATGGGCACCCACGGTTGCAACGGCGCACGTTGCAAGTGTTCCGCCGGAAGCCGGAAATCTTTGGGCGATTGCTCGCCTTGCACGTGGGTGCATTATCTCCGCAGAGCCTCGCTCTCGATGGAATCTCGTTCGGATGGGGACTGCTCACTGCCTAACCTCTTGCTAGGTACCTTCTCAGTTCGAAACTTCCCGCTTCGTCGCTTCACGCACGCGACCAGCCTGGTTTTATTCGTGCTGCTCGGGTGCGCGGCTGCGTCCGCTCAACAGTCCACATTGACGCTCGATCCCGCCAGAACTACCGTCAGCTTCACGCTAGGCGATGTTCTGCATACCGTGCACGGAACTTTCCGTTTAAAGCGGGGCACGTTGCAGCTCGATCCGGGCGCGGCCAAGCTGACCGGAGAAATCGTCGTGGATGCAAACAGTGGCGACACCGGCAGCAAGATGCGGGACGGCAAAATGCACCGCGAGGTTCTCGACAGTGAGCAGTATCCGGAAATTACATTTCGTCCGGACCGCGTGGAAGGAACTGTCAGCGCAAAAGGAAAATCCGCGGTGAAGGTTCACGGAATTTTTACCATTCACGGTGTGGATCGGGAAATCGACGTTCCCGCGGTGGCAGATCTCGCCGAAGATCATTGGACCGCCACTCTGCACTTTACGATCCCCTATGTGAAATGGGGAATGAAGAATCCGAGCGCATTGTTTCTGCGCGTCGACGACTCGGTGCAGATTGACATTGTCGCAGCGGGGACACTGACTTCCAGGTAGAGTCGGACAGCGTCCATCCCTTCAGAAACCCGGTTGCGGCGTAATGCCCTTCCCTTCGACGCACTCATAGGTCCGGCCCGCGACCAGACTCTTGTACTCTTCGGTTCTTCCGCTGGGCCACTGGATAACGACCCGCTCAACTTGGCCGCGCTTGTCGAGCCCAAACGTGACGGGAAGTTCGGACTGCGACAGGTAACTCGATCCGCTCTTCACCATGCGCGATTGGGTTAAGCTTCCCGCGAAAATCTGCACGGTCGCCCCAATGCCATCGCGGTTCGACTTCGTGCCCACCAGTCGAAAGCGGATGCTTTTGTTCCCGGCCAACTGATCGTTGCGATACAAATACGCCGGCCCATTATTGGTCGTGAGCAGAAGGTCGAGATCACCGTCACGATCGAAATCTGCGCACGCCAGGCCGCGCCCCACTTTCGGTTGACTGAAGGCTCCGCCAAGTTCGGTAGCCACATCGCGAAAGTTACTCTTGCCCCCGTTCAGAAAAAGTTGCGGAGGCTGCGCATAACCAACATTGCCACGAATGTTGCGTACAGTCTCGTCAATATGTCCGTTGGCAACGGCCAAGTCGAGCCAGCCATCGAGATTGGCATCGAGGAAAACACATCCAAAACCGAGACTGGTTCTAGACGCCATCCCTACTCCGCTCACGGCGGCAACGTCTTCGAAATTTTTCCCGTTGAACCGGTAAAGCCCGATCATTTCATTGTCAAAATTAGTGATGGCCACGCCGGGATGCCCTGAGTTCTCGAAATCGGCGGCGTCCACTCCCATGCCCGCGCGCGCCTTGCCTTCATTGCTGAAGGCGAGACCCGCGTCCACAGCGGCATCCTTGAATGTACCGTTGCGCTGGTTGCGATAAAGTTTGTTGGGTTGGGTATCGTTAGCCACCAGAAGGTCGGGCCATCCGCTGCGATCGTCGTCGAGCATCGCGACCCCCAGCGACTTCGAACTGCTGTCGAAAATGCCGCTGGCGGCCGTGACGTCCTCAAAAGTTCCATTGCCGCGATTGTGAAACAGCCAGCAGGTCTCGCCGCGATACGCCTCCGGCGTGCAATAAGACTTGTGCTTGCCGTCGAGGCTGCAGAACACATCGCGCCCCGGCGACCACTTCACGTAGTTGCAGACAAACAGATCGAGCCGGCCGTCGCGGTCATAGTCAAACCACAGAGCAGAAGTGCTGAATCCCTCGCGCTTGCCAAGTCCGCTGGCAACGGTCGCGTCCACGAACGTTCCTTTGCCGGTGTTCCGAAACAAACGGTTCTGGCCTACGCAGGTGACGAGAATGTCGGGAAAGCCGTCGTTGTTGTAATCACCGACAGCCACGCCCATGCCGTAGAGTTCAATGTCGAGACCGGCGCGCGTGGTCACGTCAGTGAAGGTGCCGTTGCCGTTGTTGTGATAGAGCCGCAGAGCCGAGCGCGGCGTCTTATGGTTGGACGAATCGTGATTGGCGGAATCGTGGCCTGGCCAGTCCATGCCGTTGATCAGCAGAATGTCCTGCCAGCCGTCACGGTCGTAGTCAAGGAACGCGCAGCCCGAGCCCAGTGTCTCGGGGAGAAGTTTACCGCCGTAAGCTCCGCTGTTGTGCTGGAAGTAAATGCCGGCCGGTTCTGTCACATCGACAAAACGAAATCCCGGACCGTTGCCCGAACCGGTCTGTCCCGGCGCGCCAACGGACAGCAAGTGACCTGGGCGTGCATGCAGCAACGGCAAATGCGCGCACGATACCACCCCCGCCATTCCCTGCAGAAAAGACCTGCGATTCACGGAACGTTCACCAGCCCGGCGCGGATGGCATAGACAACCAGTTCGGCCGTCTTGTGAATTCCGAGCGCATTCATGATGTTGGCCCGATGGACCGCGACCGTGTTCGCACTCAGTGTTAGCAGCGCTGCGATTTCTTTGTTTGATTTACCATCCACAATCATCTGCAGCACTTCGAGTTCGCGTGGAGTCAGGCTGTCGCGCTCTCCCTTGAGGGGCGAATCCGGTTCGATCTGGGGATCGAAAACGGTTTCTCCCGCGGCCACCTTGCGAATGGCCGATCCCAATTCCAGATCCAACGCATTTTTCAGAACATAGCCCTTGGCTCCGGCATCGACGGCCTGTCGCACCCAAGTACTCTCGCTGTGCATGCTGAGCATGAGCACGCTAGTCTCGGGCGAATCGTCCAGTATCTTGCGCGTCGCTTCCAACCCGTTCATGCCCGGCAGTGCGCAATCCATCACAATCACTTTGGGATGGAGCTCGCGCGCCAGTTCGATGGCCTTTTCTCCATCGCCGGCCTCGCCCACCACGTCCATATCGGGTTCGTCTTCGAGCATGCGCCGGAAGCCGCGCCGAACCAGGCTGTGATCATCCACCAACAGTACTGAGATCTTCTTTCCCATGAGCCTCCGCCTTCTCCCTTGGAACCATCAAATGAACCAGCGTTCCGCCTTCAGCCGGCCGCGAGATCACCAACTGCCCGCCCATCAATTCCGAGCGCTCGCGCATCGCCACCAGTCCAATACCGTGCCGGGACAACCCTTCGGTGAATCCTACACCATGATCTTCCACGTCCAGCTCGAGCGCCGCGGGCAGAAAACGCAACCGCACCCACGCCTGTTTTGCGCCGGCATGCCGCGCAACGTTATTCAACGCTTCTTGCAGCACGCGGTAGATGTGCACGCCCGCGCCGCCATCCACTGCGAAGGGCTCGCCTTGCTTCTCGTAGGATATGGCGATCTCGGTTTGTCTTTCCACGGTCGGAATATACCAATCGAGCGTGCTTTCAAGCCCAGCCTCGTCGAGCATGACAGGATGCAGCGCCTGCGACAAGCTGCGAACTTTATCAAGAGTGGACTGTGCGATCTCGCGGACTTCGAGCAAATCAGCCCGCAGCGTCGATCCTTCCGGCACCTGGTTTCCGGCTCGCCGCAGCATCGACCCAATCGCGGTAAGGATTTGTCCAAACTCATCGTGCAGCTCGCGCGAAATGTAACGCAGCGTCGATTCCTGCGTGGTAATCAGTTTCTGTGCCAGTTCGCTGCGCCGTTCGGAAAGCTCGGTCATGCGGGCAAACAAACGGCGGTTCCAGCGAATCAAAGAAAGTCCGGTCAGCAGGACGGCAAACAAAGTCGCGGCCAGAAATACATAGACCTGCCGCTGCACACGGTCGTAAATCTCGACAATCCGCTGCCCCGCCTGTTCTTCGTTCTCGGTATTCTGCACCAGCAGCCGGGCCACGGCGGTGCTCAGCGCGGCCTGCCGCGATTGCAGGGAGAGCTGAATGTCGGCGCGCGCCTCTTTATCTTTCCCATCGCGAGCGAGCAAAAAAACACGGTCCACAGCATCCCAGAATTGAGTAAACTCGCTCGAGAGGAAGGCGCTCTGCTCGGGCGTGCGGCCCGTCGCGAAGCCAGACTCGATATGCATGGCGTCGTCCAGATCGGTGCGAATGCGCTGAAATTGCGCCGACCACGCCGTCAACGGATAAGGCTCGTCATTGCTGGCCATGTCGCGCATGGCCACCGCCAGCAGGTTCAGATCGTTCTGAATGCGCAACAACTGCAGTGAATCCTTGCGGTTGCGATCGACCAGTTGGGTTTGCAGCTTGCGCAAACTCGCCACCTGCCATGTAATGTAGGCTGAATAGGCAAGCACCACGGAAAGCGTCACCAGCAGGCCCAGAGCAAGGCCTGGAGTCGGCGAACGGTCCGGCGAAGACGAGCGAGACACGCCCCCGAGCATACATCGGCCGGGCCAGAGCTGTCACAACGGCGGAGGCTTCGGCGGAAGCAAGTTCTGGTGGAGCGGGTCCGGTAACGGTCGAGTGCGGATTTTCGGTTTTGCCGCAGCCCGATTGAGCCTGAAGCTCCGGTGACGGTGCAGAATAAAAGAAGCAAATTTGTTTCGAACGGAGTCAAACAGAAGATTGAGTTCCGCAGAGAAAGATCCTAACCAACCCGCGAAATCCCAAAGACTGAAGGCCGTTCTGCCCGAAGTCTGGAAGCTGATGCGTCCACGGCGCTGGCTGCTGGCGCTGGGCTTCGTGCTCATGGTGATCAACAAGGTCGCGGGATTCGTTTTGCCCTACTCCTCGAAATTCCTGATCGACGATGTCGTTGGCAAACGCCACTTGTCACTGCTGCCGCCGCTGGTCTTCGCCGTCTTGTTGGCGACGCTTGTGCAGGGTGTGACGTCTTTTTCTCTGACGCAACTGCTGTCGAAAGCAGCGCAGCGCTTGATTACCGACCTTCGCGAACAGGTGCAGGTTCACATCTCCCGTTTGCCGATCTCCTTTTACGACGCAAACAAAAGCGGCGCACTGGTTTCCCGCATCATGAGCGACGTAGAAGGCGTGCGCAACTTGCTGGGCACCGGACTGGTCGATTTTACCGGAGGCCTGGTTGCAGCCAGCATCGCGCTGGTGTTGCTGCTTCGCATCAGCACGCCTCTCACCCTGATCGCCGTCGGTTCTCTCGGTTGTTTTGCTCTGGCGCTGAACAAAGCCTTCGCAACCATCCGCCCAATTTTCCGCGAGCGCGGCAAGATCAATGCAGAAGTCACCGGACGGCTCACCGAGTCGCTGGGCGGCGTTCGAGTCATCAAGGGATATCACGCGGAAGAGCGGGAGGAAAAAACTTTCTCGACCGGTGTGCGCCGACTGCTCGATAACGTCATGCGTACGCTGACCGCGACCTCACTGATGAGCCTTTCCGCCAGCGTGCTTATGGGAGTCGTAGGCGCGGCCACCATGTACGTCGGCGGTCGCGAGATGGTGGCGAGCAAGCTCACCACGGGAAGCTATTTTTCCTACAACATCCTGCTGGGGTTTCTTGTGATCCCGATCATGCAGGTGGTCGCTATCGGCACGCAGCTTACCGAGGCGCTGGCCGGACTGGAGCGCACTCAGGAAATCATGCGTGAGCGTCCGGAAGATCAGGACCCCAGGCGCTCCGTGCGCTTGCACGATATCGAAGGCACCATCGAGTTTGACGATGTGAATTTCAGCTACGACGGCTCTCACGAAGTGCTGCACCACATATCGTTTCGCTCCGACCCGGGAACGGTCACGGCGCTGGTCGGCTCGTCGGGATCGGGCAAGTCGACCACCATCGGATTGATCTCGGCTTTTTATGTTCCCACCCAAGGCACGGTCCGGGTCGACGGCGTGGATTTGAGCACGGTGCGCCTCGACTCGTTCCGCACGCGACTGGGAGTCGTGCTGCAGGAGTCTTTCCTGTTCGACGGAACGATTCGCGAAAATGTGGCCTTCTCGCGGCCCGCCGCGACTGAGGAAGAGATCATGCGCGCCTGTAAGATCGCGCGCGTCGATGAGTTCGCCGAATCGTTCGCGGACAAATACGACACTGTGGTAGGCGAGCGCGGCGTGAAACTTTCCGGCGGCCAGCGTCAGCGCCTCTCGATTGCGCGCGCCATTCTCGCCGAGCCCCGCATTCTGATTCTCGATGAGGCCACTTCCAGCCTCGACTCGGAATCCGAACAGATGATCCAGCAGGGCCTTGCTTATCTCATGCACGGACGCACCACGTTCGTCATCGCCCACCGGCTCTCTACCATTCGGCGAGCCGACCAGATTCTGGTCATGGAACAGGGGCAGATCGTTGAGCGCGGCACACACGCCCAGCTTTATGCCGCGCGCGGACGCTACTACGACCTTTACACCCGGCAGCACGGAGTCGAGGACAACCTGTTCCTGGCTCCGGGGGAAGGTGACGCTGTCACCGTGAATGGAAGCGGCTCCGGCAAGCAGGGCAACGGGAAAACCGCCGATGCTCTGGGCGTGCTGCGAGGAGATATTCGCTAGCCCTATGGCGATTGCCCCAGCCAATCCTCGCCCCAATGGTGCCATCCGCACCGAAAATCTCTGCCGCCATTACCGCATGGGCGAAACGTTGATTCGCGCCGTCGACGGAGTTTCTCTCGACGTGCGCTCCGGAGAATTCGTGGCCCTGCTCGGCAGTTCAGGCTCCGGAAAATCGTCCGTATTGAATCTGATTGCGGGCCTCGATCGTCCCACCTCGGGAACTGTGGTGGTGCAAGACAAAGATCTGGCGCGGCTCTCGCGCGAGGAACTGGCCAAGTACCGCCTCCACGTCGTCGGAATGGTTTTCCAGTCGTTCAATCTGATCGCCAGCATGACCCTGGCAGAAAATGTGGAGCTGCCGCTGCGCTTCGCCGAAGTGGATCGCGACCAACGCGACGGTCTGGCTCGCGAAGCGCTCGAACGCGTCGGGTTGAAAGCGCGCACGAACCATCGTCCCAGTGAACTCTCGGGCGGCGAACAGCAGCGCGCCGCGCTGGCTCGCGCTCTGATCAATCGCCCCCAGCTTTTGCTGGCCGACGAACCCACCGGCAATCTCGACAGCCATACCGGAGGCGAAATCATGAACCTGCTTCGCGAATTCAACCAAGGGCTTGGCATGACAGTAGTGATGGTGACCCATGAACGTGCTCTCGCCGAACGCTATGCCAAACGAATGATTTTTCTGGCGGATGGAAAACTGATCGACGACCGTCTGAATGTTCCACTAGCTGCGGCCTCTGAAACCAGCGGAGGTCAGCGATGAAAATTCCTGACCTCGCCGAACTGGCCTTGCGCAACCTGCGCGAATCCTTGTTGCGGAATTCGCTCACCACGGTCGGCATTTCCGTGGGCGTGGCGTCGCTGGTCGCCATGCTCTCGCTCGGAATTGGACTGCAACAACTGGCCTCGCGGCGACTGGGAAAGTCCGGGCTGTTCGACACCGTGATGGTCAGTTCGCGCCGTGAAATGCGCGGCATGGGCCGTGAAGAAGAACGCAACGGGCCGGCACCTGGCGAGAGCCGCGTCCTCGACGAAGCCGCGCGTTTGGAAATTGAGCATCTCCCGAACGTGCTCGAAGCTTACCCCGATATTCGTTTCAACACCGAGCTGCGCTACGAAGACAAGCCTCATCTGACAACGATCTCGGCGCTTCCCGCGTCTGCGAAATCGAATGACGCATTCGAAGGATTGCAGGGAAATTATTTTTCTTCCGAGGCCGCGCCCGAAGCCATTCTGCAGAAAGCATTCGCCGAGGAATTGCTGGGCAAGACTCCCAAGCTCGGCACGCCCGAACCGAATGTCGCCGACCTGGCAGCGCCACTGCTGGGCAAGGAATTAATCATGCGTTACGCCCAGCGCGAGACCACGCCGTCGAGCCCTGGGTCTACCGGTCCAACGTCAGCGAGTCCGGCGGATTCACTCACCGACACTGCCTACTCCGTGGTCTCGCGCGAACAGAAGCTCAAGATCGTAGGCGTTTCCGATCTTGATCCGGAAAGCATGCGTGGTCCCGCGCGGGCAAAAGTTTTTCTCCCGCTCAAACTTGCCGAAAGTCTGCACGTGATGCAGGCGACCGATTTGCGTGAAGTTTCGCGCGCGGCCAGCGCTCTGCCGGTCTACCAGTCGGTCAGCGTGAAGGTGGCCAAACCGAGCCAGGTGCAGATCGTCGAAGACGCCATCAAGAAAATGGGATTCACCACGTTCTCGATTATTGACGCCAGCCGCAGCATCCAGACATTTTTCAAAGTGCTGGACGTGTTTCTCGGAATCTTCGGTAGCCTCGCTCTCGCCGTCGCTTCGATCGGAATCGTCAACACGTTAGTCATGGCAATCCTCGAGCGCCGCCGCGAAATCGGCATCATGAAAGCAATCGGCGCCAGCGACGGCGATGTGAAAAAGCTTTTCTTCGCCGAAGCCGGAGCCATGGGCATTCTCGGCGGAATTGTCGGCGTCGCCTTAGGCTGGGCCATTGGCAGGGTAATCAACGTTGTCACAAACGTTTATCTTCGTCGCCAGTCTTTGCCTGCGGACAATTTCTGGGCGGTTCCCTGGTGGCTGGTGTTGTTCGCAATCGGCTTCGCATTCGTGGTCAGCTTGATTTCCGGTCTCTATCCGGCGGGACGCGCCGCTCGCCTCGATCCCGTACAAGCGTTACGCTACGAGTAAACTGAATTCATGCGTCACGTTTTCAGCGCGGCCTCGAGCAAGATGTTCAGCGCGACGTTCAGAAAAACGGTCAGCAAGACCTTCGTCACTCTGTTCGTTTTGCTGATGTGCTCCCTCGGCCCAGCCTACGCCCAGGGCCGCATCGACTGCGCCGCGATGAACAGCAAGATTCTGAAACAGGTGGTCCACTACTGCGTTTACCTGCCTCTTAGCTACAGCGCGCCAGCCGCTTCCGCAAAAGACCCCGAGCCCCGCTATCCGGTGCTTTATTTCCTGCACGGCCTGGGCGACAACGAGCAAACCCTTTTCAACAGCGGAGGCATGACCCTGCTCGACGATCTGCACCGCCAGGGCAAGATCGGGGATTTTCTCCTCGTTGAGCCCGAGGGCAGACGCAGTTTCTACATCAACTCGGCGGACGGCTCCGTGCGTTACAGCGATTTCCTGATTCGCGAATTCATTCCGCAAATTGAAACCAAGTATCGCATTCGTCCGGGCCGCGAAGCCCGCGCAGTCGGCGGGATCTCCATGGGCGGCTATGGCGCGCTGCGTCTCGCTTTCGCTCATCCGGAAATGTTTTCCGCCGTGAGCGCCCAGAGCGCTGCCCTGATTACCGAAACTCCCGAAGAACTCGACAACGCCGCGCAATCCGGCGCTCCCATGGGCGAAGTTCTGACCGCGGTCTTCGGAGATCCCATCGACGTCGGTCACTGGAACGAAAACAACCCGTTCGTCCTCGCGAAAAAGCACAGCGCAGGCTTGCACAAGCTCAGCATTTATTTTAATTGCGGTCAGGACGATAACTTCGGTTTTGAAAAAGGTGCCGCCGCGCTGCACCAGTTACTGCTGAAGGAAGGCATCGCCCACGAATATCATTCCTATCCCGGCGATCACAGCCTGAACTATTTTATTTCCCATTTCGAAGAAGTTATGGAATTCCATTCGCGCGCCTTCGGACTTGTGCACTAATCATTAGTGCAGTAACCACCTCCACGTTTTCCTTTCTGAGAAAACGTCGAAGTAACCCTTGGCCTTTCGGCCACCGCACAAAATGTACTAGCGGAATCTATCGTTCCCGCCGCAGAACGCTCAATATCGAAACTGCTATGAGACTCCCCCCTCCCATATCGCAGCTCGTACCCGTTCGTCTCATCAACCTCCTAACCAGATTTGCAATCATCAGTCTGCTCGGTGTCCTGCCCATGCACGCGGCGCAAACCGAGCAACTGACCTGCTCCTCCACCGCCCTGCGCTTCGCGAAGGTCGGAGTAGGCGCAGGCGAAACCTTGACGGTAAAACTGACCAACAATGGCTCTAGCAGCGTCACACTGTCTGAAATAAATCTGAGCAACGCCGAATTCAATGCCTCCGTTGGGTCGTTGCCCACGGTTCTGGCGGCGGGACAGAGTGTTAGCGTAAGCGTAGCTTTTGCGCCCACAACCTCGGGCTGGACCACAGGCACCGTCGCCTTCGTCAGCAACGCCTCCAACCCGACCCTCACGCTTACGGTAAGCGGCACGGGCGTCAAGAGTCCGCTCGTAACTGCTACTCCGTCGAGCGTTTCTTTTGGTTCTCAGACCGTCGGATCAACCTCAACCCTGCCTCTGGTGCTCACCAACACCCGCAAGTGGGCCGTGTCCCTTACCGCCCTGCAAACTACTGGGGCGATGTTTTCGATCACCGGGCCAGCCCTGCCGCTGTCTCTCGCGGCCGGGCAGAGCGTGACTTTCACCATCGCCTTTGCGCCGCAATCGGCCGCGACCGATGCCGGCAGTATTTTCGTACAGGGCCCAGGATTGACCGTGCCCCTGACCGGAACCGGAACTGCAGTCGCCGTGGGGCAACTGACCATCGCGCCCTCAGCCCTGAATTTCGGCAACGTCAACGTCGGGAACTCAGGAAATCAGACCCTGAACCTTAGCGCCTCTGGAGCCGCCGTAACCATCTCTTCCTCGGCTAGCAGCAGCGCTCAGTTCTCTCTGACAGGCACTTCGTTTCCCATCACTCTCGCTGCCGGGCAGAGCGTTTCCCTGGACGTGGTTTTCACTCCAAAAAACAGCGGAGTAGCGTCGGGCACCGTATCTTTCTCGAGCAATGCCGGCAACTCTCCGCCCGCCGAACCTGTTTCTGGCACTGGCGTCACTCCGGTCTATTCCGTCGGCTTGTCGTGGACGGCCAGCACTTCCGACGTTGCGGGCTACAACGTTTACCGCGGACCAGCTTCCGCCGGCCCGTTTTCAAAGATCAACCCTTCTTTGAACAGCACCACCGCATATACCGACAGCACCGTGGCTGCGAATCAGACGTATTACTACGAGACCACCGCAGTCAATTCCAGCAACGTAGAGAGTGCTCCTTCCACTCCCGCTCAGGCCGTCATTCCGTAATCTTGGTGTAGTAATTTGGGTGTCGTAATTTGGGTGTCGTAATTTGGGTGTCGTCATTTGGAATGTCTTCACTCCCGTCAGGGGACGACGCAGGCTCAAGTCTGCGTCGTCCTTTTTTCTCTCCGCTGAATTGCACCATTCCTGATGCAATTTGTCGGAATCACGCCGACTTCCCGATTGTCCCAAAATGAACTACTGAGACCTTCATTTCGAAAGCTCCCAGCCTCCACAATGTGAACATGGCTCCCCCCGCCTGCGGCGTCCACGCCCGCCTCATTTCCACATTGAGGACGGTAGTGCTGGGCCTGCGGTCGGCCAAGTTACACTTGGCCGCATTTTTGCTCGCCACGCTCCTCCCCCTGGCCGCCGGAGCCACCGTACATATAGCCTGCACTCCTGGGAATCTCTCCTTCGGAAAAGTGGCGGTGGGCCAGAAAAAAACGTTGTCCGCAACGCTTTCCAACCCAGGTTTATCGGAAATCAAGTTGACCTCGTTGCAACTGGAGAACTCGAAGTTCGCGGTGAGCGGACTTACTTTGCCACTCGTTCTGAAGGCGGGTCAAACCGCCAAATTCAAGGTCGTGTTCGCCCCCACATCCACCGGTCCCGAGACGGCAGAACTGCTGATCAAGGGCCTTTTCGGCATCTCGCTGACCATTCCCGCCTCTGGCGCGGGCATCAAGAAGTGGTCGCTGGCCGCGAGCCCGTCCAGCCTGGCCTTCGGCAATGTCGCCGTGGGAAGCCATTCCACATTAGCGGTTAAGCTGACCAACCACGGCTCATCAAGGATCACGATTTCCCATGAAACGGACCCTTCCCGGGAATTCACGCTTCGCGGCCCGGCATTGCCTATTCATCTGGAGGCCGGACAGGCCGCCACATTTCAAGTGAGCTTCGCCCCCCAAAACCAAGGGGAAGTGGCCAGCAGTTTCTCGGTATCGAACGTCGACGATCCCGCCTTCGCCGTGCCCTTATCTGGAACCGGAGTATCCTCCAGCGCCACTCAGCTCACCGTCTCGCCAGCAACTTTGAGTTTTGGATCCGTGACGATCGGCAACACCGGTACTGAGGCAGCAACCATCACGGCAACGGGCGGCAGTGTGACCGTCTCCTCTGCTAGCCTGGGCAGTTCGCTGTTCAGTATCAGTGGGATCAACCTGCCGGTCACTCTCAGCGCTGGCCAGAGCGCTTCCTTCGACGTGCTGTTCACCCCGCAGTCCAGCGGGTCGGTCTCGTCCACTCTCAATTTTGGCAGCACCGCATCCAACTCTCCCACCACCGAAGCCCTGGGCGGAAGCGGCGTCGAACCCGCTTATTCGGTCAACCTCTCGTGGAATCCAAGCACTTCTGACGTGGCCGGTTACAACATCTATCGCAGTTCCAGCCTGACCGGCGCCTACTCGAAGCTCAACCCCACGCTGGACGCGGCCACAGATTTCACCGACAACTCCGTCGTCTCGGGAGCTACCTACTACTACGACGTCACCTCAGTAACCTCCAACGGCGTAGAGAGCAGTCCGTGCACGCCCGTAAAAGTCACAGTGAACTAAAAAGCTTAGCCATCCCAGTTCCGAGGGTGCCCATTTCTGGCGCGTTCTCTGCGCGAGAAGTGGGGATTTTGGGCGGCGGTATTGTGACGTAGATTCTGGGTGGCGCAGTGCTTCTATCTCTGCGATCAAGATACTGTTGGAGCGAGGCTTTTAGCCGCTGCGGTTCCTCGCGAAACAAAATCAAGTCAGTTCGCGCGGATGGAGAGGGCAATGCGCAGTTTTCCGCAACTCCAGCTGTACCCTGTCAGCCACTGTGACCTCGGTGATTAAGAACTTACGATGCCGCAACGTCAATAAAGCCCTACTCGATCGAGAAAACCAAACGTGGTTTGCCCGAGTCTTTGTTCCAGACTTTCTCCACCTCGGAAAGCGGTACGACACTCATCGCAATCTTCAACCCCGCCGGCCGAACCGCTTCGAAGACGTTCTTGATCGCCTGCAGCAGAACCGGCAGCCGTACACTTTTCAGTCCACTGCCCATCAGCGTGATCGCCGATGAGCGCAGTGCCGCCCCGGGTAGCTCGATGTTCTCTTGCCCGCTGGCTGCGCCCACGTGAACGAAACGGACCGGTACTCCGTCCTCTACCGCTTTCGCGACCGCCACGATCACCGTCTTCGCGCTCTCACCCCACAGATAATCGATGACCACATCGATCCCTGCGGCGAAGACCTGCTTGAGAGCATTTTCGTACTCCTTGGCTCCCGACGGGTGCAACTTGCCCAGAGTGAACGGAATGACGATATCTGCTCCAAGCGTTTTTACTTCTTCCAGTTCTTCCAGGTTGCGGCCTGTAGCGATCACCTTGCCCGCCCCCAGGTATTTCGCAAGTTGAACCGCCAATCTCCCCGCCGTCGCGGTTGCGCCGTTCACCAGAACTGTTTCACCGGCCACCAGGTGAGCTCGCTCCATCAGCGCGGCCCATGCCGACATACCAGGGTTAGCGATCGCGGCAGCCGTGATGTCATCGAGAGCGTCCGGGAGTTCCCCGCCCGGAAGTTCCACACAATGATTGGCGGCCACCGGGCAGAACTCGGCAAGAGCGCCATAGGGCGCATCCGGCATGGCAAAATAAACTCGCCTCCCATCCTGCGTCACACCAACCCCGTCCACCCCGGGGACCGATGGAAAGATTCCGTCGGAACTGTAGTGCGAACCGGAAGCTCGCGCCTTCGAGAGGTGACTCAAAGCGGACGCACGTACCGATATGAGTTCTTCCCCCGCCTTGGCAATGGGTCTGTCGAAATTGCCATAGACGGGCGTCTTGCCCGCTGCCGAGACAACTGCTGCTTTCATGCCATCTCTCCCGCAATGTTTAGAGCCGCGAGCGAGCCATTCGGACGTGAACATCGTCATAAAAATCTAACATTTCCAGATTTAGATTTTGGATGCTGCGAACTAGATCTTGGGTGGCGCACCGCTTCCAGCGCTGCTGGAGCAGCGGAGGTTCACGAAAGGAACTTTCAGGATCGATCTGTCAACCAACTTTACGTCGGCTGCCCCCCCACCGAGCGCAAGCTTCACCGGAATCGCCCGGAACTAGTTCAGTCGCGGGGACAGTCTTCCAGGTAGCGTCGCGCCGCACCGACGCGTTTAGTGCGAGCTCCGATTTCAGCGCGGCCAGCGTGGCTGGTGCGCGTCCCTCCTGAAAAAATCCCAGAGCTGCATCGAAAACCCAGAGCCCAGCAATGACCGCCGCTTCGATATATTCGTGCAGGATGGCTTGGAGGATGATCGCGGCTTCGAGCATCCAGGGGAACCGGCGCCCAGAATTTGGCTAGCGCCACTGCTGACACCAAGCTCGCGAAAGCGTCTGCCGCAACGCGGCTT
>Ga0181537_10001771_pt1 | contig 19499 bp, 25 predicted proteins | sample PEATcosm2014_Bin_39_FD_119765 | JGI IMG/M metagenome (GOLD analysis project Ga0181537, IMG submission 119765) | Peatland microbial communities from MTU Mesocosm Facility, Houghton, MI, USA - PEATcosm2014_Bin23_10_metaG | ecosystem: Environmental > Terrestrial > Soil > Wetlands > Peat | place... | reverse complement strand
GGGACACACTCAGTTCCGTTCTTGGCTCAGCGTCCCGCTGGTCGCTTCGGAAGAGTGCCTGGGGCTTCTCTCGGTTGGCCATGTTGAGCCGAACCACTTTGCGGAGGACCACCTGCGGCGCGCCGAGCTGCTTGCCATACCCGCCGCAGTGGCGATTCAAAATGTGCGTCTCTATTCGACTGCCGAGATTTATGGTTCGGAGCTCGAAAAACGGCTGGCCGACCTGGAAAGCGTGCATCGCGCGCTCGACGAATCTGAAGAAGGACGCCGGGCATCCGAAGAGAAGTTCGAAAAAATCTTTGATTCGAGCCCCATTGCGTTTTCGATCACGACGCTCGAAGACGGCCGTTTCCTGGAGGTCAACAACGCTTTCGAACTACGCTACGGGTACTCGCGGCAGGAGGTCCTCGGATACACCGTCCACGAGCTCAGAATCTGGGAGGATCCTGCGGAGCGCCGGCTGCTGGTTGCGCAACTGAAACGCGGAGGTCCGATCCGCAACGTCGTCACCCGTCTTCGCACGAAACGCGGCGAAATCAAGCTAACCGCGTTCTCCGCAGACCGCATTCAATTTGACGGCCAAAGCTGCATTCTTATCGTCTCTGGGGATGTCTCGAGTCACGACCCGAAAACGACTCACTAAAGCTACCTCTAGGCTCTTGCAGCCCTGCACAAGCGCCGCTCTTTTGAATAACCAGAGTTCGCAAAAGCCCAGCCACATCGCGATTGCCAGCGGCTTTCGGTTGCTATTGTCCAGAATTCCGACCGCCAAAAATAAATTTCACCACCTGCTCACGGAAATGGGTCACGATGGTGATCATCCTTTCCGCGAGAAAACGTTGTGGGGACCAGCCATCGACCGGTTCACAGAGCGATCAGACGCCCAGCCAAACTGCGAGGACCAAGTACGTCGCACGGTGGAAGATTCGCAAATTGTTCGAAATGTGAAACTTGCTGCGCAGATGGCGCGGCCTCCCATCTCCTTCGGCGGTTCGACTCGAACAAACTGAGTCAGGCCCCTGGGAAATCAGCGCGAGTCCCAGAGCCGCATAGGTTTCAGATCGGCGTTAGAAGATCTTCCGAAACAGTGCTCCAGGCCGGCAATTTGTACGGTTTACCGACCGCCGCCAGAGGCTCTTCCCAAGGGCGTTTCGTAAACGAGCCGAGGGGTGTCATGCTCGCGCGTTCTCGCATTCGATGGTCGCTCCCTTTGGCACGTGAAGAGATTCCGCCGGAATCTGAGTTCATCCTGGAAGTAAACACCTCCGTCTGGCCCGGATGTAAGTTTCAACATCTCGTCGTTGAATCACGCTTCGTCGCAAATCAACGGTGCAGTGATGGCGTGCTCAGGGAGAAGACTTGCATGGTGGGACCGGGACCTGGATCGCACGGGAAGACCGATTCGGCCTGACGTGCGATTGGCCGGCCATGAGATTTGGGAACAAGCCTGTCAGCGGACCCATGTTCTGCTTGCGGATTGTGAACCCGCGGCGGAACTGATGGAGTATACGGTCGCGCAGGTCTCCCGTTACCTGGATCGGATCGGCGCACCCCTGTCCAGCCGGAAGCATGGACTTCTTTTGGTAGCCTTCTGTCGAGCCCTTCGCCGCTACGCGGCCAAGACGACCCGCCTCGAATTGGTGGGTGGGGCCGAGGACCTCACAAGCCAGTTGGGGGACAATGCTTGGATCCGCCAGGTAGACGCCCGCCTGGATTTCGAAAAACTCGTACGACAACTCAGCGCGAGAAATGCCGCCGTCCTGACGCTCAGAGCTGCCGAATACGAGTGGAAGGAAATTGCTCAACTGTTCGGAGTCTCGGCCGGCGCCATTCGCAACGCATTTTGGCGCGAGATAGGCAGGATCAGATGCGGAACACGATCAACGTAACCGGCTAGAAAGACACGGTTATATTCCGCTCTCTTGCAATTCCGAAGTATAGAAGTGACGGCGCTCGAAAAGTGGTAGCGGGATGTCGAAAGCCCGGCAGCGACGACCGCACCCTCCCCGATTGAGCTGGAGATGGCTCCGTCTGAAGACCTTCGGTATCGATCCCCTGCAGGACAGTCTCGGTCGACCGATGCATTGGGTTGGCCGTCGAGCACCAATCAACGCGAACTAACGCAACAGCTTCCCGCACGACTAAGAAGAACCGTCTGTCCCTTTGTCTGCCATCCGGAATTTGACGGGTTGCTGGCCATTCGTCTTGCGCCCTTCTCCGATACTTCGGTTTCGCATCGAATCGAAGGCCACACCGCTGCATCCCTCGGAAAGGTGAAATCGATTTTTGTATTTCCTATACGTCAAGACCGCCGCGTCGTCGCACTGCGCGATCGTGACGTTGTACAAGGTCACGGTGCCCGAAGCGGCCACGCTGACCGCGACGGTCACCGCCAACGGCGAGCCCTGCGATCGACGATAACCAGAAAGAGGTATCCGGTTGCAGCCCGGCATCGTGCAAATTCCTCCACCCGTACTTTTGCGACTAGAAGTAACTATATGGAAAGGTGACCTGGACCAACATGGGTGCGGGCAAAGGATTCTTGGACACGTTGATTTCGCAGTTGAACAAACCCGAATTGGCGCTTGCACCATAAGCCTGCGTTCGTATCACTCGGGTGCCCATTGCTCTTGCACATAGCACCACCCAAGGTAGCTGTTGAAATATCTCGATTACACTCATTGACCCCGGTCGGCCAGGCCGCCAAACCTCAATGAGTCTAATCGCCTGGTTTCGACAGTTATGACCTGCTGCCAGCGAACTCGTTTGGTTTTTCCGCAAGTTAGAATCCTTCAGACGTTCCTGCTTGCAGGGACAAACGGGGCGATTAAGCAACAACACTTCCTAACCTTCAAGGAGGGAACAGGTGAGACATGTGCTGACGGTTCTTGTTATGTCGCTCACGGCGTTTCGTTGCATGCGCAACCCGACCCAATATAGCCTGCCGGGCTGCCTTCTCGATTCATATCAGCAATGACCATGGTGCCGCGGTTGGGCTGAAGCTCCGCGTTACACGATTCCAGACGAGGGCCGAGGTCTCAAAACTCAGCCGTGAAGAACTGCGCGGCGCGAATTTGGAGCAGTTCGTCGAGACAAGTGCCGAGTCCATCACGGACAACAGCGGCGTCGCATATTTCAACCTAGCGACGACCGGGCACTTTAACGCCCAGGCAGTCCATCCAGCTGGTTACCTCGGGATTGCAATCAATGTTGAAAACGATGCGAAGCCCGTCGCAGTAAATCTCATTTGGCCAAGGTCATTCATTTTGAGCACACAGCTTCAGGGTCGAATTGCCGTGGCCTGATGACATCGCACAACGTTCCTTTGAAGCGCGTGGCTATAACGCTTCATGACCTAGTCTCATTCGACCAAATCGAAACCACCGAGACAGCCGACGATGGCTCGTTCCGTTTCCTCGATGTACCGGCGGGGCTCTACTTTCTCCATGTGCTAGCGAAGGGTCCGAAGGTTGCTACCGATGGATCGTTTGCACCGGACGGAGATATTGCGATCTCCATAAGGAAAGACGCTCCTCGTGACCATCTTTCAGTCCTCGTCAGCATGACGGATTGTGAGCTTTCTTCTGATCTGGAAGAGAATAAGCATCGGTATGATTCCGAAGCGGGCTTCTTGGGTGACAAGGACGTTTCATGCGACTGAGGGCTGCAACCCAGGCGGGGTAAAAGATCGGCCATCCAAAATGGCTCCGCACCTTAAAGCTGTTGACGAAAAATCCCCATTGCACTCATCGACCCCGGAAGGTCCTGCCCGCCAATCCTCAATCAGGAGTAAATCGCCTGATTTCGTCGTTCGGGGGAACGGTAGCGACTTCCGCGGTAGCTTGCTTTTTCGCCTCGACCCGTCAGCCCACTTCACGCCTGCCGAAGGTTTAACCAGTGCGGTGTCGTGACCATTCTCGTCCCGAACCTCTGCCGTTGTGCCAAGTTTGGCGGCTGTCTGGGTATCGAGCTGGCCGGTGACTGGAAGATTCTCAGTTTTCTGATAGGCGCGAATGCTGGCTCGGGTCCGTAGACCAAACACGCCATCGACTTTCCCGCGGTAGTGTCCTTGGTCGTGCAGAGTTTGCTGCATTCTCGTTACGTTCTTTGAATGCGCGAATTCTGGTACTTCTGTGCTTAATTTGAGTGCCGGTGCGAGCGGCGTCGAGAGTGGTCCAGAGATTCCCATCGCCAGCAATATGATGGCAAACCCGGTGCCCGCGAGTTTGCCAGCTAAAAGCATTCCTTCTCCTTAAGATATGCACCCGTCAGTAGAATCGCTCGCTTGTTCTGGCAATACTTTGTGGGAAGGCTCAAGCGGTGAGCTTTTAGACTCGACCTAACTATCCAGGCGAGCCGGGCTCGGCTCTGCAAGCAGCGCGATCTTCATGAGCGTCTCCCGAATCGTCATGCGTCATACGAACGGGAAGAAGTCGGTCCGCATCCTTGCAATTGTGCGATCGCGGGCAAGAGCTGGGTGGCCAGTCGATCTTTGGCTACGACGGCGTCTACCAGGTTCAGAGTCTGCGCGGGAATATCCACAGCTCCGGTAAGCATGATGATTGGCGCCAGCGGATTGAGCCGCCTCATTTCGATGGCAACCTCTTGCCCATTCATTTCGGGCATGCAATAGTCCAGGATCACGACGTCAACAGGATGCTTGGAGGCCAGCTCCAATCCCTTGCGACCCGTTGCCGCGGTCAGAACCCTATAGCCGAAGCCTTCGAGGAACGACTTCTCGCATTCCAAGACGTCCGCGTCATCGTCGATACACAGGACGATTGCGATTTGGAGTGCCGGAGAAACCGCTGCAGACATGGTTCACCTCAAAAGTTTCAACCCTCGGCTCAGGAAGCGGTTCAAAATTACTCAAACCGCGCTTTTTGCAACCCGCACACTAAATGGCAACGGACAGAAAGGAGTCAACACTGGCGATGGAGCCTCGCAACTCTTGCCGTGCGGGCGCATGTTTCAAATGCGACCTATAACCAGCAGCACAACAACCACGACAAGCACCAGTCCCAACCCGCCGGTCGGTGCATAACCCCACTCCCTGCTATATCCCCACCGTGGCAGGGCACCGAAAAGCGCTAAAAGCAGGATTACGATCAGTATTGTTCCAAGCATACCGGACTCCTCTTTCCTTGCGTGTCATCTTTACTTATAGGCGTTCCGCGGGTTGCCGAATGGTCAAAACTGCTCAGTGAAAAGGAATTGGTGAAATGCGGATCAATTTTTCCCGACCGACCGTGCGCCTAGGCGGCGGGTTCGGCGGTTGAATGTCGGTTGTGGTGCAGAGTGCCGACGCGCGGGAGCGCAATCCTTCAGCAGATTTGTTGCCTTAACATCCCGATATCACTCCTTGACGCTGGAACCCTAGGTAATAGCAAGTGCTCTATGCGGCATCGCGTTCCGGGAAGCAATGCGAGGGCTGCAGGTCGAGTCTGTCCGCTGCCGGCTTCACATTGATGCGGAATGACGCTCGGTCGCGTGCGAGCTTCGGGCCAATCACGCGGTCAACCTCTCAACGGTGGTACTCAAGTCTTTGGGCGTGCATCTGCTGCAATTCAATCCCAGGGAGGACAGCTCGCAAATCGGCCTACGAATTAGCGAAAGCAGTGCTTCGCGGGCATCTAAGATTAGCCGCCGTTTGGTTGCCCCAACTCGATGGCCTGCGTACTTCGCCTTGCGTTCGCGATGTCCTGTCATGCTGACATGGGTGGTCAGCCGCACGCAAAAAAAGGCCGGCCCTTTGGGGGTCGGCCCCTGAACGGTCTTACGCAATCACTACTTCGTGCAAGTCTCGCTGACCATCTTCACATCGGTGACGTTCAAATCCCTGACTGCCTCTTTGCTGGAGGCCTTTTCCATATCGCCTTCTTTCTTTTGTTCAGCTTCCATTTCATGCGTGACCGTACCGGTCGCGGCTACCTGATGGCCGATGTGCTCGTCAAATTTGACGCTATCGCTTCGCAGGTCATAGATTTTGCCGTCTGCTGCCGTAAGAGTGATTTCTCCCGGCTGGTCACCCTTTTGCAGACAGCCGGTCACCGTCTTTGGGGATTTCGCCGGTTTCGGATCTTGCGTTGCTTGTGCCGAAGCGGCCGCATTGGGTGGCTGGGTGGAATTTTGCGCGAGCGAGACGGCAGAGGATAGAAGCGCGAATGCAAACGAAACAAACATCAATTTCTTCATATCGGAACTCCTTCGGCCAGAAGCAAGAGATGCATTGTGGGTCTGATGACCCCGGAACACGCTGCGACGCCAGAGCCTTCCGGTGGTCCTCCATTACGAAAAGAGAGAGGTTTTAGCCTGAGGCAGTTCAGAGTCCCTGTTTGCTCACCCTCGGACGCTCCACAGAACTCGCCCCGAAGAGAAGCACGCAGCATGCGAAGCAGGCGCGTTGGGGACAACCGGCCAACCAACGCGCCACCCCACTAGCACTGACCTCCAGCTAACGTGACCAGCCTAAGCCGTCGAAATCTGTGCGTCTGAGCACAATCGCACACTCCTGGAAATGGCCGCACGTTTTTGGTCGCCCTCGAAGGCCATTGGCCGATTGTCCTACACTCCAGACGACAACTGACGAAATATCTCCATTGCACTATTGCACTCATCGACCCCGGAAGGTCCTGCCCGCCAAACCTCAATGAGTGTGATCTCCAGCCGTTCCGGTGAGAGTTCCCCCGTTCTCTTCAAAGCCATTCTGGACGCTGCACCCACCTCGGCGATGCGGCTCAATCCGGCCTTGCCAGCGGAACTGGTAAGGATTATCCACAAGTGTCTTGAGAAAGATCGAAACCTGCGGTATCAACACGCGGCGGACGTTCGGGCTGACCTGCAAAGACTGAAGCGTGACACGGACTCCGGCACGTCGGCGGGGGTGGGGACGATTCCAGGACACCGATGAGGCCGCACATTATGAATTCCTGTGCAAATCGGCTGGCATTCCGATTCACTATTGCGGCGAGACGTTTGCCAATGACGGCAGCTTGCCAAGTTCAATAAAGAAGATGGTAAAGAGAATTATGGCGGGAGAGTACAGCCGAGAGCTGGGCGTCAAGGTTATTGCAGGTCAGAAGCGCTTGGCTCAACTTGGTTTTAAACAAGGCGGTGTGCCGGGATACGGATGGCGCCGTCTGTTGGTTTCCGAGAACCGAACCGCAAAGCAGCTCCTGGCGCACGGCGAGATGAAGAGCATCGCCACAGATCGCGTGATTCTCGTTCCGGGGCCTGCTTGCGAGATTGAGGAAGTGCGAGAGATTTTTCGGAAATTCACCGTTGACAGACTGAGTTGCAAGGCCATCGCCCGCGACCTCAATCAGCGGGGAGTGCCCAGCATCAAAAACAAGCGGTGGACTCACTCGGTTGTCGCAAGCCTGATCTCGCATCCGAAGTACATCGGCTGCAATGTGTTTAATCGCACGACGATGAGACTCGGGGCTGCCCCTGTAGCGGTACCCAGATCGTACTGGGTGATCTGTCCGGGGGCCCATGAAGAGATTGTAGATACCAAGACGTTTGCACTGGCTCAGGAGATTCGTGGCCGGACAGCCCGCAAAACCAACGAGCAACTCTTAGAAGGGCTGCGTTCGTTATTGGCGATCAACGGTAGCTGAGCAATCAGATCATTGATGAGAGCATCGGAATGCCGAGCTCCCGCACTTTTGGCCACCGATTCGGAGGTCTGCGTCGTGCTTGCGAGCTCATCGGCTACGACTGGAGGCAGAACGGGCGAAAAACGGATGAGGAAATGTTGCAGCACCTGCGTTCGTTGTTAGCTTCACATGGCCGACTCAGTAAGCCGCTCATTGACGCTGCACCCAGATTGTTTTCTTCGCACAAATTGAGGCAAACGTTCGGAAGGCTCGACCGAGCGTATGAGTTGATCGGCTATGACTGGAAAAAAGACTTTTCGAAAGCGAAACGGAAAATGTAAAAGGTTCCGAATCTTTGATGACAGCCTCGCCTGAAGCGTAAGATTCACCATGTCTTAGATCGCAAGGAGTCCCCACGATGGCCGCGACTTCTCCGATTCCCGCTGCCCAATACCTACGGATGTCTACCGAGGATCAACAGTATTCGATCCCCAATCAAAGAATCCGAATTCAAGAATATGCCCAAAACAATGGCTTCAACGTCATCAAGACATACGAAGATCCCGGTAAGAGCGGTGTAATCCTTAAACACCGCAAAGGCCTCAGCGCGCTGCTGAAAGATGTTGTGAGCGGCGGCGCAGAGTTTAGGGCAATTCTCGTTTACGACGTGAGTCGATGGGGCAGATTTCAAAACCCCGACGAGGCAGCCCATTACGAGTTCATGTGTGCGGAGTCGGGGATCCCTCTTCACTATTGCGCCGAGCAATTTAGCAACGATGGCACCGCGTCCAGTTCGATCATCAAGGCTTTGAAGCGAAGCATGGCTGCGGAATTTAGCAGAGAACTGGGAGACAAGGTATTTCTCGGAAAGACACGAATTGTTGAGAAGGGTTTTTGGGTTGGAGGGCCTCCTGGCTACGGCTTTCGGCGGCTCATGGTTTCTGCGAACGGCAAGCCAAAGCAGACGATGAAGCCGGGGGAGCAAAAGAGTCTGACCACTGATCGGGTCACTCTGATTCACGGGCCGCGCAAGGAATTGGAGGGCGTTCGAGCGATATTTTCAATGGCCGGAGACGGAAAGGGACCAACCGAAATAGCCCGTGAGCTGAACCGGCAAGGCATAACTCACGATGGTAGGCCGTGGATACACCAAACCATCAAAGACATCTTGAGGAATCCAAAATACATGGGGTGCAACATCTGGAACCGTCGTTCTCAGCGTTTACGAGGGCCGCGGGTCCCTGTCGAGCCACAGTTATGGATCAAGAAACCGCTCGCATTTCCGGCGATTGTGGATGAGAGAACCTTCATCCGAGCTCAAGAGCGGGTACACGTTCCGAAGCATTGGACGAAACAAGAAATCCTCGAAAAAGTGGGACTCCTACTCAAGAAGACGGGGCGAATCAGTGAAGACAGAATCCGTGCGGTACGCGGAATGCCATCTCCAGCTACTATTTACCAACACATCGGCTCCTATCAGCAACTGTACAGAGAGTTGGGCTATAAGCAGAGGACCGAAGACTTCTCAAAGTGTGGGCAAGTTGAACGCTCGATGCGGCTACGGCAAAAGCTAGTGCTGCGAATAAAAGAGTGCTTTCCACGAAACATTGTCGTGACGCATTTGCCCCGAAAGAGTCGGTCGATGCTTCTGATAGATCATAGCTTCATGGTTTCCATACTGTTTTGCAGGTCCAAATGCAAACGCGGAAAGTCTTGTTGGGTGATTGAACCTGATGAACTTGAGCGGGATTACATCACTCTGCTCTGCACCATGAACCGAAGCCATGATCGCGTGCTTGACTACTACGTTTTGCCCCGCAGGACGGCGCACACACTTTTGCATGGAAATGATTCGTGGCTTCGCAAGGGAATGTGTCTGTCCCGACTGTCTGATTTTTATGCCACCGTCAAGAGAATGTGGGCGGAACGCTCTAAGCAGAAGACGCTCTCGCAATACGTTCAGGAACTCTAGCGTCGGAGTTCCGGTACGGGAAATTTGCGAAAATGCGAATGGGCTTTGGCGAATTGTCCTTGGTTTCATCGTCCTTCCCGAAACGGAACGTTCCACAGACTGTCTTGAGTGATCGTGACATCCGTCACAAACTTCCACAAGGCCCATGAAGTACGCTTCTCGCGGAAGAAGTGCATTGCCAATCACAAATGGAGGGACATGTCGAGATGAGGAACGACAAATCGACAGCACGACTAATGTCGGTGCGATGGCCACGACTGAAGAAGCGAGCACAGCACGAGGCGCGGCCCGAAAAACTCATTGCAATCCTTGATGAGATTGACGACTTATTGTTCAGCGTAGAAATGAGGATTGCCGCTCAGAGCGGTCTGGTCACGCGCCGAAGCCCAAGCGCACCATCTCACTAGCAGGCCGCAGGCGGATCGCGGCGGCGCAGCTAGCGCGGTGGGCGAAGGTGAAGAGCGCGGCGTAATTAAGGAGACTGGGGCGGGATGGTGGTCAGCCACCCCAGAGCCCGCGCGTCGTTGCCTGCTGGTTGAGAAGCAAGATATAAGTGTTGATTCTGGCGGCAGGAACCTTACAGTCACATTTTAGGCCTAGGAGTAACTCGGGCAGCAATATTCTGTTACGACACTAACCAAATTCCAACAATTGTTGAACTCCCGTATCGGAACGTGGCACCACTGAACGCTCGCTTTCAAGCGGTAGAGTACCTCATTGCCGTCGGTGGCTTCTGACACCAAGAGGGAGCAAGGATCAAGTATGTGGCCCAAGTCAACCGATGTGTTCCGAAGCGCCCGCCCAAAGCGCTGCCATAAACCCTGATTGCGGAGCGGCATATCTTGCGCGTCTCACTGCCGTTTACCCCTGCGCTCATCGTTTGTCTGCTGTAGAACAAGTCGTTCCTGATCCTGTCCTGGCTCAGCCTAAAATGGAGAGAAGGCGCTCCCCGTTAGCGAGTGTTCCGCCCTTCGGGCGGGAATTTTCAAGGCATTGGGGTCTTTCGATCCGATGAGGATTTGGGAGGCAGCGTAAGAAACTCGTTCCTGCGCTGCCGATCATCGTCTCGATGAGCCCGCCAGGTTATCCCTCAGCATGGTTGCATCCCTGCGGCGCCTCGGGCAAAGCCGTGACCCAGACGTTCGAATGGCAAGCCGAACTGGCGAATAATGACACCGCGAATTCCAGCGCGACCTTGAATGTTGTGTTCGGCTCAGGCGCCACGAAGCCAATCGAAACCGGCTTGCAAATCGCCAGCGACGGACTGATTACGTTCGCGCCTGGGCACAAGCGGTAGGCGTCACGCTGAATCTCGACACGACCAAGGTGCCGCAACTCGGCTCGGCGAATAGCTTCGTCGGCAACTGCACTCCGAGTCGTCTTGGAAGGATTTCCAGTTGGCGGCTGCCGCTTCGCGGCTGGGGTGCTGAAGGATGTAGATGAGCGTGTTTCGCTTCTCGGGCTCATCGAGGGGAGACCACCGCCGCGGCAGGGCCGGCCGAAGTCGTGCTATGTCGGGAAGCGCCCGAGCGTGATCAAAGGGGCGGGTAACTGTCCTATTGGTGTATTGCGCTGTGAGTTCCTCGGTGTAGCATACAGACAATGAGACCAGACGCCAGACTCGCGCGAAACAACGAAGAAGACCGCCTCCTCGCGGTTTATGAAGAGTCGCGCGCCAAAGAGATTGCTGCCTCCAGTCGATTGCTATATCCAGACCGAAAGATACCGCATCCAGAATACATGCAACTGCTGGCGGACCTTCGAGTCATGAGGCGCGAATGTGACCAGAAAATGCTCGCGGTACGGGCTTATCACAGTAAGAGGCTAGACCTTCTGATCGCGGCTGCACACAACGTCTAAACCTTGTGCGCTTGGAAGATCGCATTCAAGCCTTGTCACTCCCAATCTGCCCGTACTTTTGAGCGGAGGCCGTGAAATGTATAAACGCTGTCCCGAAGAAACAAACCTCAACCCGGAAAGCCAGGTTGACCGCGCAAACCTCTTCAGCCTCAACCACCCCAATGTGAGAGTCCCCGCTCTGCATCCCAGCGAGTTAGCCGCCGAATTACCCGCAGTCACCCGGACAAACAACCACACAGAATACCCCGGTAGGTGATCTTCAGCCTGCCCTACCCCCGGGCTTCGATGCCCGGAACTCAAGGGATTTTGGAGGGGATGTATCAGCACGTTCGACCAAGATCTCGGCGATCGTAGCTTTAGGGGCTTAAGGACATGCAAATTTGCATCAGGGGCAAGCACTCCAGTTCGCAGTCCCTTCTCTCCGGACCTAGCCTTTGAGTCCGTTGCCTCCGCTTCCGAACTTGCATTCAGGGAATGCTCTTTTGCACTGCTAGACGATAACCATTTCCTTTGCTGCTGACATTGCGCAACTCCTTTGGAGCCTCAGCAGGGTGGAGACTCCGTGTTGGAGTCTGTCTCATCGCCTGCGTCGTGCTTTTTGTAGGTTCCTCTGACTGACAGTAATTCTGCGTGGCTTGGCGGAAACACGTAATTCCGCACAAACCAAAGCGCGTCATATGTAAGGCGTCGACCCACGACATCACGCCCGTGACGTTTTACAAACTCACAGAAATCATCGGCATAGATGATATGGGCTTGCACACCGGCAGTCGTGAGGGTGCGCGACCTAAGCCAGCCAGCGTCGATCCATTTCTGGATTTCGTCGGAGCGGGTGTGTAGGGCCCGAGACAAGGAAAACTTGGTGAACCACTCCCGGCCGGTTCTCCCGCCAACGCCGAGGCGGTGCAACATCGAACGAACGGATCCAGCTGACCGGTGAAGGATATTCGCGGCCTCTTCCACCGGGATGGACGCAATCAGGTCGAGAAGCCGCTGCTGCTCCGGCTTCGTCCATTCGCGATAGCTGCGCTTGTGGCCTAGACCGACGTGGCGCAAGAAACGCAAGCAAGCATCCCGCGGGTTTCCAGAAAGCTCGATCAGCGTTGCCAGGAGCGCTTCCTTATCGCTTTCGTTGTGCTCAGAGCTTCTGCCGATGTTTTCCTGGTGCTTTCTTATCAGTTCTCGAGCCTCTTTTGGCCAGAGAAATACCTGGCGCTTACGTGTACTATACGATTCGCCCATACCCCAGGTTCTGGAAATCACTCGTCGGGCCAGTCAATATCCAAAGATCGCACACATTCCCGTGCCCTGTGCTTCCAGAAAATCTCCTCTACTCTATACATGGCGCCTAGAGCGGAATTTGTAACAGGAAAGTTCGTTTTTCAGGGATGACATTTTTTGCCTACCAGCGCAACTAAAGTCCGGGCGGCCGGTTCTAATAAGCCAAACTACAAGATTCACGTGCTCCGGGTCAGACGCTCAATCCCCGCGAGCACAGCGGCGGTGTCATGCCAGCCTTCACCGAACCGAAACCTGCGATAAGCAAAGAGCCATTGGTCTGTGGGAAACGTCCGCTTCCTGCCTAACCGATTTCAGCGCTGTGTAGATTTGTTCTCCGAGTCAGCGCCCTACCTCGAGCAATCCCTTTGCGAAGCATCAGCGCATATTACATTACATTTCTGTGCTTCGAGGTTTGTGACGATCACTCTGGCGCCAGTGCCGCACAGCTGATTTGTGTTCGGAGCGTGCTGCCCGCTCGCGGGGTTCTGTATGGCTTCCCTTGGTAACAACGGCCCTGTTTGGTGGGACAGGGAACTCGATTCCGCAGACCGGCCAATTCGCCCCGACGTGCGCGCAGCGGCACACCAGATTTGGGACAGCGCCTGCAAGAGGGTCCAATCCGTTCTGGGTGACGCGAGCGAAGCGCCGGAACTGATGGAGAACGCCGTGGCTCAGGTATCCCGGTACCTTGATCGAAGCGGCGCCGAACCCTTCACAGAACGCGACAGGAATTCTCATGTGTGCCATTTGCCGTTCGCTTCGACGCTATGCGCGGAAACTGCGGGATGGGATCCAGATCCTTGAATGCCGAGGTGAACGCGTTGGAAGAGACTCCACATCGTTCGCGCCCCGAATTCCTCGTACTTCGGCTCGAAGTACAGGTCATGCACGGTTCGGGCGAGGTGCTCGGGGCTTCCAGTCTGCCCTCGACGAAAGCCTCGTAGATGACGACCTTGGCGGTGACGTCGTTCAGTTCACTTCTTTGCCAGCCTTCCACCAGTTTGCACATGGGCTCGAAATTCCGCTGCATTCGGTTCAACCCCGACCGAGACGCAATCAATCAGCGAGAACGACTTCGAGGGTTTGGCAAGCACCGGCGTCAAGTCTCCGGCGAACGCTATGTTCGAGCAGACGAATACGCGATACCCGCAGGTCATCGCCAGGCGCATGCTCTTGTCGTGGGAGTTGTGCAGCCCGATGGAGAAGCGGCATCCTTCCATTTCGCTTGCGAGTTCGAGAATACCGAAGGCTTTTCATGCCGTCCGCCGAGACTGCATATTCATCATGCACGACTCCGATGTGGCGAAACCCAAGCGTCTCGATCAATGCTTGCACGATCTCGTGGTGCGGGACCGGGCGGTGCGTTTCGGTTGCCGCTGGTGTCGGCACCAGCGCCAGTTCTTCGCGGCCCATGGTCCGACCGCCATAATCGATGAGCGTACTTGTTTCTGACATACTTCTTTCCTCCCTGGTGATTTGGAATTTTGGAATGACGTTCTTAAAGCCTTGAGGATGGGGAAATCGGAGCGGCGCGCGCTGCCGCGAAGTGGCTGTACTGGGGACTCAGGAAAGCGGACTGCTCAAATGCTTACTAAGATGCTGGCCGTTATTTGCTCTGCGAACGATCAAGAATGCCCAAGGTGGTTCGACGGCGTCAGGGCGACAGCCTCAAATCCACAACCACTAACCGCTGAGGAGACCACTTCCCGGAAACCTCCGCCGTGGCAGTGCCGGAACTGGTTCATGGTGGAAGCGTAGGTTCCAATAGTTCCACGAACGACGGTCGAAGATTCCAGCCGGCGGATCTTTCAAGACCAGATCGAAATCGGCTTCAGAGTAGTACTTCATCGCAGTAGCGATGTCTTCCAGGGTCCCGAAGGTCATCAGGTGTGCTAGAAAGAATTTGGGTTCTTCGAGCGTTTCTTCGGGCGTCTTGAACCAAACCACGCGTTTCGCGACTCGCTTGAGGTCTTCGGAATGGTTCATGATTCCTCGTCCTGTCGACTCAGACCAGATCGAGCCGCAACCCGTGGGAGCTCTTTTAAATTTACAGAAGTTGCGGCCGCGAGCAGTCGCTTTTGAATTGCGGGCATCAGTCTCGGAAGATCGCCATCCTCGAAATACGTTAGCGCCTTGAGGCTGAGCACTCCATTGAAGTTTTTCCCGTAGATCGCCGCTGCGGCCCCCAACCCCTGCTCTAGGCTCAATCCCGCGTCAAACGAGGCCACAATATCCCGATAGTCCTTTGCCTCGGCCCTCGATTGGACCGTCTTCAGCTTTGAAGCGAGAAGATCCAGCAAAGAGGCGATCTGAATTCCGTTCTCGTCGGCGATGTCGGGATCCTGCGCCCGCTTGATTCCCAGAGATCCAAAGAAGGAAAGCTTCACCGGGCCATTCCGGTCCACAATCGCCATAAGCGTGTCGTCCTGGAATTGGGTCATTTCGGCGTTTTTCAAATAGGGAACGCTGTCGCGCAGGGAATCGGGATGGAAGGGCTGGTTCGAGAAGAAGTCGAAGTCCTCCGATTGGCGGTGCCCCAGCCGCAACGCCCGAGCTGTTCCTCCATAAAGCACGAACGCCTTCGGGGTGCCTTTCAACTCGGCCCAAAGCTGCCTTTGAGGCCCTGGAAGAATGCTCAAATTTGGTGTGAACATTTCCATCTCCTCGGGGTTGGCGTCGCATCCTCAATCAACTTAAGCCGCCTTTTGTACGAACGGCCGAAATGGCGCCGAGACATCTCCCTTATTTTGCCTGATTTAACTCAAGCTGAATAGCGACGGCTGCTCGGGAACCGCGGAACGAGCTCGGCGCCTCTTGCCCGACAGCGTTTGTGGTCGCTGTCCGAAGACAACAATAGATGCGGTGTCCATGGCGCCTTGAACAAGACTCGTTGGTTCAGGCTGAGTTTCCAGCATGCCCGGCATTTCGATGGATAAGGCATCATCGTCGCCGGGCGACTTCGCAGGAAACAGCTTTTGATGTTCTGCGGTGAGGGCTCGGAGGAAGGTTTGAGAAGCCAATAAACATAGTTGCGCTCTCGAACAAAACGGGCCGCAAGCACCGAAATCAGTCGTCCGTCGGAGGTAGATAGACGAGTTACGATGGCAACCTCCACGACTCTCAATCAAAACCCTCCCTGGATCTAGATCGACTACCGTCCGCATCAGACCCAGGCGCAAGCGCTGGATTGAGCGCCGCTTGCAAAGCCATCCCCCGTCCCAGAATCCGGTGTAGCCGACTCGTTCGTAGGCATGGCTGAGAGCGCCGAAACGAACCTTGTATGAATGAACGGATTGAGTATTCGTGGCGCGCTCGACAAGTTCAGTCGTAATCTTGCCTTCCTTAGTGAGAATCGCGCGAAGATCGTTAAGAGCGGAACAGAAGCAATCTCAGCGAATCGAAACCGCCACCACGTGCCGTGCAAGGGATCGAGCGCGTGCTCGAACGACTGGTAGAAGCGGAACTGCTAAGCGTTTCCCAATCCGAGGAAAATCCGATCTTGCCTCAATCCCAACGCCGTTCCTCGGATTTGATGAGCACAACCTATGGCCCTGCAACCACTTGGGAGGTAACGAAAACGCTAACGGCCTCCGTATACTGAGAGTAAGAGCTCTATGCGCACCGGTGCGACCACACCGAGCATCCGACCGAAAAGGTCATAGGTGTGACATTTCAACAGGTTGTCCATTCGATGAAAACCGGAGAAGCTGATTGTGTCGAAGCAATCTAGTACTTCGGAGACATCGAATGGACATCCACAAGAATGCCCGACTCACTCCCATTTTGCGAGAGGAGTTGGCAAATAAAGTTCTTTCTCGGGCGGTGACTTTCAACTCGGCTGCAGCCGAGTTCAAAGTCACCGCCAAAACCGCAGGCAAGTGGGTTCGGCGCTATCAGCAGCAAGGGCGTCCCGGCCTGCAGGATCGATCGTCCCGTCCTCTGCGCTCACCTCTTCGCTGCCCGGCGGATCAGGTCAGCCTGGTGGAACGGTTGCGCCGCCAACGCTGGACCGGGCTGCACATCGCGCTGACCACTGGACTTAGTCGTGCTACCGTCAGCCGCATTCTGCGCCGACTCCACCATAGCCGCATACGCGATCTGGAACCGGCTCCGGCCATCGTGCGCACGAACATGCCGCCCCCGGCGATCTGCTCCACCTCGATATCAAGAAGATCGGTCGCTTCCAGGCCGTCGGTTGCCGCATCACCGGCCACCGCCGCGGTCGCATTCATCGCGCCGGCTGGGAGTATGTGCACGTCGCCATCGACGACCACTCCCGCATCGCCTTCTCCCAGATCCTGCCCAATCAGAAAGCCCCGTCTGCCGCCGCTTTCCTGCAGGCTGCCGTCGATTATTACGCCCGTCTCGGCATCTCCATCTCCCATGTGCTCACCGACAACGGCCCCTGCTATCGCTTCGGCCACTTTCGCCGCCTCTGCCAGCAACTCGGCATTCACCAGCGTTTCACCCGCCCCTACCCTCCGCGCACCAATGGCAAAGCCGAACGCTTCATCCAGACCGCTCTACGCGAATGGGCTTACAGTCGCTCTTACGACAACTCCCAAGCCCGTGCCGTCGAGCTGCCTCGCTGGCTCCATCAGTACAACTGGCACCGTCCTCATGCTAGTCTGAATCACGCTCCACCTATCACCCGTTCCGGTCTCGACCGGAACAACCTGTTGACACACCACACATAAGTCCTTCCCTAAACAACCTGAAGCGCACTCCCCCGCAGCGGAGCAGAAACACATGCAACGCTTATCGAGAAGGGTTTCAGGGAGTGAATACGTTTAATCGAGTGTGTCGTTATGTCGGGTGCCCCCGACGGCGGGCGCATTTCAGACTCTATCCCGTGTGCAGCCTCAGGTACGTTGAAGCTAGCCAAAAGACGCGAGTGCCCCATCCAAGTTATCGAATACTTCAAACAGACTGAGCAATCCGGTCATTCTTAACCCTTGAAGGTCTCTTTGCGCGACCACCTCGCCGCCATCCTCCCGGACTTGCTGATCCTCCCATTCAGCCTCCGCAACTTGCCTTAACGCATGGATCCCTTCTTGCTGAGGCTTGGATTTTCAAGCTCCGGGGCGCTACTGCAGTTTGGCGTACTCGGTCTTGGCTTCCCTAAGAATGGGGATATTCGTATCGGCGTCCTTCCAGAGGGCAAAGAACTCCTGGTAGGCGGCATGGGCCCGGTTTGTGTCTCCGGAGAGAGTGTAGGCGCGGCCTTGTCCCAAGTACGCCAGCGCGCCGATCAGTTCATTCTGAACGACTCCGGGATGATCGAGGATTTTCTGAAACTCGGCGGCAGCGGCCGATCCTTGCTTGGCTGCCAGGTAAGCCTCGCCGCGCATGTAGACCGGATAAAGACTCATGCCGGCATCGAGAGCTGTGATACCCAACTCGTAGGGTGAAGCTGCGGCAAGAGTCTGTATTGCCTTGGCAGCATTGCCATTTTGCAATTCGACTGCCGATCGGATGGTCGGCAAATGATTGAACTGCGTGATCGTATCCTGGGGGAAGCGTTTATCGAGATCGCTGACCAGTTGCATTGCTTTCGCGGAATCGCCCGCCAGGCTCAACGCGATGGCGGACATAGCTTCAACATCTTTGCCGCGGGAAATTGCGAGTGCAGACTTCGCTTGCTCCCTGGCCAAGGCTGAATTACCCGCGAGCGCCTCGCGAATCGCGGCATCGGCAAGGTAAATGGCCGCCGATTGTTTCTTGTCAGCCTTCTCCGCAAAGTCGGCGGCGCGGCGGCTAAATTCCCTTGCCTGGATGAACTGGCCGAAATAGCCGGCGGTGGCGGCTTCAAAGTAGAACACCGCGTCTCCCCATGTGGGATTGCCCACCAAGCCAGCCGCCTCGTGCTTCGTGCCCGCAAAATCCCGACGCAGGAAGTCAATCGTATAAAGGTTGAGATGGTACAAAGGGTCGTCCACGTGGAGGGTTTGCGCTTGGAGCGCCATTGCCTTGGCCTCATCCAGACGGTTCAGAAAAATGAAGCACCAGTCCAGGTTCGGGCTGGCCTTGGTTCCAGCTAAATCCGACGATTCCTGGACCGTGGCGAGCAGCTTTTCAAAGTCGCCCAGGTAGTAGTAAATGACCGCCAGATTACCCGACGCCCCAGGGTCCCGGGGATAGATCTGGGCCCATAACTCGGAATCCTTGCGCGCCGCTTCCAGGTCTCCGGTGACCAGCGAGTCGTAGTGTGAAGCGATATAGAACTTCTCTCGTTCGCTGACTCGCTCGCGCAGTTCGTAGGCCTTCCGGAGGTTCTCCACGCCGCGCACGGTCTCGCCGATATTGATGTAGACGACGCCCAGCTGGGCATAAGCCATGGCGAAATTCGGGTCTTGCTCGATGGCCCGCCGAAACAGGGGGATACAGGTGGCGAAATCTCCGTTGCGCACCTTCATGGCAAGACTGTAGGAATGCAGAGCCTCGAGCGACGGAGTGGAGACTTCCTGGGGAGGGACATCATATTTCTGCACCGAGGCCAGCGACTCGCCGAGTTTGCCGCGGGTCTCGGAAGCGATCTTGCCCAAGGCTTCGAGAACCTGACTCCGGTCGTTCGCTTCCGCCGCGGCACTGGCCAGTGTCTCACCACTCTTGCAGTCCAGCGCCCTCAGGGTCAGAAGGTAGCGCCCACCGATCTGGGCAATCGAGCCATCCAGCACTGCTGCGGCAGCGGCGCGCTGACAAACTTCCTGCGCCAACTCGTGCGTCAGGCGCGCGTCCTTGGGTTGGCCCATCAGGGCGAGAGTCTGGGCGGTGCGCCGGTCCGAAAG
>Ga0181537_10001770_pt1 | contig 19507 bp, 17 predicted proteins | sample PEATcosm2014_Bin_39_FD_119765 | JGI IMG/M metagenome (GOLD analysis project Ga0181537, IMG submission 119765) | Peatland microbial communities from MTU Mesocosm Facility, Houghton, MI, USA - PEATcosm2014_Bin23_10_metaG | ecosystem: Environmental > Terrestrial > Soil > Wetlands > Peat | place... | reverse complement strand
CCTTTCAAACCCGGGCGAAAGTTTCGCGGACGCCCCCATTCCGTCTGGCAATTATCCGGGGCAGGTGCAGGTCAAAGTCAGCGCGCAGGCGCTCCCGATGGCGACGGGCAAGTTCGAGCCGACGTGGGATTCGCTGAAACAATACCAATGCCCGGATTGGTTTCGAGACGCCAAGTTCGGCATCTGGTCGGTCTGGGGGCCGCAAGCGTTACCGGAGCAGGGGGATTGGTATGCGCGCATGATGTACATGGAAGACAAGCCAGATTACAACTACGAGAAGGATCATTACGGGCCTCAAAGCAAATTCGGCTACAAGGATATTCTGCCGCTTTGGACGGCGGACAAATGGGATCCCGCGAAGCTGATGGCGCTCTACAAGCAGGCAGGAGCGAAGTATTTCGTCGTCATGGTGAACCATCATGACAACTTCGATCTTTGGGACAGCAAGTATCAGCCGTGGAATTCGGTGTCGATTGGGCCGAAGCGGAATATTCTTGGGGAGTGGGCCACGGCAGCCAGGGCCGATGGCTTACGTCTTGGGGTAAGCGTTCATGCGGCACATACCTGGACATGGTTTGAAACGTCACAAGGAGCGGACAAGGAGGGGCTGTACGCGGGTCTACCCTATGATGGAAAAATGACCAAGGAGGATGGCAAAGGACTGTGGTGGGATGGACTCGACCCGCAAGACCTTTATGCGCAGAACCACCCGTTGAGCCAGACAGCCGACGTCAGCAAAATGTGGGAATGGAGTAACGGCGCGAGCATACCGGACCAAGCCTACGTGGATAAATTTTATAACCGCACCCTTGACCTCATCAACCGGTATCAGCCCGACCTGATCTACTTCGATGACACCGTTCTGCCGCTTTATCCGATCAGTGATGCGGGGATGAAGATCGCCGCGCATTTTTACAACACCAACATGGCGTTGCACGGCGGGAAACTGGAGGCGGTCCTGAACGGCAAAATTCTCAGCGAGGACCAGCGCAAGACAATGGTTTGGGACATTGAGCGGGGGCAGACGAACGAGATCGAACCGCAACCCTGGCAAACCGATACCTGCGTGGGCGATTGGTTTTACAAAAAAAATGTAAAGTACAAGTCGTCCGGGCAAATCATCCACATGCTGGCCGATAGCGTGAGCAAAAATGGAAATTTATTGCTCAACGCGCCTCTCGCGCCAGATGGGACGCTTGATGCCCCGGCGGTGAAGACGCTGACGGAAATCGGCCAGTGGCTTGACGTTAACGGCGAGGCAATTTACGGCACGCGGCCGTGGAAGATCTTTGGCGAGGGGCCATCTGTGGAACATGCCGACGCGATGAAGAGGCAGGGTTTTAACGAGGGGAACAATTATTCGGCAGAGGACATTCGATTTACGAGCAAAGGCGATTTTCTTTATGCCATCGTTCTCGGCCAGCCCAAGGGTGACGTGCAAATCAAGTCGCTTGGCACCGCAGCGAATCTTCTGGATAAGCCGGTCGGCAACGTGACCCTGCTCGGCAGCGATGATAAGGTGGAGTGGTCTCAGGAGGCCGGCGCGCTCACCATCAGGGCGGGAGATATCAAGTCCTCGACTGCAGCTGTCGTCTTCAAAATAACCCCATAACGCTCAGGATGACGGGCGTTTATTTGAGCTTGGATTTACCCTCTACGCTCGGGTTCGACGGTTCCTTCGACAAGCTCAGGATGACGGAGACTGAATGATTTTTCCCCTCGTTCCCAAGTTTTACTTGGGAACGCACTTGACGAGGCAATTTCATTGCCGATCTTGGTGCGATTAAGCCAAACTAGAATGGCGCGAAATAAAATTTCGCGGGATCAGGAAGCGTTCCCAAGTACAACTTGGGAACGAGGGAACTAAGAAAACATGCATCATTTCCAAGTCAAGAAGGGCGAGCTTTATACTGAGGGCGTTTCGCTGTCGAAGCTGGCCGACACCTACGGCACGCCGCTTTACGTCTATTCGGCCAACACGATCACGGACCATTTTGACCGCCTCACCGCCGCGCTCGCGCCGCTCGATCACCTGATTTGTTATGCGCTCAAGGCCAACTCGAATCTGGCCGTGCTGCATCTGCTCGCGCAACGCGGCAGCGGGTTCGACCTCGTCAGCGGCGGCGAACTGACCCGCGTGCTGAAGGCGAGCGGCCAGGCGGCGAAGTGCAGCTTCGCGGGCGTGGGCAAGACGCGCGACGAAATCGAGCAGGCGCTTGCGGCGGGCGTCTACGCCTTCAACGTCGAGAGCAGCGCCGAGCTGGAATTCATCAACCAGATCGCGGGCGAAAAAAAGAAGCGCGCGCCCATCGCCATCCGCGTCAACCCGAACGTCGACGCCTCGACCCACTCGAAGATCACCACCGGCACCTACGAAAATAAATTCGGCATCGCGTTCGAGGAAATCGGGCCGCTCTACGCCCGCGCGGCGCGGATGAAGAACCTGCGCCTCCTCGGCGTGCAGACGCACATCGGCTCGCAAATCACCACCGTAAAGCCGTTCGTCCAGGCGATCAAAAAGATGCTGCCGCTCGTGCAGGAATTGAAGGCGCTGCACCACATCGAGTTCTTCGACATCGGCGGCGGACTCGGCATTGTCTACGATCCGGCGCTGGCCAGCGGTCAACCGAGCTGGTGGAAGAGGCAAAAAGTGAAGCCGCTCACGCCCGCCAGCTACGGCGAGCAAATCGTGCCGCTGCTCAAGCCGCTCGGCCTGCGCATCCTGGTCGAGCCGGGCCGGTTCATGGTCGGCAACGCCGGCGTGCTCGTGACCGAGGTGCTCTACGTCAAGAAGACGGGCAGGAAGACTTTCGTCATCGTCGATGCGGCGATGAACGACCTGATCCGCCCCGCGTTCTACGAATCGTATCACGAGATCGTGCCGCTCAAGTCGAAGCACGGCGGCGGCAGGCTTGTCTCCAGCGATGTGGTCGGGCCGATTTGCGAGTCGGGCGATATTTTCTCGAAGGACCGTCCCCTGCCCGCGCAAGAGGCGGGCAACCGGCTCGCGCTGCTCAGCGCGGGCGCGTATGGATTCGTGATGGCGTCCAACTACAACACGCGTCCGCGCGCGGCGGAGGTGCTGGTCGATGGCGCGAGGCATCGCGTCGTGCGCGAGCGCGAGACGGTGGCCGATTTGCTGCGCGGGGAAACAGTTTAAGGCGCGCGCTTGGTGTTGACGATTTCGTCGCGCAGGAACTTGAACTTCGGGCCGATGACCGGGTCTTTAAGATAAGCGGCCAGGGGGCGATCGATGCGCTGGCTCCAGTTGTCGTCGTTCGCGGTGCCGGGCTTGTTGAATTGCCAGTCGACGGCAAGAATGTCGCTGATGGTAAAAATCGTCCAGCACGATTTGGATTCGAGCAGCGCGCGGAGGAACGCCTCGTGCAACGGTTCGGTGAGGAAGACCGGCGGCTCGTTTTCGTCCGCGCCGAGGAAACGCATCAGCCGCTGCAAATCGAGCCACGCCTCGTGTCCGTTCGGGCCGCGCCAGCGCCGGGTGAGTTCCTGGTACCACGTCACCAGCGGCGCGTGATCGTGCGTGCCCCAGGTCGCGATGCTCAGTTGGGGCATCTCGTCCTTCGGGATGAACTCGCGCGTTTCGGTATCGACGATGAATTGCGGGATGGAAAAACCGGGGATGCCAAGTTTTTCCAGCAGCGGCGGCACGTACTTCGGCACGACGCCGAGGTCTTCCGCAATCACCGCCGTCGGCCCAGCCGCTTCCTGGATCATGCGCAAAAGCGCCTCGCCCTCGGCGCGATTCAGCCCGGCATCCTCCTCGGTCGTATCGGGGCGCGGGATGAAGTGCGGCTCGCGGCCGCCGGCTTTTAGCTTCGCCTCCTCCGGGCTGAGAAAGGTGTATTCCTCGTCCTGCTGCGGCATCCAGGGGAAGCTGTAAATGCGGAAAAAGCCGAGCACGTGGTCGATGCGGAAGCCGTGGAAAATCAGGCTGGTCGCGGTGATGCGCTGGCGCCACCATGCGTAATTTTGCGCGCGGTGCATCGGCCAGTCGTAAAGCGGAATGCCCCAGTTCTGGCCCCAGCGGCGGAGAAATTCGCCTCCCGAAAAGAAGGGTTCCGGCGGCGCGCCACCCGACCAGGTCAGGTCGAAGAGTTCGTGCTCCGACCAGACATCGGCGCTGTAACGGCTGACGCCGAAAGGAATGTCCCCGATCAGGCGCACCTTTTTTTCATCGGCCCAGGCGCGCACGTCGGCCCATTGCCGCCAGGCGACCCACTGCACGTAGGCCGTGAACTGCCGGTAGCGGATCAATTCCTCGCGGTCCGCCGCCCGGGTCAGCCATGCTTCCGCCTCGGCCAGCGTCTGGTGTTCCGGAATCCACTCATGCCACAGCGCGTTGTTGCTGTACTCATTGAGAAGCGTGCGGAAGAGCGTGTAGCCGGGCAGCCAGCCCATGTTGTCCTCGACAAAAGCCTGGAATTCGTAGGCGACGTCGGTGCCCGTTTCGAGATCGACCGCCTCGAATTCCACATAGGCATGGGACAGCACCTCAAGCTTAAGCTGCTTGATCTGCCGGTACTGCACCGGGCCGCTCCGCAATTGCGCGAGCAGCGTCGGAGGAAACAATTTGTCGAGCGTCTCCTGCTGCAAGCCGGGGATCAGTTCGGGCGTGAGCGTCAGGTAGACCGGATCGATCGCCACGGAACTGATCGCGTTGTAGGGACTGTTGTCGTCGCCGGTTTCATTGATCGGCAGGACCTGGAGCAGCCCCAGCTTTTGCTCCGCGCAAAACGAGATCGCCTGGCGCACCGCCTCGGTATCGCCGATGCCGAAATCATTCTCGTGTCGCAGCGCAAACACCGGCACCAGCGTGCCGGCTAATCGTGGGTAAGCAGAATCGGCCATATTTGTCAGAGTAGCGGGCAAAACCGTTTCCCCGCAAGCCTGCTCCTCTGCCGGGCGGTAAATTTGAGGACAGGCTAAAGCGTCTGGCCGGTGGCGCTGCGCGGATCGGGCGCGGCCATCGGCTCGGCCGAAAGCTCGTTGTAGAAATAATCGAGGAAGTGGGGGTCGGTCATCAGCTTGCCGTGGGTGACGCCGTTGAGTAGTTTGATCTGGTCATGCGCCGGGTGGAGATCGTCGAGGGCGCTCGCGCCCGTGACCGTTTCGTCGCCGTCATTGTCGGGTTCGTAGGTGTAGCGGGCCAGCGAGGCATCATGCGCGCCCTCGGTGATGATTCCCGTGGGCGTCTTGAGCCCGGTGCCCACCACCACCTTCAAGCGCGACGCTTCGCCGGGACGGGTCAGCAGGGTATTGGTGTAGCTGAGGCTGCCCATGCGCAGACGCCAGTCGCGGACTTGGGCGAGGATTTTTTGCAGCGGCCGCAAATCGGGGTCCTGGCAGAATTCCCAGTCGGGCTCATCGATCTTCTTGATCCCCTCGACTTCGCGCTGCTTCAACCAGTCATCGAGGAAAAGGCGGCGCTCCAATCCCGCGCTGGGCCAATAATTCTGCCAGGGACCGATGCTGAGCAGGTCCTGCGCGCTGACCCGCATGCGGCTGCTGTCGGCGGCAACGCATTCCCAGTGGGGATCGTCGAAGGGGAGCAATTCGTAGAGGCTGGGGCGGGTGATGGCGACCAGCTTGGTGAGATTGGCGTCGACGTTGCTGGGCAGGAGATTCAGGAGCGAGGCGGGAAAACTGGTGGCGTTTTCCTTCAGCCCGCCCGGCCCGACGACGAGCGTCTTGATGGCCTTGACCGAGCCGAGGTTGGGCGCGCCGACGAGGTACATGGCGGCGATGCGGTCGGCCCATTCGGGGTTCTCGCTGAGAAAAGTCCGGGCGATAAGACCGCCCATGCTATGGCCCACCAAAACGAATTTGGTATCGGGCGCGGGTATGCCGGTTTTCTCCTCGTGAATCCGCGCGTATTGTTCCAGCGCCTTTTCAAACTGCGGCGCGCTGACCGTGGCGATCTCCTGCCGCCAGTCGTAGGAGAAGGTAAAGAAGTCGACGCCCGGCGTGTAGGGATGGAAGCCGGGCGTGTCCTGCTCCTCGGTGATGCCCTCGAGGAAATCGCCGTAAACGTCAATCGGGCCGGCGGAGCTCATCAGCCCGGCCTGGAGCGGGTTGGGCATGCGCAGGGCAAAGTAGAGCTTCGCATCCCGGATGGCATCGAGGTCGCCCCAGACGCACGGGGCATCTTCACCCTTGCCGGCCAGGTCGGGATCGTAGAGTTTCGACCCCTCATAGGCGGGCAGGAAGACCAGCACCTGGGAATGGAGCGGGATATCGGCGCGAAGCGGCTTGAAAAGGGAAATGAAAAACATCAGGGCCGCCGCGACTGGAATGATGCAGACCCGGACCAGGCGATGTTTCACGCGATAGGGGCCGGCCTTGAGCCCGGCACCAGCGCATCGGACTGCTCGTCGGCGTGATAGGAACTGCGGACGAGCGGCCCCGATTCGACCACTCGAAAACCGAGATCGAGACTGAACTGCTTCCAGCGCGCAAACTCTTCCGGCTTCACCCAGCGATACATGGGCAGATGCTGCGCGGAGGGGCGCAGGTATTGGCCGAGGGTGAGGATGTCGATCTTCTCCGCCGCCATGTCGCGCAGGGTGGCGGCAATCTCATCGTCCTCTTCGCCGATGCCGAGCATGAGGCCCGATTTGGTGACGAAGCCGGCGGCCTTGGCGCGGCGCAACATTTCGAGCGAGCGTTCGTATTTCGCCTGCGGCCGGACCATCTTGTGGAGGCGCGGCACGGTCTCGACATTGTGGTTGAGGATGTCGGGCCGGGCGTCGAGGACGGTTTCCAGGTCCTTCCACCGGCCCTTGAAATCGGGGATGAGCACCTCAATCGCGGTGTGGGGATTTTCCGCGCGCACGGCCCGGATCGTCTCGGCCCAGATGGCCGCGCCGCCGTCGAGCAATTCGTCGCGCGCCACGGAGGTGATGACCGCATGCTTGAGGCCCATGAGCCGGATCGCTTCGGCCACCCGGCGCGGCTCGTCGCGGTCGAGTTCCGTCGGGCGTCCGGTCTGCACGGCGCAAAAACCGCAGCTTCGCGTGCAGATGTTGCCGAGGATCATGATGGTGGCCGTCTTGCGCGACCAGCACTCGCCGAGATTGGGGCACTGCGCGCTTTCGCAGACGGTGTGGAGCTTGTGCTCGTGGACGATTTTAGTCGTCTCCAGATAAACGGGACCGCCCGGAATTTTGGCTCGGAGCCAGGCCGGTTTGCGTGCGTTCAGCGGAAGCGGTGCTCCGGCCTCGGCGGGAAGGGGCGCATTGGCGAGATTTTCCATGACGATAAAAGCTATCGTGCTTTGTCGAAACCTTCAAACTTTCTCACGCCGTCCCCTTTATTTGCCATGAGTCCTAATGCCCAGTGGCAACGTTATACAAGAGCAACGCGCAGAGGATAAGAATGAGGAGCGCTCCCGTGACAAAGATGACCACCATCAGGCAAAAACGGGCGATGTCGAAAAGATACCGGGTATTGGGATTTTCAAACGAGTCGTAGTGCTGTCTTAATAAAAACCGAATCCAGGCCTTTCCTGAAGGCGGTCGCAGATAGCCTTTCGACCTGAATTCACGACGGCCCATTCGAGCCGCCGCCCAAAGGACGAGCATGCCGATCAAAAAAAAGACGAGAATGCTTATCCCGCACAACTCGCAGATGGTGTAAATATCCAAATCCATCCGTTTCCCTTGATTAAAACGTCTCGACCGGCGAGCGTTTGCCGTCGTCCACCGAGCGTTCCGCCGCCGCGACGGCCCCGAGCGTATCGACGCGCAATTGGTAAATTTTTCGATCCACCGCCGCGTGCGCCTCGACGGAAAAGGAGAGCGGCGGATCGAGTTTCTCCCGCAAATGCGCGATCTGTTTTCCGGCTTCCGCGGCCCGCGCCGGCGGGATCGCCTCGAGCGCCTTCGCCGCTTCGGGAATGAGTTCCGGCCGGTGGCAGAGCAGCACCAGGTCGTTGCCCGATTCGACCGCCCGCGTCACCGATTCGGCCAAACCGTAATGGCCGACAATCGCGCCCATATCGAGATCGTCGCTGATGACCGCGCCGGTGTAACCCCACTCTTCGCGCAGGATGCCGTGGATGATTTTGCGCGAAAGCGAGGAGGGAAAACCGCTGTCGTCGAGCGCCGGGTAATTGGCATGGCCCACCATCATCGCATCAAGTTCCGGCGCCAGCCCACGGAAGGCTTTCCACTCGCCGCCCTGCAATTCCTCGCGGGTGCGCGCCACGACCGGCAACTCGTGATGCGGATCAACGGCGGCGTGGGAATAGCCGGGAAAGTGTTTGCCGCAACTGAGCACGCCCTGTTCGCGCATGGTGCGGTTGAAGGCCCCGGCGTTGAGCGTCACGGTGGCGGCATCGAGGCCCCACGTCCGGTTTTTGAGCGAATTGTCGAGATCGCCCCCGAAGGAGACATCGACCACGGGCGCGAGGTTGAGGTTGAAGCCGAACAGGAGCAGAATTTCGCCGGTCAGCGCGCCGTGCCGCTCGATCAGGCGGAGATCGCCCTTTTCGCGAAGCTGCTTCGCGCTGGGGGGTTCGGCGCCGCATTCCTTCAAGCGCGAAACGCGACCGCCCTCCTGGTCGATGGTCACGATGGGCACATGCTTCACCTCGCTGCGGAGATCATCGATCAGTTGACGCAATTGCGCGGGGGCCTTGATGTTGCGCCCAAAAAGAATGAAGCCCGCCGGTTGCACCTCGCGAATAATGGCCGCCGTCCTGGCATCCAACCCGGTGCCGGGCACGCCCATGATAATGTATTGACCACCCTTCATTGAAATGGAGAGGCTGTCCGAAAAGTCGGCATGGGTCACGCTGAAAGAATTCCGCGGTCCGCGAAGGCCATGAAAGACGCTGCTGGATAGAAGCACAACTTTTGCTACTCTGGCACAGATGCCTACTTACGAATACGAATGTGCCAAGTGCAAAAAGTCGTTTGAACTTGTCCAGTCGATGAAAGACGATGCGCTGAAAAGCTGTCCGAAAAATCTCTGCCGGCAAAAAACCTGGGGCAAGGGCAAGGTGAAGCGGAAGATCGGCGCGGGGGCCGGTTTGATTTTCAAAGGCTCCGGATTTTACATCACCGATTACCGGAGCGAGGGATATAAGAAGTCGAAGAGCGATTCGGCCAAGCCCGCCGAAAGCTCCTCCGATTCGGCGACGAAATCCGACTCGGCCAAAGCCGAGTTGCACAAGCCGGCCGCCAAGCCCGCGGCCAAGAAGGAGACGTGATATGCGCGGGCGAATCCCCACCTTCGCCGCGCTGACCTTCGCCGGTTTTCTGCCCCTCTGCGCCCAGGATGCGACGGCACCACCGGCAACGGACGCCCCTGTCGTTTCAACGGCGACCTCGCAGGATTATCCGGAGGTCACCTGCACCAGTTCGGACCCCGCCGCCTGCTCCGAGGCGCTGCAACTGGCCACCGACACGCGCGACCGGCTCGGGCCCCTGCTCGAGCTTGGGCCGAAGTGGCGCTTCCCCGTCCATATCCATGTCATGACGCCGGACGATCCCCTTACCGCCAAAATCAACCGCGAAGCCTCGGCGGTGTTCTCTCAAGGCACGGGCATGAAAATCGAGGCGGTCCTCCCCTCGACCGATCCGAACGCGCGCGAATTCATCCAGCGGCAATATGTGACCGCACTGCTTTGGGAAAAATTTTTCGCGACCACGACCACTTTTGACAAAGACACGCCGCTCGACCTCGTTCCGCTCTGGCTGGTCGAGGGATTGCGCGAATGGCTGAACGAAGACCCTGAACACGATCGCGAGGGCATCGTGCGGCGCGCCGTGCAAAATCAAGCCGCGCCGACGCTGGCCGAAGTGACCGGCTGGCATGAATTGAGCGACGACCGGCTGCTGGGACTCTGGCAGCGGGCTTTTTCCTACTACCTCGTCGACAGCCTCATTCAATCAGGGCCGCGCCGGGATGATTTTCAGCAGTGGCTGAATGGCTTTGCCGGGGCCAACCCCTCCACGAGCCAGCTTCATTTTCCCACCGAGGCCGCGTGGCAGCGCGAACTCGTGGATGCCACCGAGCGCAGCCGCGACCTCGTTTTCACCTGGGCGGAGACTTCAGCCGAACTTTCGGCGGATGAAACCATCACCTTTGCCGCGTCGAAGGATGCCAAGGTGCAGACGTGCACGCTGGATGCGATCGCCACGCTGCCACGAACCCCCATTGTGATCGAGGCCTTGAGGGAAAGAATCTTTGTCCTGACCGATCTGGAATTGCGGGCGCACCCAAGCTGGCATTCGATCCTCGAAACCTATCGCGCGGCGCTGACGGCGCAGGTCAACGGCGACAGCCCGGACGAGGTGAATCAACTTCTTGAGAAAGCGCATCAAGCGCGCGTCGTGGAGACCGATTATCACCAAAAACTGCTCGACTACATCAACTGGTTCGAGGTCACCCAGAACTACGAAGACACCTCGTCGCGCTTCAACTCCTATTTCACCACGGCCAAGGAAATGGAGCGGGTCGAGGCCGATCCGGCGCATCCGAATCCGATCCGCGCGAATCTTCTCCAGATCGAATCGGAGTTGTGAGGGGAAATCACAACCACATTTTTATTCCGTAAAGTTTTATGGAAAACACGATCATTGATGAGCGCTACGTGCTGCTGGCCGACATCGGTTCCGGCGGCGAAGCCCGCGTTTTTCGCGCGCAAGACGCCACCACGGGAGGCGAGGTGGCCGTGCGACTCGCCCTTCGCCACGGCGCACGCAGCGCGACCGGCGAACCGCCCTCCCACCACGACGGCTGGGTGCGGCTTCTCGCCGAGGGGGCGGACCCCCAGTACGGCGCGTACCAGATTTTTGAATTGCTCGAAGGCCGGACGCTCGGCCAGTTGATTCCGTCCGGCCCGCTCGATGCCGACAACTGGCGCTTTTTCGTCGATCAAAGCCTCGATGCCGTGGAAGCGCTGCACGACGCCGGGTGGGTTCACGGCGATCTCAATGCCGATAATTTTTTCCTGACCGAAGCAGGGTGGAAAGTCCTGGAGCTTCCTTTCCACAGCATGGATCCGCCCGAAAGCCGCTCGCCGCTTTTCGGCAGCATTCACACGCTGGCGCCCGAGCAGATCGACCGCGCGCGGCCCGATGTCCGTTCGGATTTGTACTCCCTGGGCTGCCTCTATTATTACGCCGCGTCAGGCGGCTATCCGCACACCGGCGCAAACAGCAAGGAAGTCGCCATTCATTGCCTTCTTTATGCGCCCGATCCACTGGAAGAGAAAGCCTCCCACCTGCCTGCGTCGTGGTGCGCGTGGGTGATGAATCTCCTGGCGCGCGATCCCGGGCATCGCCCTGCGTCCGTCGCGGCGGCACGTCAAGTGCTCGGAGTTGCATAAAAGCATCTTCGTGTTTTACTGCCCCGACGTATGACGCCTGAATTCCGCCGCGATCCGCTCCACAACACCTGGGTTGTCTTCGCCCCGGAACGGCAGCGCCGCCCGCAGGATTTTCTGCCGGCCACGTTGCAGGCAACGGCGCTCGATCCCTTCGCCGAGGGCAACGAACGCCTCACGCCGCCCGAGGTCTATGCGATCCGGAAGGAAAAAACGAAGCCGAACGAGCCGGGCTGGCGCGTGCGCGTCGTGCCGAATCGCTATCCCGCCATGCGGGTCGAGGGCCAGCTCGAAGCCTCACCGGTGGGACTCTACGACCGGCTCACCGGCATCGGCGCACACGAAGTCATCATCGAAACACCGGATGGCAATAAGGCGCTCGAAGACCTCACCATCCCGGCGATCGCCGAGGTTTTTGCCAGCTACCGCGAGCGGATCATCGATCTCGACAAGGACCCGCGCTTCCAGCACATCTACATCTTCAAGAATGTCGGCCCGAGCGCCGGGGCTTCCCTCGCCCACGCCCATTCGCAACTCGTGGCGCTGCCGTTGGTGCCTCCCTTTGTCGAGGGCAAGCTCATCCGCGCCCGCGATCACTATCATCTCAAGCAGCGCAGCCTGTTCAGCGACATCATCCGCACTGAGCGCGCCGACGGCTCGCGCCTGGTCGCGGAAAACGACAGCTACGTTCTCTTCTGTCCGTTCGCCAGCCGCTTCCCGTTTGAAATGGCCATCTTTCCCAAGCGCCATCATCCCGAATTCATCTCCTGCACCACGACCGAGCTGCATGACTTGGCCGAAGTCCTCCGCTTCGCCTTGCAGCGCCTGAACGCGGTCCTGGAAAGGCCGGGCTACAACCTGCTGCTCCACATGGCCCCGCTGCATCGCCCGAAAACGGAGCGCTACGCCAGCACGCGCTACGACTACTGCTGGCATGTGGAAATCGTTCCCCGCTTCAACTCGCTCGCCGGGTTTGAAATCGGCCTCGGCGCCTACATCAACACGGTTTATCCCGAGGAAGCCGCCCGGTTCCTGCGCGGCGAGGTGCGCCCATGAATGTCGTCATCCTCTGGCACATGCACCAGCCCTACTACGTCAACCCGTTGACGAAAAAGGCGATGATGCCCTGGGTGCGGCTCCATGCCGCGAAGGGTTACCTCGACATGATCGACCTCGTGACCGCGCAGCCCAACCTGCGGGTCAATTTCAACTTCACCCCCGTCCTCGTCCGCCAGATTCTCGAACTCGTCAGCGGCGAAGTCGAGGACGAGTGGGAAACCGTCAGCCGCAAGCCCGCCGCAGAACTCACCAACGAGGACCGCCGTCATATCCTCGAGAACTTTTTCAAGATCAACTGGGACACGCTCGTGCGTCCGGTTCCCCGCTACGCCGAACTGCTCGCCCAGCGCGGCCCCAACTACACGCTGGCCAAGCTCGATTCCATCGTGAAGCTTTTCAGCGAGGCCGATTTCCGCGATCTCCAAACCCTCTACAATCTCCAGTGGTGCGGTTTCTCCGCCGTGCGCCGTTTTCCGGTTTTGCAGGAACTCAAGGCCAAAGGCTGCGACTTCACCGAACAGGAAAAAAAGGCCGTCCTCGATATTCACCGGGAAATCCTCGGCCTGGTCCTGCCTGAATACCGGGCTGCGGCCGAGCGCGGGCAGATCGAGTTGACGACCACGCCCTACTTTCATCCGATCATGCCGCTGGTCTACGACACCCATATCGCGCGGCGTTGCCAGCCCCAGTCGCCCCTGCCCTCCGCCTTCTCCGCGCCGGAAGATGTCCGCGCCCAACTGCGGCTGGCGCAGGAATTGCACGAAAAAGTCTTTGGCAAGCGCGCCCGCGGACTCTGGCCGTCGGAAGGCTCCATCGCGCCGGAAATCGTTCCGCTCATGGTCGAGGCCGGCTTTGATTACTTCTGCTCCGACGAGGGGAATCTTTTCAAGAGCCTCAAGAACGATCCGGCGTGGAACTCGCGCAACGTCGATCACGCCGAGCTTTTCCAGGGCTGGCGCATTCACGCCTACGAGAAGACCATCCAGGCGCTCTTCCGCGACCGTCCCCTCTCCGACTTCATCGGCTTCGACGCCGCCCGGAATGAGGCCCCGAAGGCGGTCGCCCACCTCATCGACAATCTCAAAAACATCGCCAAGGTCGCGCCGGGCGACCGCGGTGTGGCTTCGCTCATCCTCGACGGCGAGAATGCGTGGGAAGCCTTCCCCGACAGTGGCGAAGCCTTCCTCACCTCTTTTTACCATGCCCTGACGGAAACGCCGGAATTGCAAACCAGCCGGCTCGGCGATTACTTCGACGCGCATCCCGCCCAAGTCGAAACCTGCTACCTTCATTCCGGCTCGTGGATACGGAGCGACTTCGACATTTGGATCGGCGATCCGGAGGAAAACAAAGCCTGGGAATGGTTGAAGGAGACGCGCCACTTTCTCGTCGAACGCCTGGCCCAGGGAAATGTCCCGCCCGAACGCGCCACGCAAGCCTGGTGGGAAATCTATGCCGCCGAAGGCAGCGACTGGTTCTGGTGGTACGGCCCCGATTTCACCATCGATACCGATTTCCTTTTCGACGAGCTTTTCCGGCTTCATCTCCAGAACGTCTATCGCATCCTCGGGGTCGAGCCTCCCGCCCATCTCGACGTCCCGATCTGCCTGCCGAGTTCCGAACTCGGCTACACGGAGCCGCTGCGCCTGCTCACGCCCGATATTTCCGGCCAGACGGAACGTTACTTCAACTGGCTCGGCGCGGGCCAGCTTGACCTCACCAAGCAGCAGACCGCCATGTTCCAGGGCGATCGCATCGGGCAAAAGCTCTTCTTCGGCTTTGGCGCCAACGACTTCTTTCTGCGCCTCGACCTGAGCCGGCACCCCGAGGCGATCACCATCCGCTTCCTGCTTCCCCATCCGGCCCGCGTCACCCTGCGCGAGGCCCAGGGCGGCCTGATCTCGATGCTTTTTGAAACCAGCGCAGACGGCGTCATCTTTACACCCTCGCCGGCCTCCCATTTGCTCGCGCACTGGGGGCGTTCCCTCGTGGTTTCCGTCCCGCGCGCGCTTCTTCGCGTCGAGCCGGGGCATGAATTCGCCTTCTTCGTCCAGCTTCTCGAAGGCGGCCTCCAGCGCGAACGCTATCCCGAACGCGGCGCCATCGAGCTGCGCGCGCCGGGCAAGGATTTTGAGTCGGAACAATGGTTTGTCTGACCCTGACAAATGCCCTCGCAAAATAGCGGTTGCTGAGCCATGGTTTTTGTGAGATGTAAGTAGCCATATGAAGAAACTTTTGGGAGTAGCAGCCTTGACTGGCGCCATCCTCGCCACCGGCTGCTCGCACAATCCGGGCACAGACGACAACGGAACGCCCGCTCCGCTGCCGCAAACCAATGCCACCATGAATCCGTCCGCTCCGGACCAAACTGGCGTGAACTCGACCAATACCGTGGAGACGCCTCCCGAACCGACGCCCGACACGACCGTCCAGACGCCTCCGCCGCCCAAGCCCGCCGTTAATTTCCCCATGGGCATCGTCATCCCCGGCAAGAAAGGCTTCTGCAAAAGCCCCTACGCCCAATTTGCCGACCCGGTCGATATCCGCGGCTATGCCCCCGGCACGCCCGTCCGCTGCCCTTATACCAACAAGATTTTCATCGTTCCCCAGACGTAAGGTTGGAGGGACGACCTCCTGGTCGTCCGCGAACCGGCGGAAGCCGGTCCCTCCCCAAGGCCGTGAGACTTGTTGAGAAGAAGATGAAACAGTACCACGACCTCCTGCACCTCGTCCTTGAGCAGGGGCGCGTTAAATCCGACCGCACCGGCACCGGCACGCGCTCCGTCTTCGGCGCCCAGGCCCGGTTCCCGCTCCGGGAAAGTTTCCCGCTGCTCACGACCAAGAAGGTCCATTTCAAATCAGTCGTCTACGAACTCCTCTGGTTCCTGCGCGGCGACACCAACGTCCGCTGGCTTCAGGAACATGGCGTCTCGATCTGGAACGAGTGGGCCGATGCGGAGGGCAATCTCGGCCGCGTCTATGGCGCGCAATGGCGCGACTGGCGCGCGCCCAACGGCGGCTCGGTCGATCAAATCGCGCGCGTCATCGACCAGATTCGCCGCAAGCCCGAAAGCCGCCGCCATATCGTCACGGCGTGGAATCCCGCCGAGGTCGAGGCGATGGCGCTGCCTCCCTGCCATGCCCTCTTTCAGTTCTTCGTTCTCGATGGCGAGCTCAGCTGCCAGCTTTACCAGCGCAGCGCCGACCTCTTCCTCGGCGTGCCGTTCAACATCGCTTCCTACGCGCTCCTGACCTGCATGGTGGCGCAGGTCTGCGGCCTCAAGCCCGGCGAATTCGTCCACACGTTCGGCGATCTCCATCTTTACGAAAACCACCTCGACCAGGCCCGCGAGCAACTCAGCCGCGAGTTTCGTCCCCTGCCCCGGCTCGCGCTTAATCCCAAGATTCGCGAGTTGAACGACTTCACTTACGAGGACATTTCCCTTCTCGATTATAACCCGCATCCGCCCATCAAGGCGCCGATTGCGGTTTGAGTTTCGAAGGCATTTTTAATAGGATTAATATGATTGATAGGATTACCTGAAGCTGAAATCCTGTCTTTAACAATCATCTTAATCTTATTAATCCTATTCTAAAATTTCCCCTGCCTTTTTGTCCGTTCTTCCGTTAATTCCTTCAAAAAATTCTTATGCCCACCTTCCTCGCCATCGCCGCCATGTCGGAGAATCGCGCCATCGGCGAGGGGGGCAAAATTCCGTGGCATCTCCCGGAGGAATACGCCTGGTTCAAGCACAAGACCATGGGCGGCACGCTCATCATGGGCCGCAAGACCTACGAATCGATTGGCAAGCCGCTGCCGGGACGCGAGACCGTGGTGATCAGCCGCAACTTCTCGGCCGAGGGCGTGACCATCTGCAACGATATTTCCACGCTCGACAAGACGCTTTCCAAACTGCCCAAACCTTATTGGATCTGCGGCGGCGTGGAAATCTACCGGCAGTTCCTGAAAAAATGCACCACGCTCTATCTCACGCGGGTCAAGCACGTCACCTCCGGCGACGCCTTTTTTCCTCCCTTTGAGGATAAGTTCGAGTTCGAATACGCGATTTACGAGAACAACGATTTCCGCGTCGAAAAATGGAAGCACCTGTTTCTCTCCGAAAAACTCCAGCTTGAGTTCGAGCAGGAACAATGGCCCTTTCCGCCGACGCACGCCGCGCCGCAATCGTAGATGGCAATCGTTGGTGGCCCGGACAATTTATTGTCCGGGTGCGCGTGTGCGGCATCGCGAGCGCACAGGAGGTCACACAGAATGTGGGCATCAACTGCCAACCTCCTGTTCGCGTGGAATGTCTCCACGCGAACCCGGGCAACAAGTAGCCCAGGCCACCTCTAAACACACAAAAAAACCGGCGGCACCCAAAGGCGACGCCGGTCTTCTGAGAGAGCCTGAGCTTACGCCGTCGCGTCGGGGCTGCTGCCTGTCTCCGGCTGATGTTCCTCGTGCGGGGTCGGTTCAGCCTGGGCTTCCGCCTCGTGCGAGCTTTGAATCGGCCGCTTGTCGATCTTCGCGCCGCTGACCACGATCTGCCGCCCCATGAAGTCGGTCCGGTTCAGTTTCGCCGCCGCTTCCTTGGCGGTTTCGAGCGTTTCCATTTCCACAAAGCCGAAGCCCTTGGAACGATTCGCGCGACGGTCCATCGCGACCTCGACATTCTTCACCGCGCCGACTTTGGAGAAGAGATCGAACAGATCGCTTTCAGCGGCCTCGTAGGCGAGATTGCCCACGTAGAGCTTGGGTGAAACGATTTCCTGCGGAATCGGATCAGCCTTCGGGGGCCGGTCCTCGCGCCGGGGACGTTCGCTGCGCTCGCTTCTTTCGCCTCGTTCGGTCCGTTCCGCGCCGGGGGTGCGCTCTTTGAACTCGGGACGCGATCCGACGCTGGGGCGATAGGGTTGCTTCGTCTCGGGCTTGTCTTTCTTGGGGGTAAGCCAGCCGAACAATTTGCCCAGTAGGCTTTTTTCCTTCTTCGGGGCCGAACCGGGGCCGCCGTTGGTGTGCACCCGGTTTTCGCCGTAGGGACCGCCGTGTCCGCTGCGTCCCCGTCCTCCGCGCCGGCGACGTCCGCCGCCACCGCCGCCGCCATTATTTCCGCCTCGAGGGCGATAGTCTGAACTCATGTGATGTTACTGACATGCCGTGAACCGCGCGTCTTGAAGCTCGCGCTCTTTTTCAGGCTCTACCCGCTGGCTCCACTTTGTCTGCTGCTGCTGACGTACCGGCACGACCTGGGGCGAAAACTGAGACATCCGCCCGGCTGCCCTGCGACGAAAGATGCGTTCCCATCGCGCCATCGGACCGCTGCCCGGTCCCGGAAATCGCGCTGCCGCCATTGCCATCGCCGCCCGCTTGGGCCAAAGCTGAAAATGACAATTTCATGGGAAAGTGTTGAAGCTGGTGAGGAGTCCTGTGGTCGCCGGGGAAAGCAAGGCGTTCAAAGACCCGAGCGCCAATGCGCCGGGCGAGAGGTTGCGTGAGACCCTGCTTTCATCTCCATTTTGATGAGAACAAGGGCGCCAGCCGCCCCGACCACGAAAGACTTCACAACATGTTCCTTTCTGATGACAGCTTAGCGGCAGTTAAAGGACACTCAAGATAAATCGCAACTAAATCACTGGCGCGCTGGGATTTAGCTCTTAATCTGGAGGGTCAGACTCCTGTCCTGACCCTGACTAAAGGCATTTCGCACAGAGGACTGCAGAGGTGACTAAAGAGAGGAGGCAGAGGGAAAATGATTTTGATTTAGGTAGCCGTCGCACTCGGTGCGAAGGTACACTTGCATCGGCGGTCTATAATCCACTTCAACTCCCCCAGAGATACCATTTCGGTGCAATTCGTCGAAATCCAAAGTCGGGAAACTCTCCTTTTAACGCTTGAATATCATCGTCCGAACGATACAGAAATCCGGAATGGCCCACGGCACTCGAATCAGGCGTGAAGTAGAGAACTGTGACATTGTTATCTTGGCCATGGTCGATAATGACATGATCACTAACTAGCAGATGTGAGTAACTTGAAGGAAAGGTAGTCGCGTTATCCTGAATCATGAGATTTGTCATCGTCTGAAAGCGGGGCAGGTCTGCGAGGAACAAGTGGACACGAATAAATCCGCCAAGCGCCAGCGCGGGAATAAAGGCACCTAGTGCAACCGCATTAATCAGAAACCTTCGGCAGGACAGCCTCGACCAGTCGAAGAGAACGATGAGCAAACTAACGAAAGCATAGATAATAATTGAAAGGAATAGTAGCCCGCTAATAAGGAATCCCCACCCATCCCGAAAGACGGAATGCCAAAGATTAGATAAAATAAACGACGCAGCGAAAAGCCACGTGCCCATCAGCGGGAAGGATTTGAACTTCATTCCCGCCATAACTCTTGCTTCACAAGGTTCTCGTCAAATCTCCGCCAGACACTCATCCAGCCAGCCGAGCAATTCCTTGATGTTGGCCGTGCTCTCGTCGCCCATGGTCGAAATGCGGAAGCTCGTTCCCTTGATCTTGCCGTAGCCGCCGTCGATGATGCACGAGTGCTTCGTCTTCAGCGTGCTGATGAGCTTCGCCACGTCGATGTTCTTGTTGTTGGCGACGCAGGTCAGCGAGATCGACTCGTAGCCTTCCTTCGGGAAAAGGTTAAAGCCGTGCCCCTTGGCCCAGGCGCGCGTGATCTTCGCATTTTCGAGGTGCCGCGCGTAACGGGCGTCCTGCCCCTCGGCCAGGATGTCCTCGATCTTGCTCTGCAAGGCGTAGAAGTGCGAAATGCTCGGCGTGGTCGGCGTCATGTTCGATTCCTGGTTCTTCTTGAACTCGAGGAAATCGAAGTAGTAGCCGCGGTCCTTGATCGTCGCCGCCTTCGCGTAGGCTTTCTCCGAGACCGTGAACACCGCCGCGCCCGCCGGCAGCGCGAGCGCCTTCTGCGTCCCGGCCAGCATCAGGTCGATGCCCAGTTCGTCGAACGGAATTTTCATCGCGGTGAACGACGAGACGCAATCGACGATGAACTGCACGTCGGGGAATTTGCGCATCACCGCCGCGATGTCCCAGAGCGGATTCATCGTGCCGGTGCTCGTCTCGTT
>Ga0181537_10001769_pt1 | contig 19508 bp, 17 predicted proteins | sample PEATcosm2014_Bin_39_FD_119765 | JGI IMG/M metagenome (GOLD analysis project Ga0181537, IMG submission 119765) | Peatland microbial communities from MTU Mesocosm Facility, Houghton, MI, USA - PEATcosm2014_Bin23_10_metaG | ecosystem: Environmental > Terrestrial > Soil > Wetlands > Peat | place... | reverse complement strand
TGGATGAGGTCGGCGATGACTTCCTTGCCCGAGCCGCTTTCGCCGGTGATGAGCACGGTCACGTCGCTGGGGGCGATGCGTTCGGCGGTGCGCACGACTTCGCGCATAAGCGAGCTGCGGTAAATGGGCGAGGCCACCCCGCTCATCGTTTCCAGGGCGCGGCGCAGCGTGCTGTTTTCCAGGTTTTGTTCCTTGCGCTCGATGGCGCATTTCACGTCGGCCAGCAGTTTTTCGTTTTCAAACGGCTTCGACAAAAAGTTATATGCGCCACGGCGTCCGGCCTCGACGGCCATGGTAATGGTCCCGTGACCGGTGAGCACGATGACCTCCGTCTCCGGCCAGCGTTTTTTGACCTGTGGCAAAAGGTCCAGACCGTCGGCGTCCGGCAGTTTCACATCGAGCAGCACCACGTCCGGGGGATCCTGCGGAAAACATTTTTGCAGGGCGGCCCCGCTGCCGGCCTGGGCCACGTCGTAGTTTTCCTCCAGCACCGAGCGGAGCAGGTCCCGCACGTCGGCCTGGTCATCCACAATGAGAACTTTTGATTTCATGATTTCACTTTTTGCGCGCAGACCCGGACAAACCGCGAAAAAATCGCCCGGTGTCCGGCATGCCGTTCGGTCAACCGTTCGGGGTGGAATTGCACACTCAACAGGAACGGCATTCGCTGCGACGCATCTGATTTTAATTCCATCGCTTCCACAATTCCATCACGTGCTCGCGCCACGGCGGTCAGCGGTTCCGCCGGTTGCAGGACAGCCTGATGATGCGAGCTATTGACGCCCCAAATCCGCTTGCGGACGATACTGGCAAGCAATGAACCGCTTGTCAACGCCACTTCGTGCACCAATTCGTTGGCCTTGTCCAGGCGCTGGTGATTGAGTGCGCCGGGCACTTGACGACGAATATCGGCCACCAACCCGCCGCCCAGCGCAATATTCAACAACTGATGCCCGCGGCAGATGGCCAACAGGGGTTTGCGCTGGCGGAAGGTTTCCTCGATCAGCATCAACTCGCGCAGGTCGCGCCCGCCGCCGTCCGGGGTGGTGTCCACCGTTTGGCGGACCGCGCGCGGCAGTTTCCGGGTGTACAGTCCGGGATTGATGTCGTCGCCGCCGGTCAACAACACGCCATCCACGCGCCGCACCATCTCCGCCAGGACCCGGCGGTCGGTCGTGGTCGGCACGGCGACGGGGATGCCGCCGGCCTGGAGCACGGCATTTTCATATTTGAACGAGAGGCTGATGGACAGGTCGTGGAACTCGACCCCGCATTTTTCAATGCTCGGCGAGACGAGAATCAGGGGCGTTCCGGCCATTGGTCGCAATGTAAAGATGCCCCGGTGGCTTGTCAGCGGCAAAATCGGTTCCCGGGGTTCACCCTGGCTGCAACTCCTTCAAAATGCAAGGGTTTACGCCTTCCCGGCTTGGCCCGATTTGTGCTGAAAAAGCGGTGTGAAGTTTGACGTACGAAAGATTCATCGAAGCAGCATCTACCACTTGTTGAACACCATCATTCCTTGCAACCACAGGCAGAAAGCCGAATCCGACGCTTGTGGCATTGTGATTATCCTGGGTCTGATCGTGGGGGGTGTGTCCCTGGTTCGCCTGGTTTTGGACTGTACCCACTGAAAAGTGGACACCATCAAATTCCCGCCTCGGGAAACCGTTCCCGAATCCGGCGGCACAGATGTGCCTCATCCGCCGGGTGGTAACGGCGCCGTGGAATAAATCGCCGCACGGCATCCAACAATTCCAGCCAATCCTCCAACGGCGGTTCCGCCACCAGCGCCCACTGGTCATAACGTTTTTCACGCTGAAAGAAAATCCATTCCCGGCCGACGTGTTGCGCATAAACTTGCAGCTTGACGCCGTCGTCGGTGACCCGCTTCCAACTGATTTCAGCCTTGGGCATCTGTATTTGGTTCAAGGTTCAAAGTTCCAGTTTCAATCTTTGGCTTCCCGGCCCCAAACCTTGAACTTGGAACCTGGAACATTGAACGGATTATAAGTCCACGCCGGCCACGGCCATGGCGGCGATGCCTTCTTCACGGCCAATAAAACCCATTTTTTCATTGGTCGTGGCCTTGATCCCGATGTGTTTTTCCGGGACGTTGAGCGCGATGGCAATGCGCCGTTTCATTTCCGCAATGTGGGGATAAACTTTTGGCTGCTGGGCAATAATGGTTGCGTCCACATTCACGATTTTCCCCGGTCGAAGCGAGATGAGGCGTGCGGCTTCCTCCAAAAAAATCCGGCTGGGGACGTTTTTCCAGCGCGGGTCGGTATTCGGGAAAAAATGGCCGATGTCCGGTTCGCCGAGCGCACCGAGCAGCGCGTCACAGATGGCGTGCATGAGGACGTCGGCGTCCGAATGGCCGTCGAGGCCTTTGGCGTGCGGAATTTCGACCCCGCCGAGAATGAGTTTGCGTCCCGCGACCAGCGCGTGAACATCGTAACCGATGCCAACGTGAACCATGGCGGAATTGTAGAACCCGCGCCCCGGCCAACCAAGATTATTTCTGGCCTTGCGGCAGCGTGAAGAAGAACGTGGTGCCCTTGCCCGGCTCGCTATTGGCCCAGACTTCGCCGCCGTGGTTTTGAACGATATGTTTCACAATCGAAAGTCCCAGGCCGGTGCCGCCCTGCTCGCGTGAGCGCGCCTTGTCCACGCGATAAAATCGTTCGAACACGCGGTCGAGCGCCTCGGGCGGAATGCCCGGGCCGTCGTCCTGCACGAAAATCTCGATTTTGCCGCCGTCGGTTTTTTGCCCGCCCACGGTGACGCTGCCCTGGGTGCGGCCGTACTTGATGGCGTTGTCCACGAGGTTGGCAAACACCTGTTCCAGACGGTGCGCATCCGCCGCGGCAACCAAATCGTTCAATTGGTTGACCAGTTTCACGTCCTTTTCCTCGGCGCGGGCTCTTAAATCGGTAAAGACCTTATCCGCCAGCGGCCGCAATTCCACCGGCTGCACATTCAGTTTGACCCGGCCGGATTCCAATGCGGAAATGGTGAGCAGATCCTGAATGAGCAGATCCAGCCGCTGCGTGTTGCGCTCGATAATCCGGAGAAAACGTTCGGCGACCTCGGGATTATTGCGTGCGCCCTCGAGCAACGTTTCGACGTAGCCTTTGATGAGCGACAGCGGTGTGCGCAACTCGTGGCTGACGTTGGCGACAAATTCCTCGCGGGTGCGCTCGAGCTGTTTGAGCCGGGTCAGGTCGTGAAAAACGAGGATCGTGCCCTCGCGTTCGCCGGCGGAGTTGAAAATGGCGGCGGCGTTGACCTGCAACCAGCGCTCGCTCAGTTCCGGCAGCTTCAGTTCGTAATCGAAAACCTGTCCGTCGCGCTCGACGCGTTCAACGAGGGCGGCGAGTTCCGGGACACGCAACGCTTCGACGACGGTTTTGCCGCGCAGTTCGGTTTTCAGGCCGAACAGATTTTTGAAGGCGCGGTTGGCGAGATAAATCCGGCGGTTGCGGTCGAGCAACAACAAACCTTCCAGCATGCTGTTGAACAGGACCTGTTGCTGCGCCTTGGCGTCCACCGCCGTCTGCTGTTCCCGGCGCTGGAAATCCTCCATGTCGGCCTGCAATTGCCGCTGCTGGTGCCGGAATTTTTGCCGCCACCAGAAATGAATCCCGAACGCGGCGGCCACCGCCAGAATGGTCAGGAGCAGCCACATGGCGGAAAGTCTAAAGGCTGAAGGCTGAAGGCTGAAGCAAGTGGTGAACGAATAAAAGTCGGCGGGACCGTTTCTTTATTCTGCCTTCTGCCTGCTTCATTCATTCCACAAACCGATAACCGACGCCGCGAACGGTGTCCAGATGCTTTGAGGCCGGGCCAAGCTTCTCGCGGAGCCGGCGCATATGGGTGTCCACGGTGCGCGTGTCAATAAGACTGTCATACTCCCACACGTCACGCAGCAGATGATCGCGCGACTGGACGCGCCCGGCGCGTTGCGCGAGCACGACGAGCAGTTTGAATTCGGTGGCGGTCAGCTCGATCGGTTTGGCCTTCCAACTGGCCACGTGCCGCGGCAGGTCAATCAACAGATCGCCGAAGCGCATCTGGTCGTGGGGCTTTTCCCCGTTTTGGCCGCGCGTCAGGATTTTTTTGATGCGCAGCAACAGTTCACGCGGGCTGAACGGCTTGGTCAGGTAATCGTCGGCGCCGAGCTCGAGGCCCAGCACGCGATCAATCTCCGCTGCCTTCGCGGTGAGCATGATGACGGGGACGCGCGAGGTGACGGGTTCGAGCCGCAAGGTTTTGCAAATTTCAAAACCGTCCATTTCCGGGAGCATCACGTCGAGCACGATCAGGTCCGGCGGCTGCGCGCGGGCCTTTTTCAACGCCTCCGCGCCGTCCACCGCCGTGCTCACGGTATAACCGGCCTGCTTGAGGTTGAATTCCACAAGCTCGACGGCTTCCGGCTCGTCATCCACCACTAGTATCTTAGGCTTCACCTTTGGTCAGGCATCATGCCTTGAATTGCGGCCGTCATACAATTCCAAAATTTGTGACAACCATGTGACGGTTGGGTGACAATTCGATTTACGATGCTTGGTTTTCGATTTACGATTTGTCCAGCGTGCCGGTATTTTGAAACAATCGTCAATCAGCCATTGTAAATCGTAAACCGTAAATATCATGCCAGTTCCCGTCGTCACCATTGCCCAGATGCGCGAATGGGAAAACGCCACCTGGGCTTCCGGCCAGACCGAGGCTGAAGTCATCCGCCAGGTCGGCGAGAAAATCGCCCGGACCGCCCTGGGAATGACCCGACCGGGCGACGCCATTTTGATTCTCGCCGGCAAGGGCCATAACGGCGACGACGCCCGGACCGCCAAAGAATTTTTAAGTGACCGCAGAATTTTTTTACTGAACGCGACCGATCCGGTCGCGGCGCTCGCCGAATTCCAACGTAGGACGGGCGTCCCGCCTGTTTCTGACCCTTTCGTTTCAGATGGAGACAGGCGGGACGCCTGTCCTGCGTTGATCATTGACGGCTTGTTTGGCATCGGCTTGAACCGGGTGCTCGACGACCGCTGGCAAAAGTTCATCACGAAGGTCAATGAATCGAAAATTCCGGTCCTGGCCGTGGACGTGCCGTCCGGCTTGAACGCGGACAGCGGGCAGCCGCAGGGGGCGGCGATTGAAGCGGTGGTCACGCTGACGGTGGGTGCGCCCAAAATCGGATTGCTCGAGCCCGGCGCCTGGCCGTTGGTCGGCCGGCTGGAAGTCGCTCCCGACGTCGGCTTGATTGACTGTCCGCACCGGGGTGAATTAAATTGGACGCTGCCGGATGACTTTGCCGGTTTTCCGCCGCGGCGCGCCGTTGCCGGCCACAAAGGTTCGTTCGGACACCTGGCGATCGTTGCGGGCAGTTTTGGTTTTCATGGGGCGGCGGTGCTGGCCGCCCGCGGCGCACAACGGGCACAACCCGGACTCGTCACGGTGTATCCGCAGGAATCCATTTATCACGTGGTCGCGTCGCAATTGCAGGCGGCGATGGTGAATGTCTGGAAACCGGAAACCAAACTGCCCGAATCGGTCAACGCCGTATTGATCGGGCCGGGGCTGGCGGCTCCGGAGTTTGTTGAAGAACTGAAGACGATGACCCGACGAATGTGGCGGCGGCTGGCGCGCGATTCATTTTTGCCGATGGTAGTGGACGCGAGCGCACTCGACTGGCTTGTGCCCCACGCGCTGGCGAAGAACGAGATTCGGGTGGTGACACCACATCCCGGCGAAGCGGCACGGATGCTGGGCAAGCCGGCGCAACAAATACAGGCCAACCGTCCGCAGGCCGTGCGCGAGATTTCGCAACGCTTTGGCGATTGCTGGGTTGTCCTCAAAGGCCACCAGACCCTCGTGGGCCGGAGCACCGGTGAAATTTTCGTGAATTCGTCCGGCAATCCGCATCTGGCCCAGGGTGGCAGCGGCGACGTGCTGGCAGGTTTCATTGCGGGACTGCTCGCCCAACCGGCGTTGCAGGCTGATGTCGGCAAAACCCTCCGGTTCGCCGTCTGGTTGCACGGCGCGACAGCGGATGCGCTGCAAGCCGCGCGAACCAACTGGGTGGTGGAGGACTTGGTCGCCGGATTGGGCCAGACGGGTTGAGAATTCAGCGTTGGATCGACTCAGCCGCTTTGCGGCGCGGCAAATTTTTCCGCCAACTCCTTCACCTTTCGCAAATCCAGCTTGCCCGTGCCCAGGAGGGGAAAGCTCCCGACCCCAAAAAATTGATCGGCGCGCGGTTTCCACAAGTTCGGCAGATCGCACTGCGCCAGTTTTTCCAGACAGGTCGCCAGTTGTTCGTCGGTCAGCTTGTGCAGCACGACCAGCCGCTCGCCTTTCTTTTCATCCGGCACACCGGCCACGACGAAGGTTTGCTCGGTCGAACCGGCCAGTTCGTGCAATTTTTCCTCGACCTTGATGTGCGGCACCATTTCACCGCCGATCTTGCTGAAGCGGCTCAGCCGGTCGGTGATTTGCAGGAAGCCGTCCTCGTCAATTGCCGCGATGTCGCCGGTGCAATACCAGCCGTCCCGCAACACTTCGGCGGTTTTCTCCGGCTGGCCGAGGTAACCTTGCATCACGTTCGGCCCGCGCACGAGCATCAGACCCGGCTGGCCCACCGGCAGGTTTTCGCCGTGCCACGGATTTTCCGGGTTGACGATGCGCACACTCACAGCCGGCAGGGGATGGCCGATTTTGCCGCGCTTGGCGCCGATTTGCCGGAAACCCGCCGAGCGGAAATCGTGCGTGTTTACCGCCACCGCCGGCGCACATTCGGTGCAACCATAACCTTCAAGCGGGCGGATGCCGAAATGTTTCTCAAACGCCGCCGCCAGCCGGTCGGGCAGCTTCTCCGCGCCGGTCATTACCACGCGCAGGCTGCCAAAATCCTCAGCCGAACAGCCGCGCAGATAGAGCTGCAAAAAGGTCGGCGTGGCCAGCAGGAAGGTGAGCTTGTGTTCGCGGACCAGCGGGCCAATCGCCCTGGCCTCGAGCGGGTTTGGGTGGTACACGACGCCCACCCCCAATACCACCGGCAAACAGAGTGTTCCGGTGAATCCAAACGAATGGAAAAATGGCAGAATACCCAGAAGGCCATCCCGGTGATTCAAACCGAATATTTGTTCGAGTTGCTCGACGTTCGAACCGAGGTTGTAGTGGCTCAGCCTGACGCCTTTCGGATTGCCAGTGCTGCCGCTGGAGAAAATCACGGTGGCCAGATCGTCCAAATGGGTTTTTCGTTCCGCACCCAGCAACCGTTGCATCCAGCGGTCGGGCACCAGCCACGCGATCAACGCAGCGGCAAGCTTCTCGCCGAAGCCGGGTTTGGCCACCGCTTCCTCCAGCAAAACAATTTCGCCGGGCACCTTCAGCTTGAGTTTGTCGAGCAGCGTCTTCGAGGTGACAACGGTTTTGATGTCACATTGCCGGATGCACGAGGCGAGGGTTTCCTCCGACACGGTGTAATTCAGATTCACCGGCACCTTGCCGAGCAGCATGGCGGCGTGATTGACCAGGGCGCCGGGCACTGACGGTGGCAGCAACAGACCGACCATGTTTTGGCCTGACCAGATTTTCCGCAATCGCCGCGCGAGAAAGATGGACCGCACCAGCGCTGCGCCAAAGCTGACCCGGGAATTTTGGGCGTCCGCCATGGCAAACCGGAACGGATGATTGCGTGCCGTTTTGACGAAGCTGATGGGCAGTGGGCGCAGGCGCGCCTTGCGGGCCTGCCAGGCTTCGACGAGGAGTTCCTGTACCGTGGAACGCACCTGGAAGGGGGTCGCCGTGGGTGGCAGCGGTTTGCCGTAATTAATGGTGATGGGGTAGGGAAGGCGCCGCGGTAGTTTCCAAAGAAAACGGCCCTTTTCAAAACTGAAGATGCTGCCCCACACGCCGTCAATGGCCACCGGAATAATCGGTGCGTCCACGTCCTTCATGATGCGCTCGAAGCCTCGCCTGAACGGCAGTAGCTGGCCGATGCGGGTGATTTGCCCTTCGGCAAAGATGCAGACAACCTCGCCGTTCCGAATCGCCTGGCTGGCGGTTTGCAGCGATTTGATCATTTCGCGCGGGCGTTGATCGGAGGAAATCGGAATCACACCCAGGATTTTGGCGAATGGTTTAAGGTGCGGCAGTTCGTACTGTCCCCGGAACATCATGATCCGCACCTGCCGGTCGGTGGAAGCCAGCAGCAACAGGGCGTCCACGAACGAGGCGTGGTTGCAGACAAAGAGTGCGCCGCCTTTTTCGGGAATGTGGTCGCGTCCCAAAACACGGATGCGATAAAGCGAATGGGTGGCGCACCAGAGCAGAAACCGGAGCAAGGCGTCCGGCAGTAAAATCAAAACATAAATTGCGCCCACCAATGTCAAAATGCCCCCGATGAGGAAAACCTGGCGGGGCGACAGTTGCAGTTTCTGAACCAGTAACCAGTGGGCACCCGACGCCAGGAACACGCCCACGAACGACAGCCAGTTTGCCACGGCCAGCACCTCGCCCTTTTTCCGGGCGTCGGGTCGGTGTTGCAGCAATGCCGAAACCGGCACGATGAAGAAGCCGCCCGCAAAACCCAGCAGCGCCAGCAACGCAAATGCGCCGTTGAACGTCACGGACGGCAACGCGAGCAGTGCCGAGATGACGGACAAACCGAATGCGCCAATGGGTACCAGGCCATATTCAATCTTGCCGCCGGACAGATAGCCGGCCGCAACGCTGCCAAGGCCGATGCCAAACGCCAGGGCCACATTAAGCAAACCGATTTTTGTCTCGTTGACGCCCAGTACGTTCGCACCGTAAAAGAACAAATTCAGCAGCAGCAAAGCGCCGAGGAAATTGAAATAGGTGTTGCCCAGCAGTGCGAGCACCAGCGGGCGGTCGCCGCGTATCGCACGAAGCTGGCTGAGGATTTGCCTCAGAAAGTTTGGGTGAAATTTCTTCGCCGGATCCGCGGCGGGTATGCGCGTGATACCGAGACACGTCGTCAGTCCAACGAATGCCAGAGCGATGAGGAGGATGCCGGAGATCCATTGCCGGCCATGAAACTTTTCCGCCATCAGTGCCGCCGTGACCGTGCCAAGGATGATGGCCATGAACGTTCCGAGTTCGAGTATTCCGTTACCCCATGAAAGTTTCCGCTCAGGCAACAGTTCCGGCAGGGAGCCGTATTTCGCCGGGCCAAAGAACGCACTGTGTGTGCCCATGAGAAAAACACCCGCCAGCAAAAAGTGTTTGTCCGTCCGCCACAGTCCCGCCAGTACGAGCGCCATGACGGCCAATTCGAAGATTTTTACGCCGAGCATCACTGAGCGTTTGCTGAAACGGTCAGCCAGAAAACCACCCGCCATTGAAAATAAAATAAACGGCAACGAAAACAAAACACCGATAAGTTCACCGTAGGCATGTTTTTCGGAAAGCGACATGGCGGCCCGGCCGGTGGCGAACAAGGCCACGAACACGACCAGATTTTTCAAAACATTATCGCTGAACGCGCCTTGGAATTGCGTGACGATAAGCGCCCAGAAGCCGGAGGCGGAGTCTGGCATCTGGCGTCCGGGGTCTGGGGTCTGGCTTTCGGTCACGCGGTCAGACTATCCCTTTATGTGCCAGACTGTGAATTGAAAAACTTTTGCCGGACATCGTTTCAAACAATGGCGCGTTCCGCCGTCCGGAATCAGGATACAATCCGAAATTCCTTGAACCGATTTCCGGGGGCGGGCAGGATCCGTTCGAATGCGAATCCACCGCTAGCGAACCCGGCAGTTTATGGCGTTTCGTTTCAAAAAAAAGGAATCACCGACCAGAGCGACGCGGCGTTTGAGTCGCGAGCGGATCGGCAAGGCACTGGATTACCTGCAAGGACGCGACCGGCTGGAGGCTGTTCACAGTGTGCGCAAGGAGATCAAAAAAATCCGCGCAACCCTCGAACTGGTCCACGAAGGGATGGAGGGAAGCGTTTATCGCAGATACATAAAAATGTTGCGCACGGCGGCAAAGCGTCTCCGGGATCCGCGCGACGCACACGTCCGGCCCCGGACACTCGAACGACTGGTGGCGCACTTTCACGTCCGGCTGCCGGCACATCCGTTTTCCGGAGTTAAAAAGATTTTACGCCAGGACTGTCGTGAGGAAATGCGCGAATTCCGGAAGGGCAAATCTGTGGCGGTGGTGGACCGCCTGTTGCGGAAGATGAATCGGCGGGCCGGAGATTTGAAGGTCGGGGCGGAAGGTTGGACGGCGACGCAACCGGGATTGTTGGAAAGTTATCGCCGCGGCCAAAAGTCATTGGCGACGGCGCTTAAGGCACCTTCGTCGGAAAATTTCCATGACTGGCGGAAGCACGTGCAGGACCTCTGGCATCAACTCCGTTTGCTGTGTCCCATCCAGCCCCAAAACCTCCGTGCGTCCGCCGGTGAAATAAAAACACTGAGCCAATGTCTTGGCGACGACCACGATCTGGTCATGTTGCAGCGATTCATCACCCGGCGCTGTGCCCGCAAATGTGCCGGAGAGGTGAAGCTGCTGAATCAACTGATTGAATTACGTCAAAAAGAATTGCGCTCCGCCGCACTGGCGCTGGGCGCGCGCTTTTATACGGAGAAACCGTCCCGATTTTGTGGGCGGCTCGAAAATTACTGGCGTGCCTGGCGCGCCGGGAAAGGATCCCGATTCCGGAAATGATCCTCAACTTCACCAGGGGACTGGCGGTGGGAGCCTCCGTATCTTTTGGCAAAGTGTGATTCGTTAAGTTAACCGCCTGGACACCATTTCAGCGTTAAAGCCGTCAAATGGTCATTTTACATAACTATTTTTGCCTGAATTAGTTAGGTTGGTAATAGAAAAGCTTAACGATGTTAACGGTTTCTTTATATTGGCATACGCACTGCTGTTTTTAAAGCCGGCAAGAGCCGCAAAGAAGGTTGATTGCCGGTAAATTATATTGGGAAAAATGAACGCCGAAACTGCGAAGACCAAAAGCATCGTTTTTGTCGAAGACAATCCCGTGGTGCTGATGGCGTATAAAAATCGCCTGCAGCGGGAGGGATTTCACGTCGAGCCAGCCCTGGACGGGGTGGAGGCGATGAAGATCCTCACCCAGTTTGTGCCCGATTTGGTGGTGCTCGATTTGATATTACCCAGATTGAACGGCGTGGAATTGCTTAGATTCATCTCCGCGGATCCACGCTACCAAACGGTTCCGGTCATCGTTCTCTCCACCAATTCCATCATGGATACGTCGGATGATCACGTGCTGGAACGCGCGAGCAAACGCCTGCTCAAAGGTTCCTGCACCCCCGCCATCATGCTGCAAGCCATTCAGGAATTGTTCGCCGACGGTTCCTCATCCACCGAACCGAAGACGGGAACGGTTGCGCCTGGCCGCCACATCACGGTTTGAGGACGTGCATCGGCGGGATGGCATGGCCGGCGGTCAAGGTCAACGGGTTCATGGTATTTCGTTTTTCATCGCCTCGGCATAGGGTTTGCCATCCACGAAGACTTCCTTGATTTTCGGGTGGCCGGAAGCGGGCACGACGGCCTGCACCGTGAGCTTGCCGGTGGGATTGCCCGTGCCTTCAGCAACGTAATAACTTTCGATGCCGTAGGTGACATGAATCGAATTGGTGCTCCACCAGCGTTCCTCGCTCCTGCCGCAAAGCAGAATTTCGTTAGTTGATGGTGTGAACTCGTTGGTGCTGGCGCGCGCGACTTCATAGAACTGGTTCGTTCCCGGCGCGAGCGTGACGAATACTTTCGTTCCGTAAGGCAAATCCTTTGCCACCGGCGGGGAGAACCGATTCGCCGGCACGTCGCTGATGGTGTAATTCAGGATCAGATAATCACCGCGCAACAAATCGCGCGGGTCCACGCGGCGGGTTTCCAGCAGGACGATTTTGCCGTGGGCCAGGGCGTATTCCTGCGAGAGGACGGTGCCGAGCAGCCAGGCGGTCTGCAAGGCGAGGACGAGGATGAGAAGTTTGAGTTTCATGGCGCGATCCGTTTTCTTTGCTGGAGGATTCATTTCAGGCATTCCTCCAGACGCTTGACGAGCAGTTGGTCGCAACGGGCGCGGGAGATGATGCCGATGCTCTGGTAATCGGGCTGATGCGAATTCTGCAGGTCCACAATCACCCACTCGCCCTTGCGGTCACACACGATAAAATGCACAAATCCCTGTTCCGAGTTTTGCGGATTAAAAACGTAGTCGGCATAAAGTGCGTAGTCGGCCGCCGGTGGATTGGTGCGGACAAAATTCCGGAACTCGCGCGCCAGATCCCACAGCGACTTCAGTTCGTTTGGGTCGGCTTGCGAAGCCGTGAGGAGAATTGACTGGTCGGCCTGGACGGCCTTGCACGAGCCCGCCCGATTGAGCAATTGCACGATGTTGGTTGCGCTGGGAACACTCGTCTTGTTCCCGCCGACGCGCGTCGGATAAACCAGCAACGTCGCGCCGGGCAGCGCTTGTTTCAACGCTTTCTGGCGTTCCGGCATGGCATCCCTTTCCGCCTGCGAAGGCAGTCCACTTCGCTGCGCCAGGAGAGCTGCCAGCTTGCCCGGTTTGGCCGCCTTGGCCGTTTCCTCGTTGAGGTTGAGTTGCGGACCGAGCCGCTCGACCAGCAGAACGGACAGCGTCATCGGATCACGCTCTCCTATTTTTTTTAACGCTTCGTCCTGCAACGTCAGACGATCGGTCCAGACGATGGCGCCCGCTTGATCCACGACGACCGCGCGCAGTTCATTCAATCCGGCTTGACGATTGCCGTTGTATTCGGCGTAAAGCGCGTAGCCGGTGGGGATCGGATTTGTCTTTACGAATCCACCGACAGCGGCGGCCAGATTTTCCCAATTTGTTTCCGCCGGTGTAAACGGGGTTTGCCCGAGTTCAATATTCTTTAATCCCTGTTGTTCGAGTAACACGCCCACCACCTCGGTCACGCGATCCCACGGTTTGCCTGCCAGGCGTACGGGGAGGATGGTCAGCGAGGCGTCCGGCCCTTTGGATTTCATCGATGCCAGCCGTTGCTGCTGCTCCGGCGCAAGGCCGGCCTGCGATTCGGCGCCAACCGCGAAACGACCGATGCATACTGCGGCCAGGAGGATGGCCACCGCGCGGGCCGGACTCGTTGTGGTGATGGTTTTTTTCATGGTTTTGCTCCTGCGGTTGGTGATGTGATTTGTTTCATCAGCTTGCGGCGTTTCTTTTCGAGGTAAACGCCGAACAAAATCAGGAAGACGCCCGACACGACAAACATCAGGCCGGTGCGCGCCATCGAGCCGAGCAAGTCGCAATAGGCCGCGATGATGTCGAGCGCAATGAAGACGACACCGAGATTTACCAGAAACGGTGAGCGTTCCTGGAGGCCGACCTGGATTTGCAACAGGCAAAAGACAAACAGCGCCAGCGTGCCGGCCAGGTCGCTCCAGGATTCGCCCCAATAAAAGAAACGCGGACCGGGGGAATAATCGAGCTGCCATAAACCGAACCAGACCGTGGCCATGAAAACCATCATGCCGGACACCGCGGCAAACCAGGTCCAGCGCCACTGACGGTTGAGCGCGGCCGGATTTTTAATGCTGCCGGCGAGCAGCAACAGTGCGAGCACCGCCAAAGCCGGGAATATCCATTGATGAATTTCGGAATTTTCCCAGTTACCGAAAAACCCCTTCCACGTCAGCGGATAGACGAAGAGGAGGAAGGCGAGCAGGCCGAGCTTTTCCGTCACCCCGGCGAATCCGGCAAACGCGCCGCGTCGCAGCCATCCGCCGGCGCCGAGATAAATCAAGCCGAGCAACGCGTAGAGCAGAAGCTGCCGCCCATCGTCACCGCAATAAATCCAACTGTCCCGCTCGTTGACTTCGAGGCCGAACCAGATGCCGAACGCCAGCAACAGCAGGACGTGTTGGGCCTTGGAGCGCAGCAGCCACGGCAGCGCGGCGAGGCCAACCCACCAGAGCAGAAACGCGTTCGGCGGGCGGGAGACGATGTTGTAAATCTGGCCCAGCAACGCGATGTTCACCAGGAACAGGCACGAACCGATCAGGTGCAGCGCCTCGCTGGTCTTACGATATTGGCCGTGGACTTCACGCCCGCCCTCCGTAGCAGGGCTACTGCGGAGGGTGGACAGCCACCAGCCACCCGCGTGGAAGCCGAGCATGAGCGCGAGGCCACCGGCGATTTTCACGCCGCGCGGGATTTCATTCCAGTGGGCGGAAATCAGCAGAATGACTCCCGCTGTGATCAGCACGGCGCCAATCATGGAGATGATGGCGAGAAATTTATTGCCGCCATCTTCCTTGAGTTCGAAGTGACTGAAGATTTTCTGACGTTGGTCGTCGGTGATGAGACCGGCATCGTGGAGTTTCTGAATGTCGCCGTATTTCATAACTGTTCTCTGGAAATGCCACGGGTGAAGCGGGCGCGGCGTGGGTGGTTTTGTGTGCTGATTCTATCAGTCTGATGAATTAGGGCAAGTTTTGTTCCGGCCTCGAACCCGGCATTACCAATCATTTTATTGCGCGGTCCGGCTCCTTGTTGCTCCGTGGGGTGGCAGACGGGTTGGAGTTTGCGATTTTCCCAATGAGTTCGCCCGTCAATTTGTCAATCAATTCATCGCGAAGCCGGGCGCGCATGTCCCCGGTCTTGCCGGCGGCCAGGTAATCAGGGGTCGTGGCCGAAGTTTTTGAATCGACACTCACGAAGAACACGGGCTCGATGGTGGCGGCATCAATCAAGGTCCCGGAGGCTTTCCCTTCCATTTCAATTTTGGAACTTGGCACGATGAAAGCACCCACAATGGTAATGTCGAGAACCGTTAGAAAATTGTTCTTCCGCCAGGAATCAATATTGCCGCCAAACAAAAACACGTAATTCGCCCCGGCGGACTGTGCCAGACTGCAAACCGACTTCACGCGGGCCGAATAGTCCACCAGGGAGGTTTTGGCCTGGTTGTCATACGCATATCGTGATTCCGGTCCATCCGGCAGGGGCAAGCCGACAACCGGGGTAATAAAGCCACCCTGGCTGTCCAATTTATCCAGCATTTTTTGGGGTGGGGCGGTTTCACCGACTTGAGCAACGGCCAGACGAATGGGTGTGGCCAGCGTTTGGGTGGAACGGCATGCCGGTCCTGGTTGCAAACTCAGGATGTAATTGGAATAGTCCGCGCCGGCACGTTCACCGGATGACAGGCCAGTCGCTTCACAAGCCGTCACCAGACAGACTGCGGCCAGCGCGAATGTGAATGGGATCATGGTTTTCATGTTTTTCCGTTGGGTTGTGGTCACTGACAATTTCAATGCTTTCATCGCGTGACACTCTATCCACCCTTGCCATGGCAGTGTTAATTGATAAAACTGGCGGCAGCATCGCTAAAAACAATGAACATCCATCACCTGGAGCTGTTCTATTACGTCGCCCGGCACGGCGGCATCATGCCGGCGGTGCACAACATCCCCTATGGCATCCAGCAGCCGGCGGTCAGTTCCCAGATTGCCCAACTCGAGGAATTTCTCGGGGCGACGCTGTTTCACCGCCGGCCGTTTGCGCTGACGCCGGCGGGCCAGGAGCTCTACGATTACATCAAGCCGTTTTTTGACCACCTGGAAGCGGTGGCCGAAAAAATCCGCGGCGGTATTTCCCAGCACCTGCACATTGCCGCGTCCGAAACGGTGCTGCGCGAACATCTGCCGGCCATGCTGCAGGAATTGCGACAGCCGTTCCCGAAATTGAAGGTGACGTTGCGCGAGGGTTATCAGCCGGAGGTTGTCACCTGGCTGCAACGACGGGAAATTGACGTGTCCCTGGGACTGATCGGCAACAAGCCGCCCGTCGGTGTGAATGCGTTGCCTTTGTTTAAACTGCCGTTGGTGCTGCTCGTTCCAAAAATGAGCAAACTAAAATCCGTGCAGGAACTCTGGGAGTGCGATCCCATCGAGGAATCGCTCATCACGGTGCCGAGCAACGAATTCATCAGTCGCGCGTTTCAGTCGGGGCTGGCGAAGCTCGAGGTGGATTGGTTCAGCCGGATTGAAGTCAGCTCCGTCGAGCTGGTGCAGACGTACGTTGCCAACGGCTACGGCATCGGTGTGACCGTGGGCGTGCCCCAAATGAAACTCCATCCCCACGTCCGGGTGCTGCCCCTCGACGGATTCGAGCCGGTCAAGTTTGGCGCGCTCTGGCTGGGCGGAAAAAATCCTCTGCTCGACGCCTTCCTCAAGATTGTCCAGGCTACGGCGAGTCGCTTGATGGAAGGAAAAATCTGAACTTGTGATTCCTCAAACGCGGGGCACTTCCCGGGTGCCGATGTTGCCTGACTGACGGGGGTTTTTCTTTGGGTAAAAAATCGCGCGCGAACAGGTTGCGTGAACGGGTTCGCGCTGTTTTAAGCGCGCAGAAATCCTTTCTTGCCGTCACCCATTTAAACCATTTTCCGCCCGGGTGGATGCTGGCGAATGCCGGTTCCGCCAAACGCAGGTTATTCCAATCGCAGCTCCGTTTGACGGGCCTCAAGACTGTAAAAGGCCGTGAAGCGTGTGACCATTTTCAGTCGGGGATTTTTGCACAAAGCAGCTGAGTCCGGGCGATTTACGGCCATTTCCAAGACAGCGCGCCTTGGGTCAGGACAAACCGGCGATAGTTTGGCGTAATTTTTCCGCGCAACCGAATCTGGCGCGGCGATTGCTGAACCAGCGAAGCATCTGTTTGAAAGCTGCACGTAATTTAAACTAGACGACAAAAAATGCAAATCGGCTTGCCATTTCTGAACGGGGTTGCGGGGAAGAAGCGGAACCAGATGATCTGTGTTGATTTGGGGAGCCGCACGACCAAGGCTGTTCTGCTGGAGCGGCGCGGCGAGATTTTCGCCTTGCTCCGTTATGTGTTGCTGGATGCGCCGATTTTCGAAAAAACACTTTCCCCAGAATTGCTGGCGGAACATCTCAAGGCCGTCCACGAAGCTTTGGGGGCCAAGACCAGATTTGTCACGTTGTCCATCGGGGTAAATGACGCCATCGTGCGGCCGGTGGAACTGCCACAAATACCGGTGGACGAGATGCGGTTGGTGCTCAAAAATAACACGCGCGGTTATTTGCAACAGGATCTGCCCAATCGGGTTTTCGATTGTCATATCATTCCGCCCAAAGCGCCTTCCAAACCCGCCGAGGCCGGCAAGTCCGTCGCCATTCCCAAATTGAAGGTATTGGTGGCCGGCGCCAAGAAGGAGTTGGTGAGCGATTATCAAACGGCGATCCAAGACGCAGGCCTGGTGGCCGACCACATTGTACCCGGTCTGATTGGCCCGGTGAATGCCTTTGAACTGACAATGCCGGAAGCGTTTGTGAATGACTCGGTCGCCCTGGTGGACATCGGGTTCAAAAATTCTTCGATTTGCATCCTCCAGCAGGGTGAACTGGTTTTGAGCCGGGTGGTGGGTATTGGCGGCGATAAGTTGACGGCCGGCCTGGCGGAGATGATGAGCATCAGTTACGCCGAAGCCGAAGGTATTAAAATAGGCATGGCCCCGGAAATTCAATCCACGCTGGAAGCGCAGGTGCTGCCGCTGGGTCGCGAATTGCGGGCGTCGCTCGATTTCTTTGAACATCAACAGGACCGGCCGGTGTCGCACGTTTATGTCAGTGGCGGCACCGCCCGTTCGGAACTCATCGTACAAATGCTGCACAGCGAACTGGTCGCCGAATGCAAATCCTGGAACCCGACAGCTTCCCTGCAACTGGCGTTGCCGGGGCAGCAGGCTGTTGAAATTGAACACGTCGCGCCGCAATTAGCTGTGGCCATCGGTGCCGCGATGGCCGCCTTTTGATTATGCCGATACGCATCAATCTGCTGGCTGAAGCCCAGGCTGCCGAGGATTTACGGCGACGTGATCCCATTAAACGCGTGATCTTCTGGGGAGTGCTGGTGGTGGCCCTGATGCTCGCGTGGTGGAGCTGGCTCCAACTGAGAGTCATGGTGGCCAATCAGCACCTGTCCCAGGTGCAGGCGGAAATCCAATCGCATACCAATGCGTATCAGGTGGTGGTGGTTGGCCAGAGAAAAATTACTGAAGCCAAGCAAAGCCTGGCGGCGTTGCAAAAATTGACCAGCAGTCGTTTTCTTCAGGGTGATCTGCTGGAAGCCCTGCAACGTGCGACCGTGCCCGGGGTGCAATTGATGCGGCTGCGGGTGGACCAAACGTATGTTGCCACGGAGGCCGGCGCTTCCGAGGCCGGCGACACCGTTATCAAGCCGGGTCGCGCGGGCACCGTTGCCGAAAGTATTGTGGTGTCACTCGATGCGCGGGATTTCAGCGGCAGCCTGGGTGATCAAGTTAACAAATTCAAAGATGTCATCAGTCAAGAGCCGTACTTCCAGGCTGAACTGGATAAGACGAACGGAGTTCGCCTGATGAACCTGTCCCCGCCCCAGGTCGGCCCGGATGGCAAACCATCTGTGCTGTTTACCCTGCAGTGCAAATACCCCGATATAATACGATGAGACTGTCCAAGGAAAAACGCAACCAGCTGGTGCTTGTAGTCTTCTTTATTCTGGCCGTGCTGGGCGTGATGTGGCTTGAGTTGATTCAGCCGCGATATGCGGCACTCAAACAGGCGGCGGAGGGCCAGGCTGCCGCCGAAGGCAAACTCGAGGGCATTCAAAATGCCATCAAACTTGCCAATGCCGTAACCATCGACGTGACCAATGTAACCCAAACCCTTTCAAATGCCGAAAGCGACATTGCCACCGGTGACCTTTACTCCTGGACCTATAATACCATCCGGCTTTTCAAGTCGTCGTATCAGGTGGACATTCCGGACATCGGCCACCCGGATGTTGAACCGATGGATTTGTTGCCGTCTTTTCCGTTCAAACAGGTCAGGTTTACCGTCACCGGCACGGCTTATTACCATGACCTGGGCAAATTTATCGCCGACTTTGAGAATGCGTTTCCACACATCCGGGTCGTCAATTTGCAACTCCAACCCGCCGACGTCACCGGCAGCAGCGAAAAGCTTTCATTTAAAATGGACGTCGTTGCCCTGGTACAACCCACCTCTTCATGAACAGAAATCGAACCAAGTGCCGACTCAAAAATTTCCGCGTGAATGCGCTGGCAGCTTCATTTTCAATCGGCTGCGCGACGGTGCTGGCGGCCGGTGCCGAGCCGGCAACCCAGCCCGACAAACCCGCGCCTCCGCGTTCCGTATTCACCATTCCTGCCGATTCCAAGGATGGGCGCGATCCATTTTTCCCGGACTCAACCCGGCCCTATGAAGCGGTCGCAGCTGCCAATCCCCGGGTGGCTGACGTCAGCTCGCTCGTTTTGAAAGGTTTTTCCGGGTCGCTGGATCAACGGCTGGTGATTATCAACAATCACACCTTCGCCGCCGGCGATGAAGGCGATGTCTCCACACCCGTCGGCCGCATTCATCTGACCTGTATTGAAATCAAAACCAATTCGGTGGTGATTGAGGTTGGGGGCCAACGT
>Ga0181537_10001768_pt1 | contig 19514 bp, 15 predicted proteins | sample PEATcosm2014_Bin_39_FD_119765 | JGI IMG/M metagenome (GOLD analysis project Ga0181537, IMG submission 119765) | Peatland microbial communities from MTU Mesocosm Facility, Houghton, MI, USA - PEATcosm2014_Bin23_10_metaG | ecosystem: Environmental > Terrestrial > Soil > Wetlands > Peat | place... | reverse complement strand
CGCGGCAGCTGGGGTGCCGCGATTTGCGCCGAGCTCGCGGTCGACCCGGCCGACATCCATGTCGACAAGGTTCGCCTCAGCGGCTTCTGGCACAACGACCTCGACGCCATTCTGCGCAATCTCGCCGTAACCACGCTGTTCTTCGCCGGCATCAATCTCGATCGTTGTGTGCTGGCCACGCTCCAGGACGCGGCCTTCCTGGGCTACGATTGCATCCTAGTCGACGACTGCGCGGCAACCTCGTCGCCACAGTTCTGTATCGACGCGGCACATTACCTTGTCGGCGAACTTTACGGGTTCACCGTCAAATCCGACCAGATGCTGCGCGACCTGGCATCGCAATGAACGCGCCTCCCCTGGTCGCGCCGCGCCCTCCAGACCGAAGGCGGAGACCATGATTCTCGAAGGCCGCATCGCCATCGTTACCGGTCCCGCCAAGGGAATGGGGGCCGCGATCACGCTCGGCCTGGCCCGCGCGGGCGCGGATGTGGTGCTTGCGGGCCGCGATCTGGCGGCCATCGAACCGGTGGCGCGTGAGGTCGAGGCATTGGGCCGGCGCGCGCTGACGGTCTCGTGCGACGTCACCGCGCCGGCCGACGTCGAATCCGTGGCGGCGACGGCGCGCGACCGTTTCGGCCGCATCGACATCTTGGTCAATGTCGCCGGCGGGTCCGGCCCCTTGGGCAAGACGTTCTGGGAAACGACGCCGCAGGAGTTCGAGGACATCCTGCGGCTCAACGTGACGGGCTGCTTCCTGCCGATGCGCGCCGTGATGCCGACCATGATCGCGCAGCGCTACGGCAAGATCGTCAATATCGGCGGCACCTTCGGGCTGCGCGGCCGCGCCGGCCGGAGCGCCTACAGCGCATCCAAATGGGGCCTGCGCGGCATCACCAAATCCGCGGCGCTGGAGGCCGGGCCGTTCAACGTCAACATCAACTGCGTTTGCCCGGGCATGGTCGAAGGGCCGCGGTTCGATCGCGTCTGCGCCGACCTCGCCCAGAAACAGGGCATCGGCATCGAGGAAGCGCGGCGGCGCCATGCCGGCGACTATGCGCTGGGGCGTGTTTCCTCCGCCGAAGATGTCGCCGAGACGGTGGTGTTCCTGTGTAGCGACCAATCGCGCCAGATCACCGGGCAGGATATTCCGGTCGACGGCGGCTGGGTGATCTAGAGCTGCGACGCGACGGTGGAGTGGTTCTCCGGGCTGCGATAGGGTCGGGGGTGGGCAATCCCCGCCAGAGGGAGCCCGGGAGGAACCAGATTCGATGACCGAGACCGAGGCGCCTGCGCCGCACATCCGGATCGCCTACGCCGCGGCCAACGGCGCGGGCGAGAGCGCGCACTGGTCGGCTTCCGAGGGCGCGCTCTATTGGGTCGATATCACCGGCCGCAAGGTGGAGCGCTACGAACCGACGGGCGGCCGGCACGATGAATGGAAAGTGCCCGGAATGCCCGAGGCGCTGGCGCTGCGGCGCAAGGGCGGCGCGATCCTGTCGCTCGACAATCGCGTCTGCCTGTTCGACTTTACCGCCGAGCCCAAGACGCTGTGCATTCCCGAACCCGACCGGCCGGGCAATCGCCTCAATGAAGGCGTGTGCGATCCGGAAGGACGGTTCTGGGTGGGTTCGATGCAGAACAATACCGCGCCCGACGGTTCGCCCATGCCGATGGACCGAACCAGCGGGCGGCTGTTCCGCATCGACCCCGACGGAACCGCCACCCTGGCCGACAGAAACGAGTACGGTATCTCGAACACGATGGCCTGGCGCGCCGACGCGACCTTCCTGTTCGGCGACACGCTGGCCCACACGATCTACGCCTTCGACTACGACCGCGAGGCGGGCGCCGTGCGCAACCGCCGCGTGTTCGCGCACACGCCGGACCACGGCTACCCTGACGGATCGTGCCTCGATACCGAGGGTTACCTGTGGAACGCGCGCTTCGGTGGCGGCGCGGTGATCCGTTACGCGCCCGATGGCAGCATCGATCGGATCGTCAAGCTGCCGGTGCGCAACCCGACCAGCTGCGCCTTCGGCGGGCCGGGCCTGGCAACGCTGTTCGTGACCTCGGCGCGCTTCAGCCTGACGCCGGACGATATCGCGCGCAACCCCAGCGAAGGGGCTTTGCTGGCCTTGGATGTGGGCGTGAGCGGCGTGCCCGCCGCCCTGTTCGCCGGATAGGAACGCGGGAACGAGGAGGAAGAATCAGCATGCAGACCATTTTGTTCCTGCAATCGATGTGGGCGATGGAGCGCCGCCACACCGACGGCATCGAGCGCAGCATCGAGCAGAATGTCGAGATGATCCTGGGCGCCGGCTTCGACGGCATCAGCATGAGCGTGACCGACGCCACGGCGGCGCGGCGGGTGGCGGCCCTGGTCAAGCCGCACAAGAAGGCGATGGAGGCGCAATGGTTCCCCAGAACCATCGACGATCTGAAACCGGCGTTGGAACTGTGCACCGAGCTGGGCGTGCATCATCTCGACGTTCAGGCCGATGTGCGGCCGCGCAAGGTCGCCGACTGCATTCCGCTGCTGGAAGGCTGGCGCCGCCTGGCCGAGCAGGTCGACTTTCCGGTCTATTTCGAGACCCATCGCGATCGCATGACCACCGATCTCTATTTCACGCTCGATCTGCTGGAATGCTTCCCCGATCTCAAGCTGCTGGGCGATCTCTCGCATTTCCTGGTCGGGCGCGAGTTCGCGACGCCGATCTCGGACGAGAACCACGCCCACATGCACCGGATCATCGACAATTGCTGGGCCTTCCACGGCCGCGTCGCCAGCCGCGAGCAGGTGCAGATCGAGATCAGCTTCCCGGCGCACAAGATGTGGCTCGACATCTTCTTGGACTGGTGGAGGTACGGGTTCGAGAGCTGGCGGCGGCGCGCGGGCGCGGACGATTCGCTCGCCTTCGTGTGCGAACTGGGCCCCAAGCCCTATGCCATCATCGGCCGCGACGGCAACGACACCACCGACCGCTGGCAGGAGGCGCTGCTGCTGCGCGACCATGTGCGCAAACTATGGGAAGCGTTGCCTGCCGCGCGGGAGAAGGCCAAACTGGCCGCGCACTGACGACTAGAAAACATCCGGGAGGAATCATGGACGTCCGCGCCGCCGTGGCCATCGAGGCCGGCAAGCCCCTCGTCGTCGAGACTGTCACGCTCGACGGACCCAAGGCGGGCGAAGTGCTGGTCGAGATCAAGGCCACCGGCATCTGCCATACCGACGAGTTCACCCGCTCGGGCGCCGATCCGGAAGGCCTGTTTCCGGCCATCCTGGGCCATGAAGGCGCGGGCGTGGTGGTGGAATTGGGCCCCGGCGTGACGACGCTGAAGAAGGGCGATCACGTCATCCCGCTCTACATTCCCGAGTGCCGCGTCTGCCCATCATGCCTCAGCCGCAAAACCAATTTGTGCACCTCGATCCGCGCCACCCAGGGCAAGGGCGTGATGCCCGACGGCTCGTCGCGCTTTTCGATCGGCGGGCAGAAGGTGCACCATTATATGGGCACCTCGACCTTCGCCAACTTCACCGTGGTGCCCGAGATCGCGCTCGCGAAAATCTGCGAGGACGCGCCGTTCGACAAGGTTTGCTACATCGGCTGCGGCGTCACCACCGGCATCGGCGCGGTGATCAATACCGCCAAGGTCGAACCCGGCGCGCGGGTGGTGGTGTTCGGCCTGGGCGGCATCGGGCTGAACGTTGTTCAAGGCGCGCGCATGGTGGGCGCCGACATGATCGTGGGCGTCGATCTCAACCCCAAGCGCAAGGCGCTAGCCGAACAATTCGGCATGACGCACTTCGTCAATCCCAAGGAGGTCGAGGGCGATCTGGTGCCTTACCTGGTCGACCTCACCAAAGGCGGCGCTGATTACAGTTTCGAATGCATCGGCAATGTGAAGACCATGCGCCAGGCGCTGGAATGCGCGCATCGCGGCTGGGGCGTGAGCGTGATCATCGGCGTGGCGGGCGCGGGCCAGGAGATTGCGACCCGGCCCTTCCAGCTGGTCACCGGACGCACCTGGAAGGGCACCGCATTCGGCGGCGCGCGCGGCCGCACCGACGTGCCGCGCATCGTCGATTGGTATATGGACGGCAAGATCGACATCGACAGTCTGATCACCCACACGCTGACGCTCGACCGCATCAACCAGGGGTTCGATCTGATGCATGCCGGCGAGTCGATCAGAAGCGTGGTGGTGTATTGAGAGGCGCGCCGAGCCCGCTCGCCGCCATGCTATAAATCAGCAGGCTTCAATCCGCGAGGAATTGCCCATGTCCCAAACCATTTTGCGGCCGCCCGCGATGGGCGCGGTGCGCATCGACGACGTGTTCTGGTCGCCCCGCATGGCATCGGTGCGCACCGGCACGGTGGGCGTGTTCTACGAACGCTGCCGCGAGGCCGGCATGATCGACCACATCGATCCTGATATCAAAGACAAGCCGCGTCGCCAGCTGGCGGGCATCCACGGCATGTCGGCGCAGCGCTTCTGGGACAGCGATCTGGGCAAGCTGATCGAAATGGCCGGGCACGTGCTGCTGTTGGCGCCCGACCCGGCGCTGGAGGCAAAGATCGACGCGATCGTCGATAAATTCGGGCGCATGCAGCAGCCCGACGGCTATCTCAATTCCTGGTTCATCTATCAGGAACCCGGCAAGCGCTGGACCAATCTGCGCGACGATCACGAGCTTTACTGCGCCGGCCACCTGATCGAGGGCGCGATCGCCTATTGGCGGGCCACCGGCAAGCGCGCCCTGCTCGACATCGTATGCCGCTATGCCGATCTGATCGCCGCCACCTTCGGCACCGGTCCCGGGCAGAAGCGCGGCTATTGCGGCCATCCCGAGATCGAGCTGGCGCTGGTGGAGCTTTATCACGCCACCGGCGAGAAGCGCTATTTCGAGCTCGCCCGCTATTTCATCGACGAGCGCGGGCGGCAGCCGCATTACTACGATGCCGAGGCGCGCGCCCGTGGCGCCGACCCGGCCGCCTGGCATTTCGGCAGCTATGAATATTGCCAGGCGCACAAGCCGGTGCGCGAGCAGGACAAGGTGGTCGGCCACGCCGTGCGCGCGATGTATTTGTATTCGGGCATGGCCGACATCGCCGCCGAGACCGGCGACGCGGCGCTGGCGGCGGCGTGCGCGCGTTTGTGGGCCGATCTGGTCGGCAAGCGGCTGTACGTCACCGGCGGCATGGGGCCGTCGGCCGCCAACGAGGGCTTCACCGCCGACTACGATCTGCCCAACCGCACCGCCTATGCCGAAACCTGCGCTGCGGTGGGGCTGGTGTTCTGGGCCAGCCGCATGCTCGGCCTCGCGCCCGACCGGCGCTATGGCGACCTGATGGAGCTAGCGCTTTACAACGGCGCGCTCAGCGGCCTGTCGCGCGACGGCACGCTGTTCTTCTACGACAATCCGCTGGAAAGCCGCGGCGACCACCACCGCTGGAAGTGGCATCGCTGCCCCTGCTGCCCTCCCAATATCGGCCGCCTGGTGGCCTCGCTGGGACGTTACGTTTATGGCGCGGCCGACGACCGGGTGGCGGTGCATCTGTTTGTCGGCGGCGAGGCGCGCCTGGCCGTGGCCGGAACCGAAGTGCGCATCACCCAGCGCACGCGCTATCCGTGGGAGGGATCGGTCTCGATCACCATCGATCCCGAGCGCCCGGTCGAATTCGAGCTGGCCGTGCGCATGCCCGGCTGGAGCCCGAACGCCAGCGTGTCGCTCAACGGACGCAAGCTGCTGCGCGGCGATATGGTGATCGACGGCGGCTATGCGCGTTTGCGGCGGCGCTGGAGCAAGCGCGACCGCGTCGAACTCGACCTGCCGATGGCGGTCGAGCGGCTGCGCGCCCATCCCGACGTGGCCGAGGATGCCGGACGCGTGGCGCTCAAGCGCGGCCCGCTGATCTATTGCCTGGAAAGCGTCGACAACGAGACCCCGGTGCACCGCCTACTGCTCGACGCGCGCGCGCCGATCGCGGCCAATTACGATGCCGCGTTGCTGGGCGGCATGGTCAGGCTCGAAGCCGGCGCGTCGGCCGAGTCGGAAGCGGGATGGAACGGTTCGCTCTATCGCACCGGGCCGTCGGGCCAATCGCCGGCCACCTTGCGCGCGATCCCCTATTTTGCCTGGGACAATCGCGCGCCGGGCGCGATGGAAGTGTGGGTGAGAAGCGGTTAGCGCTGGGCCGGCCGCGCCTCGATCAGCGACACCCCTTGGGGTGGCAGGTCGAAGCCGAGGCGGATGGCGCCATCGGCGGCGACGATGCCGCGCGGCGTGCCGAGCGTCTCGAGCCCGCTCGCTTTCTCGAGCGCGGCGAACTGTTCCGGTGACGGTGGCCGCGGCCCGCCCATGCGCTGCCAGGCGGCATGGGCGTTCGAGTGCGAGCCGTCGATGCGCCAATGCTCGACATGCCATTCCTGCGTGCCCGGCGGAAGCCCGCCGATGGCGAGGTCGATGGCCGCCGCGGGCGCGTCGGGAAGATCGTCGTCGTGATAGTGCCAGATCAGCGCCGCGATCCGGCCGCACTCGCCCGCAGCGGCCAGCACATTGACGTCGGGCGCGCTGCGCACGCCGTTGGCGAGCACCGCGTCGAGGGTGAGCGCGCCGCTGCTGGTGGCGGCGAGCCGCGTCTTGCCCATGCGGCCCAGCATGCGAAACAGGTTCAGCACCGGCTTGGCGATGCCGTTGGTGGCGAGTTCGCGATAGCCGGCGAACAGCGGCTCGCCCTCGAATTCGAACGCCCAGGTGACGGCGCCTTCGATGGCGACGCCGGCGCGCGCGGCGATCTCCTGGGTGCGAAACAGCTGCTCGCAGGTGTAGGCGGCGTAGAGCGGGCCGTCGCGATAGGCGTTCTCGGGATGGGTGCGCGCCGGACACGCGGCACAGCCCTCGGGGTCGGATTCGCCCAGCACGATCGGAAGGCCGCGCAGCGAAGGAAACGAATGCGCGATCTCGACCCCGGTGGCGATGTCGCGCAATTGCGTGGCCAACCCCATGCGCACGCTTCCCTGATGCAAGCTCGGGCGGCCCTTGGCGTGGTAGGCGATGAAATCAAGCGACGGCGCGTTCCCCGCCGCGCGCGCCTTGTCGACATGATCGAGGAACTGGCGCAGAAAGGGCCCGCCCGATTTGGTGGAGAACGGACCGCAGGTGTGCGGCCCGCCGATGCGCGCGCCGGGCAGGATGCGCTTGAGCGCGGCCGCGGTCACCTCGTAAAGACGGCAGAACTCCTCGACCGTGCCGCGCCAGTAAAGCCCGTCGGGTTCGTTCCACAATTCCCATGGCCAGGATTCGACGCGGGCCTTGCCGTAGCGCTGCGCGAAATGCGCGGCCACCGCCTCGATCAATGCGCCCCATCGCGCGAAGTCCTTGGGCGGCTGGGCCCAGCCGGTGGTGATCGCGGTGCGGGGGAAGTCGTGCTGATAGGGCTCGGGCGCGACCGAAAGCGCCTTCGGCATGAAGCCGAGCTGGACGAAGGGCACCACGCCCGCCTCGACATAGGCGTCGAAGATGCCGTCGAGGATCCCCCAGGAATAGACCGGCGCGCCTTGCGCGTTCTCCTCGTAGACGCCGGTCGAGCCCCACTTCAGCGCCGGGGTGCCGTCGCCCGAGGTCAGCAGATTGTGGGCGCGGACATAGACCGGCGCATCGGACAGCCGCGCCAGATCGCCCAGCAGCTTCCGCCCGTGCGGCATGGTCGTGTAGTTCGGCTCGTCGTAGCCGAACCACGCCCAATGCCGCCCGAGCGGTCCCTGCGTCCTGGTCGCGTCGACGGCGATTTTGACGCTCAGGCGGCCCTCGGAGCGGCGCTGGTGACGATCACGTTCCACGAGGCCGGTTTGAGCTTCGCCTTGACTGTCTCGCCGCTGACCGACACGTCGGCGTTGGTGTGCGGCACGACCGTGTTGGGCGCGGCCTGGGTGTTTACCGCCTTGAGATTGGCGTGGTGGATCTCGGTGGCAGCGACCAGCTTGCGGTCCTTGCCCAATCCGCGCAGATCGGCCTCGAGATCGATCGACTCGGTCAGGTGCCGGTTGAGCGCGAAGATCACCGTCGTGCCGTTGGCGGGATTGTCGACCACCGTGGAATAGAGGTACGGAATCTCGGGGAAGGACTTGGCCGCGTAGGAAGGCGAGTCGACGCGGGCCTGCAAGACCCGTCCGTGGCCGTATTTCGAGGCCAGCGCGAACGGGTGGAAAATGGTCTGCCGCCAGGCCGCGCCGCCCGGCTCGGTCATGATCGGCCCGATCACGTTGACGAGCTGCGCGAGGCTGGCCGCCTTGCATCGGTCGGCATTGTTCATCAGCGCGATCAGCGCGCCGCCGACGATCAGCGCGTCCTCGACGTTGTAGACCTCCTCGATCAGGCGCGGCGCCTGCGGCCAGCCGGGACGGCGCAGATGTTCGATATTGTGGGTGCGGTACCACACGTTCCACTCGTCGAAGGACAGCATGATCTTCTTGTAGGAGCGACGCTTGGCGGCCACGGCATCCGCGATTGCCACCACCTCCTTCATGAACGCGTCCATCAGTTCGATGACGCCGAAATATTCCTTGATGTCGTCGGCGTCGTTGCGGAAATAGGTGTGCAGCGAGATGAAGTCGACTTCGTCGAAGCAGTGGGTGAGCACTTCGTACTCCCACTTGCCGTATTCCGGCATGTTGCGGTGGGACGATCCGCAGGCCGAAAGCTGGATGGTGGGATCGGCCCAGCGCATCACCTTGCCGGTTTCCTGCGCGACGCGGCCGTATTCCTCGGCGGTCTTGTGGCAGATCTGCCAGGGACCGTCCATTTCGTTGCCCAGGCACCAGAACTTGACGCCGTGCGGCTTTTCCCAGCCGTGGCTGCGGCGCAAATCGGACAGTTGCGAGCCGCCGGTGTGATTGCAGTATTCGAGAAAGCGGCGTGCCTCCTCGGGGCCCTTGGTGCCGAGGTTGACGCCCAGCATCGGCTCGATCCCGGCCTTGGCGCACCAGTCGATGAATTCGTTGGTGCCGAACTGGTTGGTCTCGGTCGAGAACCAGGCCAGGTCGCGCCGCGCGGGACGCTTGTCGCGCGGTCCCACCCCGTCCTCCCAATTGTAGCCCGAGAGGAAATTGCCGCCGGGGTAGCGGATGATGGTGGGGCCGAGCTCCTTGGTGAGTTCGAGCACGTCGCCGCGGAAGCCGTTCTTGTCGGCGGTGGGATGGCCCGGCTCGAAGATGCCCGTATAGACGCAGCGCCCCATATGTTCGACGAACGCGCCGAACACGCGGCGGTCGAGATCGGACAGGACGAAATCGCGGTCGACGATAAGCTTAGCTGAAGGCATGACGGCTCCAATCCGTGCTGATGGTTGCGAACTGCCGCGCGGCGCCGCGCGGCGCGAGAATTCCTATCCTTTGATGCCGACCGAGATTGCGATGGCGTCGGTGACCCTGCGCTGGAACACCAGATAGGCCACCACCACCGGCGCCGCGGCCATCACCGCAACCGCGAGATTGCGTGCGTACTGGACGCCGAAGGCTTCGTGCACCTGGGTAATGCCGACGGTGACGGTCATCATCTCGTCCGAGGTCTGGGCCAAGAACGGCCACAGGAAAGCGTCCCAGGCGCCGATGAAGGTGATGATGGCGAGCGCGGTGGTGACGCCCCAGGTCATCGGCATATAAACGCGATAGAAGAGCTGGAACTCGCCGGCACCGTCGATCACCGCGGCTTCGCGATATTCCTTGGGAATGCCATCGAAGAATTGTTTGTAGACGATCACCGTGACCGGCGTGATGAGCTGCGGCAGGATGATGCCGCCCCAATGATTGATCAGACCGAAATCGTTCATCAGGATGAAGTGGGTGATGATCAGCGAGGTCAACGGCACCATGAAGCTGGCAAGCACGAGCCCCCACAACAATTTGCGGCCGGGAAATTTGAGCTGAGAAATCGCGTAGGCGCAGGTTGCGCTAATGACGATCGCGAGAACGGTGATGGTGGTCGCGGTGACGAAAGAATTGACGTACCAGTAGGCGATTTTGGTGTGTTCGATCACGAAGATGTAGGAATCGAGCGTCGGATCGGACGGGATCAGGTTGAGCCCCGGCTTGACGGTGTCGTATTCGTGCTTGAGCGTGGTGACCGCCAGCCAGTAGAGCGGAAAGGCCCAACACACCGCGCAGGCCAGCGTGAAGATCGTCAATCCGACGGCGGTGATCCTGAAGCGGCTGATGCCGATGGTCATCGCGGGACCCTCACGCGCAACACCTGGAACTGAAGGATCGAGAAGACGACGATCATCGCGAACAGGAACATCGACATCGCCGCGCCATAGCCACCATGGTTGAGCGCGAACGACTGGACATAGACTTGGAGCAGGATCACCTGCGATTTGTTGAACGGCCCGCCGCCCGAAAGCAGGTAGACCTGGTCGAAGATCTTGAATTGCAAGATGAGCTGGATGGTCAGCACCAGCGCGGTGACCGGCCAGATCAGCGGCCAGGTGATGTGGCGAAACTGGTTCCATCGGCTGGCCCCGTCGAGCGCCGCCGAGTCGTAATAGTCCTGCGGCACGTTGCGCAGCCCGGCGATGAACAGCAGCACGTTGAAGCCGTTGGTCCACCAGATGGTGACCCAGGCGATCATCGGCATCACCCAATCGGCCTCGTGGAATACCGGCACGCGGGAGCCGACGACCGCCGCGATCAGGTATTGCGCGATCCCGAATTCCTTGTCGAGCACCCACAGCCACGTCTGCGTCACCACCGTGACCGGCAGGATGTAGGGCAGGAAGAAACAGGCGAGGACGGCGCTCTGCAGCCAGCCCTTGAGGCGCAACACCATCAGCGCGATGCCGAGCGCGATCGCGGTGTTCGGGACCACGGTGAGCACGACGAAATAGACGGTCTGCGTCACCGATTGCTTGAACAGATGATCGCTGGCGAGACGGATGTAGTTGTGCAACCCCACCCATTTGCCGCTGCCGATCAGCGGACCGTCGGTGAGGCTGAGGATGATCAGCTTGATGGTGGGATAGATGAACAGGACCAGATAGGCGATGACGAACGGTGCCACGAACACCATCGCGGCAAGAGCTTGGCGGCGCCTCGGATCGACCGTCATAAGATTCGCCCGGACAATCGGTGGGGCCGGCCGCTGCCCGCGAGGGCATCGGTCGACCCCACCCAAGGTTTCAGTCGCGGTTTACTTTAGCTCAGCTTCGAGCTGATCGCGAACCTGCGCCACCGCATCATCCGGCTTGAGCTGGCCGGCGAAGGCGGGAGCGACGAAATTGACGACCGCGGCATAGACCGGCGATGCGACGCCCGCGATCTTCGACTTGGGATCGAACACGGCCGTTTTGGCCAGGCTCGAATAGACCGCGTTCGGCTGCATCGCCTTGTATTCGGCGGTCTCGGTCACGGGCTTGTAGGCCGGGATATGGCCGGCCGTCGCCCAGAACAGTGAGTGATGGTTCATCCAGGCGATGATTTTCATCACCGAGGCCACCTTTTCCGGCTTGACCTCGTTGCCCTTGCGGTTCGGGATCGCGAAAGAGTGCGAGTCGGCCCAAGTAGCCGGCACGTCGTACAAGGTCGGGATTTGAATCGCGCCCCATTCGAAGCCCAGCTTATTGTTCTTGGCCAGGTCGGTCATGGTCGGCACTTCCCACACGCCGTTGATGTGGAAGGCGGCCTTGCCCGAAGTGAACAGCGCGATCGAGGCCGGATAGTCGACCAGCTTAGGCGCCCAGCCCTGCGCTTCCCAATTGGCGACCATCGAAACGACGTTGGCGGCCTTCTTGAGATTGTCGCCGGGTAGAACCTTGTCGCCATCCATGAAGATGCCCTTCTGCTGCGACAAGAAGGTATAGAGAATGCGCCAAGTGGTGCCGTCGTCGGAGCTGAACGAAATTCCCGGATTGTCGCCGTTGGTCAGCTTCTTCAGAGCGGCGTCGAAATTGTCCTTGCCGTTGAGTCCCTTGGGCAGTCCGTCGTCGCCCAAAAGGCCCGCCGCCTTCAGCTTGTCCTTATTGTAATAGAGGATGATCGAGTGAATATCGAGCGGCACGCCATAGAGCTTGCCGTCGACATGCAGCCCGTCCCAATCGGTCGGGAAATAATCATCCTTCGAGAGGCCGACGCTCTTGAGTTCATCGTCCGAAAAGGGACGCAGCGTACCGGTCGAAACGCCGAGCGGCATGCGCGACAGGTGATAGGTCATCACGTCGGGGCCTTGGCCCACGGCGGCCGAGGTCTGCACCTTCGTATAGAAGGGAGGGCCCCATTCCAGCGTGGTGGCGTTGATCGAGATGTCGGCGTTCTCGTCGTTGAACTGCTTGATCAGCGTCTTCATGCGAACGCCGTCGCCGCCGCCAAGAAAATCCCACCAGACCACTTCGTCCTTCGCCTGTGCAACCGACACCGCGCTCGTCAACGCGAGCAACGCGGCGCCGGCGGTCAGTGCCAGCAATTTCCGTGTCTTCATATGTGCGATCCTCCCTGGGTCCAATTGATTCAGGCGTTATACGACGATCGGTTCGACCGCCGGACGCGGTGACAGGCGCATGCTTTCGCGCGGGCACATCGTCCGGGTCGGCCCGGAACGGGACAGTGTCCAAATGCGCGAATTCAACGCTATCATCGCATGTGAATTCAGCGTTTCCTCGTTTGCTCTTCTTTTGGTATTATCATCACATGATCAAATTCTGTGTCAACCGGATTCCCCCCGCGCGTGCGTCCGGCGCGGCGGTTTTCGGAAGACGAGCGCCGCGGCGACCGAGAGCGGTGCGGGGGTAGCAATGCTCGAACGCGATGTAACCGCGGTCGGCACGATGAGCGCGCAGGTCGAGAAGAGCCTGGGGATTCGCATCGTCTCGGGCGAGTTCGCCCCGGGCGACGCGTTGCCGATCGAAAGCGAATTGTGCGAGACCTACGGCGTCAGCCGCACCACCATCCGCGAGGCGATGAAGCGGCTGGCGGCCAAGCGTCTGGTCGACGTTTCGCCCAAGATCGGCACGCGCGTGCTGCCCTTCGCCGACTGGAACCTGCTCGACCGCGACGTGCTGGCCTGGCGGCTGAACGCCCAGTTCGACCGCAAGATCGTCGAGGATATTTTCGAGATGCGGCTGTGCTTCGAGCCGCGCGCTTCGTTCCTGGCGGCGCGCCAGGGTTCCGCCGAGGATCATGCGCAGATCGAGCGGCATTGCCGCGACCTGGCGACCGCCTACGCCGAGGATTCGAGCGCGCGCGATGTTTCCGAGGCCGCGCTCGAATTCCATCTCGCGGTGATCGACGCCTCGCGCAACGGCATGTTCCTGACCATCGGCAGCGCCATCAAGTCGGCGCTGCGCGCCTCGTCGGAGATGCTGCAGAAGCATGCGGCGCGGCCGAGCGAGGACATCGAACTGCATGAGCGGGTCAGCGACGCGATCCTGGCGCGCAAACCGCAGGAAGCGGCCCGCGCGATGGAGGATCTGCTGATCGCCTCGCGGGCGCGGCTGCTGCCCTTCACCATCGGGCCCGCGCCCAACACCGCCCCGGTGGCCGATTCCGCCGCCGCGGTGCGCGCTCCGGCCCGCAAGGGAAGACTCAGGGAAGCGCGCTGAGCGAAGCCGGCCTCACGGCTCGATCACCGGCCAGCCATCGACCCATTTGAGTGGATTGACGAACAGATAGGCCTGGCCCGCGGGCAGCTTGAGCCCGTGGAAGGTGATCAGATCGCCGCGCTCGGGGTCGATGTAGACCGTCTGACCGCCGGTGCCGTTGAAGGTGACCCCGTCGCCCTTGAGGATTTCCTCGCCCTGTCCGTCGATCATCGATTGGCCATGGCGGTCGAGAAACGGCCCGTGCGGACCGTCGCCGCGCCCGACCACGATGCGGTAGTCGTCGCGCTTCGGGTCGGGATCGCAGCAGGCGCCGAACGACGTGAACAGATAATAGTAGCGATCGTGGCGGACCAGCGACGCCGCTTCGATCGCATGGACGCGGTCGTCGGGCCGCGAGGCCAGATCGTAGACATGGCCATCCTCGCGCGACAGCATGCCGGTGGCGGGATCGATCCGCCGTTGCTTGATGCCCGACCAGAAGCTGCCATAGCTCATCCAGATCGCTCCGTCGCCGTCGACCAGGATGTTTGGATCGATAGCGTTGAACCGGTCGCCCGGACCCGACGAGAGGACCGGACCGAGATCGGTCCATTTGTAGGCGGGCTCCTTGCGATCGAGCGTCGGGTTGGTCGCCAGCCCGATCGACGAGCGGTTGGTGCCGAACACCGAGGCCGCGTAGTAGACGTGATAAAGGCCGTTGAAGAACGAGATGTCGGGCGCCCACAGGCCGGCGGCGTCGGGGATCTTGTCCTTGACCCATTGCGGCACGCCGCCCTTGAACACCGAGCCGCAGGCGAGCCAGGTCACCTTGTCGGTCGAGCAACGCATCGGCAGCGAACTGAAGGTGAAATCGCCGGTGTCGGTGCCGAACACATAGTAGGCGTCGCCGACGCGGATGATGCTGGGATCGCGGAAGGGCGTCACCGATCCCCCCAGATGATACCCGGCGAGGATCGGATTCGGTTCAGCGGCAAGAACCCGCTCGTGCAGCGCCACGGCGCCGAGCACGGCCGGCAGCGCGAAGGCGGTCAGCGCGGCCAGGCGCGCGCGCGCCCGGCGCGTCACGAGGCCACCTTGTGGTGCGCCATCAGTTCGAGCGCGGTCACCAGGGCCGAGTGGTCGAGATCGGCCGCGCCGTTGGCCGCGGCGGTCTGGAACAGCTGCGCGCAGGAAGCGGTGTTGGGCAGCGCCACGCCGAGGCTGCGCGCGCCGACCAGGGCCAGATTGAGGTCCTTCTGGTGGAGCCGGATGCGGAAGCCGGGATTGAAGGTGCGCTTGATCATGCGCTCGCCGTGCAGTTCGAGGATGCGCGAGCTGGCCAGCCCGCCCATCAGCGCCTGGCGCACTTTGGCGGGATCGGCGCCGGCCTTGGATGCGAACAGCAGCGCCTCGGCCACCGCCTCGATGGTCAGCGCAACGATGATCTGGTTGGCCACCTTGGCGGTCTGGCCGTCGCCGGTGCCGCCCACCAGGGTGATGTTCTTGCCCATCAGTTCGAAGACCGGCTTGGCGCGCGCGAAGGCGGCTTCCGTGCCGCCCACCATGATGGTGAGCGAAGCCGCCTTGGCGCCCACTTCGCCGCCCGAGACCGGCGCGTCGAGATAGGCGCAGCCCAGCGCCTCGACGCGCGCGGCGAATGTCTTGGTTTCGATCGGCGAGATCGAGGACATGTCGATGACCAGCTTGCCCGGCGAGAGCCCGGCGGCAATGCCGTCGGCGCCGAACAGCGCCTCCTCGACCTGCGGCGTGTCGGGAACCATGGTGATGATCACCTCGGCGGCGGCGGCCACCGCGCGCCGCGTCGGCAGCACGGTCAGACCGGCGGCGGCGAGGTCGGCCGGCGCGGGCTTGCTGTGGATGGCGGTCATCAGCTTATGGCCGCCCTTGAGGAGATGGCCCGCCATCGGCGCGCCCATGATGCCGAGTCCGATGAATCCGATGGTCGCCACTGCGTGCCTCCCTCGCCTCGCTTGGTTGCGCGCGGAGTGTAGGCCAAAGAAAGGCGGGTTGGCAGCAGCCGCCTGCGCCGAATGCCATAACCGTTTCGTCATGCCTGGTCACGACGGAAAGGGTTATGCGCCGGCGCGCCAGACTCTATAGTCATGTCCGGAACATGACCGAGTAGACGCAAGCAGCGACCAGCGCCCCATGAGTTCCCGCTATTCCGTCCTCCAGCTTTTGCGCCAGGGCATCGCGGGCCATCGCGGCTGGACGCCCGCCTGGCGCATGGCCGAGCCCAAGAAGCATTACGACGTGGTGATTATCGGCGGCGGCGGTCACGGGCTGGCCACGGCCTATTACCTGGCCAAGCGGCACGGCATCAGGAACGTGGCTGTGCTCGAGAAGGGCTGGATCGGCGGCGGCAATTCCGGGCGCAACACCACCATCGTGCGCTCGAACTATTTCTTCCCGGAAAGCGCGCGCATCTACGATCTGGCGTTGCGCCTGTACGAAGGCCTGTCGGAAGAACTGAACTTCAACATCATGCTGAGCCAGCGTGGCCTGCTGACCTTGGCGCACTCCGAAGCCGCCTTCGATCTGGCGCGGCGCAGCGTCAACGCCATGCTGCTGAACGGCGTCGATGTCGAGCTGCTGGACCGCGACCAGGTGCGCGACGAGGAACCGCTGCTCAACTTCGCCGCCGATGCGCGCTACCCCATCCACGGCGGCTACATCCAGCGGCGCGGCGGCATCGCACGGCACGATGCCGTGGTGTGGGGCTATGCCCGCGCCGCCGATGCTCTGGGCGTCGATATCGTGCAGGGCTGCGAGGTGACGGGATTCCGCACCGTGGGCGGTCGCATCGCGGCGCTGGAGACGAATCGCGGCACGATCGAGGCCGGGCGGGTCGGGCTGGTGGTGGCCGGGCATTCGGGCCAGCTCGCCGCCAAGGCCGGATTCGCACTGCCGATCCTCTCCTATGCGCTGCAGGCGATGGTGAGCGAGCCGATCAAGCCGCTGCTCGGCACCGTGGTGATGTCGCCCACCACGGGGGCCTATGTCAGCCAATCCGACAAGGGCGAGCTGGTGATCGGCGCCGGGCTCGATCTGTATCCGTCCTACGCTCAGCGCGGCAATCTGGTGACCACGCGCACCATCCTGGCCGGGCTGGCCGAGCTGTTCCCCAGCTTCCGCCGCCTCAAGCTGATGCGGCAATGGGCCGGTATCGTCGATGTCGCCTGGGATTACAGTCCGATCATCGGACCATCGCCGGTGGAGGGACTGTTCCTCAATTGCGGCTGGGGCACCGGCGGATTCAAGGCGATTCCGGCGGGTGGTTTCGTGCTCGCCCATTGCCTGGCCACCGGCGCGCACCACGAGTTCTCGGCGCCCTTCGACCTCAAGCGTTTCGAGACCGGCGCCCTGATCGACGAAGCGGCCGGCGCGGGGATCGCGCATTGATGGATCCGCGATGCTGATCATCCCCTGCCCCTGGTGCGGCCCGCGCGGCGAGCACGAGTTCACCTATGTCGGCGAGGCCGGCGTGGTGCGGCCGGTGCCGTCGCAATCGATCAGCGACGCCGACTGGGCGCGCTACCTGTATGGCAAGCGCAACGAGAAAGGCCCGCACCGCGAATTGTGGGTGCATGCGGGCGGCTGCGGAAGCTGCCTGGTGGTCGAACGCGACACGGCGACGCATGCGGTGATCTCCGTCGCGAAGGCTGGCGAACCATGAGCGGCGAGCGGCTGCCGACGGGCGGGCGGATCGATCGCGGCGCGCCGATCGCGTTCACCTGGAATGGCCGCGCGCTCGCGGGCTATCGCGGCGACACGCTGGCCTCGGCACTGCTCGCGAACGGCGTCAATATCGTCGGGCGCAGCTTCAAGCTGCACCGGCCGCGCGGCCTTTATGGCAGCGGCGCGGAAGAGCCCAACGCGATCGTCGATCTCGAGTGGGGCGCCCGTCATGATCCATCGGCCCGCGCTACCTTGGTGGAACTGGCCGACGGCATGCGGGCAAAAGGCGTCAATGCCTGGCCCAGCGTCGCGCACGATTGGCTCGGCCTGCACGACCATATCCACCGCTTCCTGCCGGCCGGCTTCTACTACAAGACTTTCATCGCGCCGCGCTGGCACACTTACGAGCCCATGATCCGCGCGCTGGCGGGCATCGGCCGCGCGCGCAGGACCGCCGATCCGCTGGCCTACGATGCGCGCCATGCGCAGTGCGATATTCTCATTGTCGGCGGCGGCCCCGCCGGTCTGTCCGCCGCCCGAGCCGCTGCGGCGGGCGGGTTGCGCATCATCCTGGCCGATGAACGCCCCGATTGGGGCGGCTCGGCTTTGTGGCGCGAAGGAACGATCGAAGGACGGCCGGCGGCGGATTGGGTCAGCCAAACCATCGCCGAACTCGCCGAGCTGAACAACGTTCGGCTGATGCCGCGCACCACCGCGTTCGGCTACTACGACCACAACACGCTGGGCCTGCTGGAACGTCGCGCCACCGCACCCGAGGGCTGGGCCGAGGAACTTTTGTGGCAGGTGCGCGCGGGCCGGGTGATCCTGGCCACCGGCGCGATCGAGCGGCCGCTGGTGTTTCCCGACAATGACCGACCGGGCGTGATGTCGGCCGATGCGGTGCTGCGCTACCTCCGCCAATACGCGGTGCTGCCGGGGCGGCGCGCGGTGGTCGTCACCAACAACGACAGCGCGTATGAGACCGCGACGGCGCTGATCGAGGCCGGCGCGTCCGTGACCGTGGCCGATTTACGCGACGCGCCCGGCCCGGCATCGGAACTGGCGCGCGCGCGGGGCGCGACGGCGCTGCCGCGCAGCGCCATCGTTTCCGTACGGGGATCGCGCGGCGTGAAATCAGTCGCCTTGGCCGCGCCCGACGCGACCTCGACCCAAGGCGCGCGGTGGATCGAAGCCGATCTGGTTTGCGTATCGGGCGGCTGGTCGCCCGCGGTGCATCTGTTCAGCCAGTCGGGCGGCAAATTGCGCTTTGACCCCACCACCGCCGCCTTCGTGCCAACCGAGCCGCGCGGCGCGCAGCATTTGGCGGGCATTCTCGGCGGCGCGCGCGATCTGGGCGCGGTGCTGGCGAGCGGTCACCGCGCCGGCATCGACGCGGCGGCTGCATTGGGAAAATCCGTGTCGCTGGCCGCCCCCCAGGCGCCCGCGCCGACGGCCGAGTCGCCGATTCGGCCCCACTGGCGGATGGCCATACCCAAATCGCGCCAATGGGTCGATTTCCAGAACGACGTCACAGTCGACGACATCGCGCTCGCCGCGCAGGAGAACTATGTCTCGGTCGAGCATCTCAAACGCTACACCACGCTGGGCATGGCCCACGACCAGGGCAAGACCTCGAACATCAACGGCCTCGCCATCCTGGCCGAAGTCACCGGTCGCGAGATCGGCTCGGTCGGTACCACCAGCTTCCGGCCGCCCTATGTGCCGGTATCGATCGGCGCGCTGGTGGGCGACCGCCACCTGACCAATTTCGCGCCGCGCCGGCATCTGCCGATCCATGAGGTCCACAAATCGCTGGGCGCAAGCTGGCGCGAATATGGCGGCTGGATGCGCCCGGCCTGCTATCCGCAGCCGGGCGAGGGCATCGCCGATTCGGTGCGGCGCGAATCGCTGGCCGCGCGCGATGCGGTCGGGCTGTTCGACGCATCGAGCCTGGGCAAGATCGAAGTCTACGGGCCCGACGCCGCCCGTTTCCTCGACCTGATCTATATGAACGAGATCGCCAGCTTGAAGCCGGGGCGCATCCGCTACTGCCTGCTGTTGCGCGAGACCGGCATCGTGTTCGACGACGGGGTGGTGGCGCGCATTGACGCGAACCGGTACCTGCTGTCGCCGTCCTCCAGCCACACCGAGGGTGTGTTGGCGGTGCTCGAACTGTGGCATCAGACCGAATATCCCAAGCTGCAGGTGCGCTTCCACGACATCACGCACGCCTGGGCCACCTTCTCG
>Ga0181537_10001766_pt1 | contig 19528 bp, 16 predicted proteins | sample PEATcosm2014_Bin_39_FD_119765 | JGI IMG/M metagenome (GOLD analysis project Ga0181537, IMG submission 119765) | Peatland microbial communities from MTU Mesocosm Facility, Houghton, MI, USA - PEATcosm2014_Bin23_10_metaG | ecosystem: Environmental > Terrestrial > Soil > Wetlands > Peat | place... | reverse complement strand
ATGTGCGCTAGCAGGTGATGACGACACTCTGCTATGCATTCCGCATTTAGAAGTTCTCGCCTTTCAGCCTCGAGTTCGACTCCGCCGAATGGATAAGGGTGACCGGCTCCCGACAGCAGGAGGGCCCCCAACAGCGGAATGTCTACTGGAGAAAGGGAGTCGACCTCTGAGAACCCCCAGTCCTCTTCCATAATCCGAACAATCGAAAACGAGAGATCACGGGTAACGACAAAGGCCGCATCGTCAGAAACGATGCTTTCATAAGGGTAGGTCCCCAAAGGAGACATCAGTCTGACGCGAAAGCCAAGGCTTACTGGTTTATACGAAATCTTCATTACCTGCTCCGGCCAGCCGCCGTCAATTCAGCCCGAACCCGCTACATCAAGGGCTTGTCGGGTTCGTCCATCTCAACTGCATAAGCGCTGAGGATCGTGCCGATTGCATCTAGTTGCGTTCTCAGCTCTTCAAAGCTGATCTCAGGATGGTCTTGCTCCAAATCATCAAGTGCGCCCAACGCCGCCTCATAGTCCTCTTCAAGCTGGTGCAAATGTTCCTCTGTCAAACGAAGCCTCCGGTGCCTGATTTCTGACACCTGTATAGGCTAACAAAATGCGCAAAGGTCCAAGGCTGTCCCTGCCCAAAATAGTTGATCCCGTAAGTCGGCCAGCGTCCGGGTTTCCACCTGACCTCGTGTGCTCCCGATTTCCGGCCGGATCGGCGTCGCGGGCAGTTTCCTGAAATTCGGCGCCTAGCATGCTTCTTTCACCGCTTTCTGAAGGGATCGGCGAAACGAGGGAGCCGCTGATGGTTTATTTATCGCAGGCGCACCGCGTCGGATAGCTTCTGGCATGGTGCAATTTGACTCAGACTAGATGTGATTGGGCTCTGCACGTACATCTCTGAAGTCCAGGTATGCATCTGGGAACTATCAGCAGCACGCCTCGGGCATGCACCTATGCTCCTTCTTTTGAAACGCAACAAACCGGCCTGGCACGTAGTGCCCCTAACCTCGGCGCAAATCTGTACTTTACCCAGGGAGTCCGGGTGAGCTTTGGCGGGTGTACGAATTATTATCTTACCCATCCAAACTGAATACACTGCACGTTGGTCCTTGGCTTCTAGTTTCAGGAAACTCTCGACTTGGAGAAGAACACTATGCGAGTCTTACGTCTAGCTGTCGCTCTGCTGGTGTGTCAATTTGCGACAGCAGCTTCTGCGCAGGAGTGTCGAAACATCTTCGATCCGCGCTATCCGGGACTGCAGCAATGCAGCGTTTCACTAGACATTGATACTGTGGTGGCCGACCCACCGGAACCCCAACAACACACCCTCTGGTGCTGGGCTGCGTCGATGTCCATGATTTATTCCTCGCTCGGACACGCGATATCTCAGCAAAGAATCGTCAACCAGGTTTACGGTACCTCCGGGAACTACTCAAGCGGTGCGCTGCCCTTCTTCAATCATAGCCTTAACCGCAGTTATTTAGACGATTCAGGCAATAAATTTAGCGTCAGGGCAACTGTGGTCCGCACCCCCGAGGACGCTGTAAGGGCGTTGTCAAGTGGCAAGCCCATCATCTTCACGTCCAACCATCACGTGACCGTACAAACCTCTCTTACTTATCAAGTCGCTCCCGGTGGACCGGTTGTGGCAAAGGGCGGGAAAGTTTGGGATCCCGAGCCAAATATGGGCTGGCGACTCCTCACCGCGTCTGATATGTCCAATTATGAAGCCGCTTGGGCTGTCTCAGTTTCCGATTCAACCCCGGATTCCGCCTCGATACATGGACCCGAAATAGTTCCTCCGAATCTCGACCTATGCAGCGGAATCAAAAAGGCCATTTCCTCAGCTCAATCGAACTTTCAATCTATAAAGGGCTCCCGAAGGGGAAGTGCAAATACTTGGGATACGTCTTTGGCAGTGACCGGCTTCCCGGATTGCCACCTAATCGACTATGTCGAAGACGGCAATCTTGCGTTGAGATGCAGCGACCCCGGAGGTAGCTACTCAGAGGCTAAGAGGTTACTCGAAACATGCTTATCCAATTGGAACGAAATTGCCAACTGGACGGACATGGTGCAATTCAAGACCGATTCAGCAAAGACAATGGTAACGTTGAATACCAGCGAAAAAGGCCTAACGATACAGGTAGAGAAGTAAGATGCCCGAAAGGCCGGGGACTTCCCTTACCGCGGCTTTGTTTTGCATCTAGGTCAAAACAACTTCCTCGCCGGGTGCCTAGGTCTTGCCTCTTTTCCAGCCCTTCGTCGCCGCCAGTGATCTCGTGACGGATGTAAACACTCGGTGCCCCAGGAAATGTTTGCTTTGTTTGCTAAAGGAGAAGCTTATGCCGTTGGACTTTAAGTTAGTTCCACAGATGTTGAGTAGTCGCGGTGCCCGATGGTCCTCTACTGAGAACTCGATTACCAAGCTTGACCCACAAATCCGCCGCCGTCGGCTAGGATTTGTTCCCGGTCCTAACGACTTGAGTCTGAAGCATCGAGAGGATCTCGCAAAGATCCACCATCAGGCGTCCACAATGGCACTGGCTGTGGCCCCTCCCTTGTATCCTTTGACTTATGATTTGAGGGCCGTATCTGGGCAAAGCTTCATAACGCCTGTAAAGGATCAGCAACAGTGCGGCTGTTGCGTTGCCTTCGGCACTGTTGCTGCGATTGAAGGGACATTTCAAGTGTCTACTAATCATCCAAATTCGGGAATTGACCTCTCGGAAGCACATTTGTTCTTTTGTTACGGAGCTGCCGCGGGTCGAGTGTGCGGCTGTAACAATGAAGCGACCGGGGGATGGTGGCCACAAGCGGCTCTCGATGCATGCATGAACGGCATTGCAACCGAGAACAGCTTTCCGTATCCCGATGAAAGTACGTGTTTAGACCGCGATTGCACAGGGCTTAATCCAACTTGGCAATCGTCAGCGGAGAAAGTGACTGGCTCGCATTCTCTTAACTCTGCAAATGACATGAAAACGTGGATTTCCACGCGAGGTCCTCTGGTTACGACAATGTCCGTGTACGAGGATCTTTACGGGTACAACCAAGGTGTCTACCACTATATTAGTGGCTCCCTTGAGGGAGGTCATTGTGTTTGCGCAGTCGGATATGACGACAATCAGCAGTGTTGGATATGCAAGAACAGCTGGGGTACGGCTTGGGGGCAGGCGGGATTCTTCCTGATAGGTTATGGGGAGTGTGGTATCGATGCAACAATGTATGCAGTCGAAGGCGTGCTCCAGCTCTAGACTGAAACATGTAGGTGAGGCTCGCGAACAGATTGGCATCATGCGGCACGATGGAGTTGACGTGACATTCCGTGAACTTCTTCTTAAGTATAAAGATGAGACAGTCATCCTTCACCGAGGCGACACCCTCGTGTTGACGTTATCGGATATTCCGACCGCTGGATATTGCTGGACAGTCGAGAAGTTCGATTCGGAAGTGATCGAGCTAGTCAGAACGGACGATTCCTCTGCGGCCACCTCAATCGGTGGCGGCCGACTTCGAAAATTCGCTTTTGAAGCCAAAGGTCCCGGAGTTACTGTGGTGGAGCTGAAACTGTCGCGTCAGTGGGAAGTGAACCAACCAGCAAGTAAGCGGTTTCGCGTAACTGTAAATGTAACCTGACAGAGTTGTAGCTCGGCCAGCTGGTAGCGCCCCTCCGGGGCAGATTGTCAGGATCCAGCAATGATCTTTAAGCACCGTTGCCTTCCATCCAAAGTTCAAATTGATTTGGGGAAATTGTGCGGCGGCAAAGAAAAAGTAACCAACTTGCAGCCATCCCGAAGTGCCTGTGAGTGGGCTGGCGACCAGTAATATACCTGCGAAAGAGGCATTACAAAAGGAGCCATTGCCATGCGTCGAAGTCTTGTTCTTCGCCAGCAACTTCGCGACGCCATCAACTCGGAGATTGCGGAGCGTACCAAGGCGCATAAGGCAAAAATTGCCGCACTAAAGATAGGACGCGCCGAGATGCTAGGTGCAGGAGCTGCCGCTCCGGCCAGCCCACTGGTTTTGCTCGCGCATGGCGATTCCTGGTTTGATTATCCCCTGAGTGGAAATTCGGTATCCTTGAGCAGCACCGACGTCATTGCGCAGCTTGAGTCGATGGGGAACATCAATCCAGTTATCCAAAACGTATCTCATTATGGTGATGCGACCACGGAGGAAATGTCTTGGCCGAAGCAGGAGCGGATGATACAGAGCCTCCGGGACCCGGACAACTGGCTCAATGGAACGAGCCCGGATGCTATTCTTTTTTCCGGTGGCGGGGATGACATCGCAGGTAACCAGTTTTGCATCTTTCTTGACTATGTTCGAGCGGGCGGGAGCGGACTCAATGCATCTCGTTTCCAAGGTGTCCTCGATATGGTTGAGGCTTCCTATCGCGACCTCTTCGCCTTCCGGGACAAGTACGCGAGCGGCGTTCCGATCTTTAGTCATTGCTATGACTTTCCGACTCCAAATGGGGTGCATCCCGTGTGCGCGGGGCCATGGCTGCAGCCGTCCCTTTCCTACTCAGGATGGAACGTGACACAAGGCACTGCAATTGTTCATGAGGCGCTGGCCGCATTCCGGGCAATCCTTCGAGGCTTGTCATCCGATCCAGCGAACGGGTTCGTTCTGGTGGATACACAGGGTGTTCTCACGACAGACGATTGGGCAAACGAGTTGCATCCTTATCCTGGAGGGTTCAAGAAGCTTGCAGCTGTGTTCGTGGATGCTCTACGCACGCATTTTCCGGGGAGGATCTAGCTGGAGTATTGGCAGGTTGTATCGATCGGCAAGTGTGCAACCTAGAATCAACGGGAATTCTTCTAATGCCATCAAAGCACCTTTAGGCTGGCCCGTCTTACCAGTAGCCGAGTCCAGGTGGGCTACACTGGTCGCCACGTCATCGGGGTGCCGCTCAGCTCATAGATCTCCTCCACGGCGTCGAGTACTACAAAGTCGTGGCCGAGTCCGGCGGCTGGGCAACCCTGGAGACCACCGACAGTTCAAGACGGAAGACAGGAACTGCTGGACGACCAAGCCATCCGCGGCAGAACCTGCTGCTCGTAGCCTAATGTCACATAGGTAAGTGACATGGGCCGCGATGTGCATCAGTTTCCAACTCAAAAGCATCTACTCGCAATCAGGCACATGTAAACCTGAGATGGACTATGAGCATAATTTAGACAATTCCCCTTATCAACGCTCGATTGGGGAAGAACGTGGGATTCCGTAAATCCTGCGATGTTTGCCCTGGGCTCGGGTGCCTTTAGGAATATCATTCTGGGCGCAGGACTAGCAGATAAAGGCAATGGCTGCTTTGCAGGTTACCTCCTGACCTAGGTTTTAATCTATGCGCTGTGTGGGGCAGCCCTAACGGCGACGTGCTCCAAGAAAGAGGAACGGCACATGACAACACTCCATCGCATATCAGCTTTAGCACTAACCCTCCTCCTGACAATCCAACTTTACTCTCAGAATACCGCGGCAGCCGCTGCTGGTGTTGCTGCTGGAGCAGCGTTGGCTTCTGGGGCTGGACAGAGCGCAACAACTCCGTCTAACGCCGGATCTTCAAACGCCCCTATTGAAATGAATATTATGGTTTATGGAGGCTTAAAGCAGATTTCAGCTGGGATGGCGACAAAAATCGCCGATGCCCTGACCGCACCATCAAAAGGTACTTCCTGCGAATCTTCAAAAGCCGTATTGCTAGAGGACACTACTTCAAGTTCACTGATCTATCTATTTGAAACATGGTCTGTCTATCAACAAGCTGTCCAGAAGACGCTTAATGATCTCTTAGCCCAAGAAACAAAGTCAGCGACGGACATAGCTGATCTTATAAAAGGTACGGCGAAGGCCATTAGCGACTTCGATCAGAAACAACCAGCTCAAGTTCCCGAGAATCCACAGAACTGCACACCCACACTCCAGAAGAAAGGTGCTTGTCCACCGGCGCCCAGTGGGACTCGAGAGGCAAATGCTGCTCCAGGAGCCGCTGCTTCGACGGCAGCTTCAACAGGCGGGGGCGGCTCAACCTCTTCCACACCAATGGGTCTCACCTACCTAGGTGACATAGGTGCACAAATCACCGCTCTCAAGTCAGGAGTCAGCTACACTGCGGCCTCAATACAGCCGGCGACACAAGCTCTTTCAACAGCATTGTCAAAAGATCTGACCGCAAAATGCGTCCGTCTCTATACGTCCACTTCGACTATTGGCCTCGCCCCCACAGAGACGCTCAACAGCGTTCTTGAAATCCAGAAGGCAAATTCAAACATACAGGCTACGCTAAACACTCCGACGGACCTTCCCACCCTCACTACAACTGCAGAAAAGGCTGATCCCAGTTTGCAACGCTTGATCACCCTCAATACCCAAAGAATCAAGGCCCTATCATCTCAGATCTCGTCAACAGCGGCAGTCGCGAGCCAACTTGTAACCTCATTTCAGACGTGGCAGGCGGGAAGTGACGGAAACGGAAGCATTATCCTTACGGATGTCCTTCGTGGTGCAGCACTCAAGAAAGCAATAGGAGATGGCATACCAGCGCTGCAATTCAACATCGACGCCGCTGGCGGAAATACCAGAACTAACAACTACTTTCTCCTTAACCTGTTCTATACTCCGAAGCCTTCGTTCAATGGAGGGGTAGTTGTAACCTACGAACTTAGGGATCCTCAGAATCAGTTTCTCGTCGGTGATACGCTGAAGGTCTTGTATGACTACAGCAAATGGAAACCCAATTGTTTTGCAATGGATTCATCGACCGAAGTGAATAGCACATCGCTCGGCGACGGGCGCGGCACTCAGGGGCATCGGTATCGTAAGGACGTCCTCTGCGAAAGGAAATGAACCCAACGGAGCGCTAGCGCCGCCACTGACTCGATGTTCAGGGATGACCTGCGGAGCTCACGTCGTAAAAGAGGTCAATCGATATTGCAATTAGTTCACCTCGGCAGGCGTCCTCTTTTAAGGGGACGCCAAGCATTTTCAATATTCAATCGCCGCTGGTGAAGGAGAGCAGATGACGAGATCCAGACGCACAAAAACCATTGTGTCGGCGGCGCTATCCGTCCTCGTGGCACTAGCCGTAGGCAAACTCTATCTGAGTCTTCACCCAATTAAACGGTCGATTGAGAATTACCATCATCCAGGAAAAATTCCCCAACGATTGCCCGAGGTGACATCGGAATTCCCGAAGCCCCCTCAAGTCAGGAACGATTCAACGAGCAGCAATATGCCGTACACTTCCGAGATCATCGTCTCGCCAGAATTGGAACAGGCAAGAGTGACGTACCGAATTCGCTACGACGACGTTTTAATAAGCGATTTCGAGCGGGTGGAAGTCATCCACTTCATAGGAAGCGTTGTTCCCTCCAGGCTATGGCCATCGGAGGTTCTTACGCCAAACGAAAATGTCCGATCACTCATATTGCGCCGCTACAGATTGAATGCGGACCAGGATACTAAAGCAATTACGTCCATATCAGAGTTGATAGATCGCGAAAATGCGGAAATTGAAAAACGAACCTCAAATGTTCCTTTAAAGCTCTTGATTCCGCCGATCCCCCCAAAGGTATATTCAGCGCGATTTTCTGGACTAAGAACATCGACTCCTTCGCAACGAACGCCCGGCATTAGAGTACTTCCTTTGCAGGGGAGGTTAGATCAACTCAGATACATCCGCGATATAAGTCAACTCGCGTCAGCCACAACGCAATCGCTTCCTTACGATGAACGGACTTTCCCAAGCGGAGATACCGTCATAATGCTCGGCACCTACTGCGACATTCAAGAAGCACTACGACGCTTTCCGTATATCCCTCCGCCAAGCGTTGCGGATGTGTCGAGAAATGACGACATGGTTGATGTAGTACTGCGAGACCGAGACTATGCTGCGGAACAATCAAGCTGCGACGAGGCGCACGCGTGGTTATTGTCTTTAGGTGCGCAACAGAATGTCATACAACTCGCAGCAAAGTTAGGCGGTAGTTCAATTGCGCCTGAAGTCATGGCGAGAGCAGAGAAGGATAACCTCGCGATAATTGATTGGGGTGCTGCGCCACAGCTCCACGGCCGAAAGGTACTCAGTGTTGCAGAATTCGTGTTGCAAAAGGTGCTGAAGCGACCTGAGCTTGTGGATGACAAGTACTTACAATATGTGGATCTGGACCCGTCGGACAAGCAAAACGGTATGCGACTGCAGAGGTACGTTGCCGAATACAAGTTGAATTATCACAAAGATACGAATAAGACCCTACCTGAACAGAGGTTTAGGGATGCGACAGATTGGATTAAGAATCGTGGCAAGTTAGATCCGCAATTGCGAAAACGAATGATCAACTTGAGAGATAACAGCTCCGGTGACGTCCAGAGCTATGGCGATAGCTTCCCGGTCGATCAGATTGTATTGGAAGCTGTGTTGGCTCATTTTCTTATAAGGCCTGACGGTCATGCTTGGGCTGCGAGTCTGTCATTTTCAGTTAATTGGGTTCCGGACTTTACGCGCGCTTGGTCCAACTTTAATAGCATGATAGTGACGGCTGCAGTGAACGATCGTAGTTCCGAGCCCCCAGGTGAGTTTCCGCAGGGACTCAATCCGGCCGCGAATTTTGTAACTGTAACGACGGGGACCAGAGATGGACTGGTGCTGGGGGGGTATTCTCTCTTTGGGAAGCAGATCCAAGGAAAGGTAGTGAATGATCCGGCGGTTCCGGTGCATGTTCTCGCTCCGGGCTGCGGATATGAATATGAGCTGATTGAAGCGAGCGATTTCGGTACTAGCTTTGCAACGCCCTTCGTAGCAGCTTTCACTTGGGCGGAGCATCTCGCGAATGGTACAGAGAGTCAGCGGGCTCGAGATACTCTAATTGGCTCAAGCGAAATGCGTCTACGAGAGATTCCGATATCCAGCATGGGCGTTTTTGAACCCGCTTTCATCGCAGCAGGTTCTGGATCATGGTATGCGAAATACGATCCATCGTTGCCTGCATCAGAGCCTGCTATCGTTCCTATCGCGGGTGGAAGTATTCAAATAAACTACGTTGACGAAACGGAGACTGAGCAACCCAAGACGTTGACGACTCGCCATATCTGCAGCTTGTCTCTGTTTGCGGACAATCAAGGAAACTTATTTGTTAGGGACAGGGGCTGCATAAATTCAATGTTCGTCGGAACCTACAGGGCGAGTGTCAGTTCATGCACTTTAAAAGATGCGGTGGGCTCGTATTTATCCATTTGTAAGGACGCTAACTTTCAAGCACCTGCAAAAAATACCCTCCTGCAGCTCGTGTTCACTGGCCAGAAGCCAGACACTACAAGAGCAACTCCCTAAGCCAATTGGCCGAGCTGAGGGCACTGGGTTAACCTAGGCTCCTAGATGATTCCGGCAACCTGACTACCTGACTTGGCACACCCTCAGTTGATGATTCTATGCCCTTTGCCAGTAACCGCAGCCGGGAAGGGCAATGCCCATCCGCTTGCAGTGCTTGCGAACGCCGTTGTCGGAGACGCCGTACTTGTTGGCCAGCTGGCGGACCGGGGTCTCCCAGACCTCCCTCGCTAGGGTGTCGCGATCCCAGACCCGGCGTCGAACGGGCACCGGCTGCGCGTCTTCGGTCGGCTCGGTCTGGGATGGCTTGCGCCTGGCCTTCTCGGCGACAGCGATGGCCTGTTTGACGCGGCAGATCTCGGCGAAGCGAGCAGGCGCTGGCGGTTGTAGAGGTTCTTTTCGGCGGCCAGAGCGGCGGGGCCGAGCTCGTCGCCGACGCGGTCGGCATACTTGAAGCAGTCGGCCACGGTCTTCATCGGGCTGGTGACGCGGATCTGCGCTTGGCTGATCAATCCCAGTGGCACCAAGCCTTGGGTGTACGCATCGCCGGAGGCGCGTAGGAACTCTAACTTGGTCGAATCGAGCTGCGGTGCGCGGGCCTTTGTCTCGACCATCATCCAGACCATCGCAGGTTCTCCGGCGACCAGGCCGTGGTACCAGAGTGCCGAATGGAGGCAAACGACGCCTTGGGGGACTCTCTTGCAGGCTTCGACGAGCCGCTGCCGCCCCGTGCCCATCTGGTGTTGGCAAGGCAATGTGTATAGACCGCGACCGACCTTCTCAATGGTGCTAGCCCGGCAAGCATCACCGACCTCGCGTCGGTAGAAACCAGCTTGCTCCAAATCCCTGGAGCGGGCGATGCCCATTTGGGCGACCAGTCAAACTAGCTCAGTGCCTCGATGTTCCGCCATTGCAACCTGCCCCAGTACAACCCCTGTGTTTATGCGGCTTTCGATGATAGAACAAGAGCCTAGCACAGTAAACATTCATGTTGTACGAAATGTCGGTTACTTCATGATTCTTGTAATCCAAAAAACGTACTCAGTCGCATTATAGTTGCATAGTTGCGTCCGAACTGCGGGATTGTCACCGACTTAGAACCTCCAAATATGCCGTGATTCGTTGATTCCTAACAGCAGGGGGTGAGCTGGACTCCGTTGCTAAACCGTTGCATGCTAGAAAGCTGTATTGTTGATTCGAATCCCACAGCTTCACTAAAACTAACAACACCTCTGAGCATCAAGTAGAGGTTGACAACCTAAACTGAAAAACTCTTGAACGAACACACAGCAGTGAGCCCACGGCGCGGCAGCGCTTAGCGACTCACATTCACGGTCATCTTCCCAAAACTCACCGGTGCAATCTTGCTGTTCAGAAATTCTCCGCTGACTTGCGACAGGATGGCCCGAGAGACGTGGCGTGGCGGGAGGAGAGGTTCGGTACAACTTCGGTACAAATGAAGGAGAGAAAAAATGGTCTTGCTGTCCCTAAGCGACACCAAGCAAAGCACTTAGAGTTTTGTTTTTCAGAGTTCGGGACCAGGGGGTCGGAGGTTCAAATCCTCTCTCCCCGACCAATTAATCCCAAAGAATCATTGTGTTACAGTCGTCAACATTTCCGGCCAAACCGGAACTTGGGTCCGTTTGGGTCCAATCAATTCTTCCACCCTCTCGACTGCCTGCCTCACGTCTGCCGGAACCGAATGCAACCTTCCAATCTTCCATTGGTCATTGAGACCTTCCTATCCATTCTGTTTAGTCCCTTTAAATGTTTGGGTGGTTGATTATCTGTTACCGGGTGCCAAAGGGCTGCGCTGGCCTGACCATGACAAGTTGCCGTGATCGACGCTTTTCCGCATTTGGCGACTGCGGACCGGATTGCCGACAGAGTGAGCTCTAAAACGCATCGGTCTTCAGCGCGAATAACGATTCAAAAGCCCGGTACTGATTGTGTTTCCCTGGATCATGTATAGACCGAGGAACTGCGTATGTCTTCACCACTCCATGTGTAGACTGCGAGCAATGGCTGCTGGTGAGTCTGCATGGCATGAACTACCTGCGAGCCATGAAGGATGAAGGCTCCAGGAGGATTGCGTCTCGATGCTCCACTCGCCGTCCATGTCGCCTCTCCGGCTGCGACGTAGTAGAGTTCGATCGCGGGATGCCGGTGCGGAGGATAGAACGTATTTGGACCGATCAGGGTGAGACCGAGGCAGACACTTTCGCTCACAAAGGGCGCCTCTGGTCCGATGATCTCGGCGAAAGCCATATTGTCTTCGAGACCTGGAGCATCGCTGCGTTTGGCATAGCTGTAACGCCATGGAAGATTGAACGCAACTGGCCGGATGTTGGTGAGCAAGTCGTCGGTTGTATTGTCACCGGCCGCGAAGGCAGTCTCAAGGTGGCGTGTGGAAGGGTGCTCACTCTTGCGGAATATACCCGTCAACGCCGGAAGATGATTTAGAAGTGCAAGAACGCCGGCGGCCTCCTGTCCCACGTCGTCGGACAATACAGCGCGTTGGTTCAACCGGAGCTTCATAGCTTCAATAATCTGCAAAATGGGAGCGTTATCGACCATCGTTATTTCAACTCGCATTGCAAAACGGCTACAGTGTGCGCAATGCGCTCGCCATTTTCGAACGCTCCATATGCGGTGTCAGGGTCCATCCGTCGTGTCTGCAAGCTGCGCTCAATCTCCAGGGCGTTCCGGCCAGTATCGGCGGCATCAAGCCCGGCAAAGGTCTGCTGTAGTACTTCTGCCCTGTAGAAGTAAAACGGGCCGTAGCCGCTGGACTGGTTGTGGGCATAGTCTCTGATCAACTCAGGATCGCCTTGCACCTTCCAGCCATAGGTCAAGATTGAAGGCGTATAGCCCGCCAGTTTTCCAAGCGTGAGAAAAACATCAAGCGGTACGCGCGCACCGAGGCAGGAGAGAACGGCGCCATTCGAATTCAGAAATTCTTTGGCTTGGAGTAGCGCCAGGTAGTGAAGATCAAGCATCTGCTGCTTGACGAATTGCGGCACTTCCTCTGCCCGAGGTGGAACGTAGGCGGAGCTGTTCTTCTCTTTGGCAACAGTCTCTGCGTCTTGCGACAAGATGTTAGGAAGGTTCTCATATATGACGTCATAGCGGGATGCGGAACGGACAAGCGGCCTTAGCAGATCGCCGAAGCCGGACTGGATTGTCACGGGATACGCGGCGAGATGGTTGCGCGCGATATTGGCGGCCGCTGCTGCGACTACATCCTCATGCACGTCAGTAAGGCCCACCCTGGCTGCGCCGAGAATCTCAATAGCCGCGAGCACGTCAAGTCCCGAGCCAGTGCCGATGGAGCAGAAGGATTCGACATCTGTGCCGCGTCGCTGGCGATAGACCTTGAAGCCCGGTGCGGCAACATGGGCGACCCAGTCGCTTTCAAGATCGTCAATGTTCGGCTGAAAGCAGTGGCCGGTGATATCCACTGAGAGCTGCGGCTGGATCCGTTGCGAACGATCAATCTGCAGATAACGTGACGTATCGACGAAGATAGAGTTGCTCAAGGTTTGCTCCGTGCATGTGTTGGTCATCTTAATTTCCTTTTCAGCCAATGCTTCGCAGAGCCTGATCGAAGTCCGCAAGGATGTCCGCGGCATCCTCGATGCCAACCGAAACGCGAATCATGTCCGGCGTGATACCTGCACTGCGCTGCTGCTCGGCATTCATTTGGGAGTGGGTGCTGGTGCCGGGATGTAACACGCTGGTGCGAGCATCTCCGATGTGCACAACCAGCGCGGCGACCTTGAGATTGCGCACGAAAGTACGGGCAGCTTGGGCATTGCCCTTGATACCAAAAGTGAGAATGCCACTGGCGAGATTGCGCAGAAAGTACTTCTTGATGCGCGCACGATTCGGATTGCCTTTGAGTCCGGGATAGACAACCCAGCTCACCTTGGGATGCGTGCTCAGGAATTCCGCGAGTGCAAGCGCATTCTGGCTGTGCCGCTCAATGCGCAGATGCAGTGTCTCCATTCCGAGATTGAAGAGAAAAGCATTAAATGGACTGAGACAGGCACCAAAGTCGCGGAGATACTGGGCACGGGCTTTGGCGACGAAGGCAAACGTTGGAAACTTCTCGACGTAGCGAGTGCCTGCGTAAGTGTCATCGGCTTCAGTGAGGTCGGGAAATTTTCCGTTAGCCCAATTGTAGTTGCCACCGTCGATGACGACGCCTCCAAGGCTGGTTGCGTGGCCGTCAATGTATTTGGTAGCCGAGTGGGTAATGATGTTGGCCCCGAGTTGGAACGGGTTGCAGAGGCATGGCGTTGCCAGCGTGTTATCGACGATGAACGGGACATCGTTGCGTCGCGCGAGCGAGGCAAACTTGTCGAAATCCAGGATACCGAGGCCGGGGTTTCCGATGGTCTCTGCGAGGACCAGCTTGGTATTCGGCTGGAAGGCCAGTTGAAGTTCCTTCTCTGGCGACTCAGGGTCGATGAACGTGGTTGTAATGCCGTAGCGTTTCAGCGTGCGATGAAGCAGCGTGTAGGTGCCTCCGTAGACCGTTGATGCGGAGACAACATGATCGCCCGCGCTGGCAATGTTCGTAATCGCCAGCAAGTTCGCGGCCTGTCCGGAGGCAAGAGCAACGGCAGCGGTGCCTCCCTCGAGTTCGGTGATTTTCTGCTCGAAGGCAGCGACCGTGGGATTGCCTGTGCGTGTGTATTTGTACCCGGACTCCTGAAGAGCGAAAAGGCGCTCGACCTGTTCGAGGTCTTCATATTTATAGGTGGTGGATTGAAAGATCGGGAGAACTCTCGGCTCGCCCACCTTTGGCACGTAGCCACCCTGAATACAGATAGTCCCTTTGCCGCGTACTGATTGCTGTGGAATGGTGCTCTTCTGTGTTGCTGCTTTAGACATGAATGATTTCCTATGCGAATGAATACTCATGGGCGGTCTCGACCATGGCTCTTACATTTTCAATTGGAACGCTGGGTGGAATATCGCAGCCCGGCATGAGCAGATATCCTACGGATGGCTGGGCCTTGGCGATGGCCTGACGGCAAGCCTCGGCGACACCTTGCGGTGTCTCTTTTTGCATGACTGCGACCGGGTTCATGTTTCCGGCAAATGCGATTCTGCCATCGAGCAAGCGGCGCGCCTCGCCGAGGTCAACCTTGTAATCCACGGACATGATGTTGGCGCCGGAAGAAGGAATCAGGTCGAGGCGATTGGTAGTGTTGCCGCAGATGTGAACGACCAACCAGACACCACGCTCTTTGACCCTGGCTGCAACCTTCGTTAGGTAGGGCAGCGAGAATTCCTGAAACTGCTCGCGCGAGATCAGATCGCCAGAGGAGGTGGGATCGGCGAGCGAGATGATGGATACACCGGCGTCGATGAATGGCTCGAGGTACGCGAAGCAAAGCTCGGCGGCGAATTCGAGAACAGCGTGTACAGCGGGCTTATCCTTGTAAACAGAACGCATGAGGCGCTCGACACCGAAGGCGAGGCCGCCGAGAGTAAACGGGGCCCATTGACTGGTGCCAACCACGGTGCGCCCGCCAATGGACTTGGAAAGCAGGCCAGCGGTCTCCACCAGCACGCGAATGCCTGCGTCTTCTTGCATGCGTCCGACCAACGATGCATCAAGTTGGCTGACATCCTGAATGAGCGGTGCCATGACGTCCGGCGTTCCTTTGGTGCGGAACTTGATAACTCCCCCGGCACCTCGTAGCGCGAGGTTGTGGTATCCCGAACCGGGCCAGACAATATCGCAACCAACAAGTTCATTCGTGCGGGCGATGATTTCGGCGAGCCGCTCCGGACGTGCATCGAGTGCCTGCTCCATCGTCAACCCGTCGCGGTTCAACGTCCATGCCCCACCGGAGAGCAGCGAGACAGGAAGCCTCGGCGTCTTCTCCAGAGCAATCAACTTCGCGATGATTTCCTTATGTGTCACGACCTGCCTTTCTCGCGCCTGATGAACGCACTGTGCTGCGATTGAACTTAGAGTCTGCCCTCCGGCTTCAATAGGCGCTTGTAGTAAAAGCCTGACGTGTATAGCGCTGCCGCCGGGTTGTGCGCCAGCACGCGGTCTTTCGTGATCAGCGTTGTGACCAGCGCATCGGAGTGCTTGATGAAGAGCGAATCGTGCCCCACGCAAAGACCGACGATCACGTTCAGGTCTGTCTTTTGTTCGTTCAGTATCTTTGCCTGGAAAATTGGATTGCAGATGGATTCGTGGCAGCCCTTCATGATCTTCAAATCATCGGGGATTCCGACCTCGGTCTTATCAACCGAGCCAACCTTGCAGAGCACGGCGTAAGGTTGGAGTTCGTGCGCCTCAAGAATCTTGACGAAGATGCGCGTCTCTTCGATCAGGCCGATGCAGGTCGCGATACCAATGCGTCGCGCACCAATGCGATTGGCAAAGGCGATGATTTCTTCAACACGCGTCAGCTTGCCGTAGTACGTGCCTTCGACCTCGGCAGCGGCGCGCGAGGTACGTGCATCTTCGCCATCCCCGCGATAGGATTCAACGACCTCGGCAAGTTGAACAGGGTCACTCGCCTGGGTGAGGCAGAACGAAGGAAAATTCTTATCTTGGCGGTAGCAGCTCAGCAGGCCGCAATCGGAACATGTTGGATCAGACTTCTTAGTCATAGTCTCCACTCAAAATTGCAATGATCGGATAAACGATTTCTCGAAGGCAGGGTCGTTGGCGAGCTCGAGTACCTCTACCTGCGCGACGACCTGCTTCATCTCTTCTCGGGCATCACGATTCAGAAGAAATGCCTCGGCACCGGACTTCGAGGTGTTTCCGACAAACTCAACACGATCACTGAACTCCTTCGGAAGAAGTCCAAGATGGATGAGACTTGCGGTGCGCAGATGAAAACCGAATGATCCTGCAATGAGGACACGATCCACCTGCCCGGCCTCAACTTTGGCTGCTTTCAGTAACATCTCGATGCCGGTGCGGATCGCTCCCTTAGCCAACTGAACTTGGCGCACGTCCTTCTGTGTCAGGTACACCGGCCCAGCGATCCGGAAGATGGGCTTGCCATCGAGGCTCTCCCACTGATCACGCCAGGGTTGGCCCCCGTTGTTCTGAAAGCGTCCATTTTTGTCGAGGCCGCCTTTGGCTGCCAACTCGCCGACAACATCGAGCAGTCCGCTGCCGCAAATCCCAACCGCGTCGCCGCCGGCAATGGTTTCCACTCGAATGCCATGTTTACCAAGCGAGACCAGTTCAACGGCCCCGCGGCTGGCACGCATTCCGCAAGCAATGTTCATGCCCTCGAACGCTGGCCCCGCGGCGGTAGAGGTGGCGGTGAGCTGGCCATCAACGGAGAGTACCATCTCGCCGTTCGTGCCAATGTCCACGAGAAGAACAACACCGGGCCGCTGAGCCAGTCGTGTGGAGAGGATGCCGGAGGTAATGTCTGCGCCCACGTAGGCGGAAAAGATAGCGGGGAGATAAACGATGCCAAATTCCGAGATTCCAAGCTCGATCGCGTGTGCATTCACATGCTGACCACCACTCAGCGAGAGTGCGTAAGGATACTTACCGAGCGAGGTCGGATCCGTCCGCGTGGCGAGATGCAGCATCGTTGTATTCCCGCTGAACACCGCTTCATAGATGTTCTCCAGCGCAACTCCCGCCTTGACCGCGAGGTGTGTTGTCTGGCGGCTGATCTCTTCGATGAGCTCAGTATGAAGCTTGTGCAACCCTGCTGGCTTTGAGCCCATCTTGATGCGCGAGAGTACGTCCTGTGCGTGAACGGCCTGTGGATTGAGGCTGGATGTCACTCCAAGTTCGGCACCTGTATGGAGGTCAAGCAGGGTGGTGACGAGGGTTGTCGTTCCGATATCCACCGCGATGCCGTACATCTTAGAAGATGTATCGTCCGGCTCTTCAGTGAGCACGGCCTCGCCTGCTAGAACAAGCGTCGTGTTGGTGGTAGCGTCGTATGACTTGCGAATCCATGGCCTCAGTTCAACGGCGAGCTTCTGCCCCTCGCTAAGAATCTGCAATCCATCGGAGTCGAATGCTTCCATCTCAACGCTAAGATCGCCGTGCACGGTGGCCTGGCAGGCGAGCACCCAGCCAGCCTCGCGCTCTGCCAGAGTAAGAGACTTGTGGGCATCGCTGGAGAGCTGCAGCATCGCGTCAGTCCCAACCTTTGCCTTGCATTTCCCGCAGGTGCCTGCGCCATCGCAAGGAGTCTCCATGCGGATCCCTGCAGTGCGGGCAGCATCAATCAGACGCGTGCCTGCAATCACCGGGATCGTGATGCCGTGCGGAACGAAGTGAACGGTAGCCACTATTTCTCTCCTCGGGTCACCGTGTCGGTCATGGCGCGAATGCTTTGCAGCCGCGTGGAAGTACTCAGGCCGCAGGCCGGAGAAATGATGTTTATACCGCTGGCGACGAGGTTACGGGTCACCGCCGAAATCTTCTCCGGGTCATTCCATTCCAAGGCATACGTACTCAGGTTTCCCATGGTGGTGATCTGCGGATACTCGTTCTTGAGTGCGACGAGGTTCACCATCGCGTCGGTACTGAGCGCATCGCAACGCAGCAATGGAAGGCAGTGGCTCACGCGCTTCATGTCTCCGCAGATATGCAGGATGAGAGGGTAGCCAAGAGCGTGCACATCGTCGGCAAGCTGGTTGATGTAGCGCACCGCAAACTTCTCGAACATTGCCGGGCCAAGTATCTCCCCAGTAGCAGATGGATCGCCAACAGCGATGGCCGTGGCTCCCTGCTCCAGAAGCCGCTTGGCAAATGCTGAGAGCAGACGCGTAACGTAATCCAGCACCTGATGCGCACCCTCCGGATCCTTGCGAAGAGCCTTGTAAAAGGAAAGCGGATCGATGATTGACGCGGCAGTGCTGATGGGTCCGGTAAGGCTGGCGACTACCGGAATGTCGGGATTCTCAGTCGAGATAAGACGCGCAGCGTCAACGACAACGTTCATGCGCCCGGAACGCGCCAGCAACTCCACATTGCCAAAGGTCACATCGCGGACGGTAGGAAAAACTTCGCGCGCGATCTTAGGTTCACAGGCCAGCGTGCCGTGGTTGATTTCGCTGCCGAGCAACTCCGCCTCAATGGTCATGCAGAATGGAACGCCGACATTCTCAAAGCCGGTGAAGGACTGCACGTCACGCGCCAGGGCAGCCATGCGCTGGGCATCAAAATGCGCCTCAGGGAGAGTGTTCCCCGTTCGCTGCATGATCTCTACGATGGCTGAGTTCATCATGCCGCCCGTGCAGATCACTGGAGCGCGGTCGACTGGCTCCTTGTGCAACACTCGCAGCAAACGATCTTTTGGACTCAGGCTTTGCATGTTGTCTCCACTTCTTCTTCGATATGAACGGGCCAGCCAATCTCGCGAACCGCATCGAGCATGGCATCGATGTTTGCGAACGGAGTCTCAACCGGGAGACTGCAACCGGAGGCGACGATGAGTCCCTTGGGATTGTCATGCGCCTTGCGTACGCACTCGCGCACCGCTTGGCGTACCTGATCCGGCGTGCCCTGCAGCATGATCTCCGAAGGAGAAACATTGCCCATCAGCCGGACCCGATTACCCACCATAGCCTTGGCCTCAGCAAGGTCCGCAGCATTGTCAATAGAGAGGCAGTCTGCGCCGGTCTCGCACATCTGCTCCCAGATCGCGCGGGTTTTTCCGCAGATGTGCAAGGTGACCGAGCGGCCGTGGCCGTGAATGAACTCTACGAGTCGCGCCAGGTACGGTTGCCCAAACTCGCGAAACTGCCTGGGGCTGATCACTGTAGTGGAGCACATGGCATCGGTGAGACTCGGCGTGCAACCCGTATCGAGAATGGCCTTGGCATAGGCAGTTGCGCTCTGCAATGCGACCTCGCAAAGCTGATGCACGGCAGCCGGATTCTTCAGCATCAGGCGCACCAGAGTCTCGGTGCCAATCAGAAACGAAGCCGTAGTGAATGGACCGGTGAGTGCGCCAGTTACCGCGACTTCAGTGCCAACTGCGTCAACCGCTCTCGTCATCGCTTCCAGATGCGCTGGAAGATTGCCGTCTTTATGCGGATTCGCAGGTTCAAGCGAAGCAATCTGTTCGACGGACCCGATAGCTGGTGCGGCAAGATACGCAGTCTCGTCGTCCGGGTAGTGGACACGAGCGCCCATGGCCTCGGCTTGCGTGTAGAGATCGGT
>Ga0181537_10001765_pt1 | contig 19530 bp, 11 predicted proteins | sample PEATcosm2014_Bin_39_FD_119765 | JGI IMG/M metagenome (GOLD analysis project Ga0181537, IMG submission 119765) | Peatland microbial communities from MTU Mesocosm Facility, Houghton, MI, USA - PEATcosm2014_Bin23_10_metaG | ecosystem: Environmental > Terrestrial > Soil > Wetlands > Peat | place... | reverse complement strand
TCTGGTCGGCCAGCGTTATGGTCGAATTCACGTAGCTGATTACTAAGTCGTTCAGCAAGGTTGGCGATATGGTGTCTGTCATTCGCGCGACCAGGCTGGTTCCGGGGCCAAAGAAGCGGTTCTGCACGGTGGGAAAGGTATTGCGCACAACTCCCCACTGCGGCGTCAGTACCGACGTATTCCAGGCATCGTGGATATACCGAAACGACACCTTGAGGTTGTTGGTGAAAAGTTGATCAATGCGAAATAACTCTTCACGCCAGTAGGTGGAAGGGGAAATGGCGGCGTTGTAACAATGGTTGGGATCGGTGGGATCAAGGTTGCTGAGGTCGGAGTTGAGATTGGGCAAGGAGAAGTTGCAGCCATAAGGGGCATTGGGGAGTGGGATCAGATTCGAGTTCAAGATCGCCACTGCGTTCTTGTCGACACCCAGAAAGGGCATGCCAAAGACGGCGGGCACCTCCAAGTGTGTTGCCGCTTCGAGAAGTCCGCCGCCGGCCGTCGTTACGGATGGACAATCCGGGAATTGGGCACGGACAAAAGGTGCCCCGCCCGGCGCGCACACGTCACTATAGTCAAAGTCCTGGTAAACCGCTCCCGTGACCGGGCTGACCTGCAGGTTCGGCTGGACCCCTTGTGGCGTCAAGACCAGACCTCGCTCTCTCAGCCCCGGCACCGCTTGGTTGTATTCCGTGGGAGTTTTCTCCAGACGAAACTCCTCCGAGTAGAAGAAAAAGGTCTTGTCTTTTTTGGTGTTGAAAAGGTGCGGAATGAAGAGCGGACCGCCGATCGTACCGCCGAAGTCCTGCCGCCGATACAGCGGAGCCTTGGTACCAAAGGTCTGCCCGCAGCAAGTCTGCCCGAGAGGAGGTGGCGTGGTGTAAACAATGTCGAAATAATTGCGTGCATTGAACGCTTCGTTGCGGATGAATTCGTAGAGGTTACCGTGCAGTTGGGGAGTTCCGGACTTGGTTGTCACCTGCACTGTTCCAGACGCGGTGCGACCGAACTGCGCGCCGTAGTTGGAGGTCAGCACCTTCACTTCCTGAATAGCGTCCAAGCTCGGAAAAACCATCAGCGTGCTTGAAGCTCCATTCAGGCCGGTGTTGAGCACGTCGCTGCCATCGACTTCAAATGTGTTGTACTCGACGCGGCCTCCATTCACGCTGTACTTCACGCTGCCCACCACTCCCACCTTCGCTTCGTCCTGCCCAGTCTGATTGCTCACGCCGGGTGCAAGGGCGATCAGTTGAGTGAAATTGCGGCCATTGAGTCCGATCGACACTACTTGTTTTTCCGAGATCGTGCCGGAAACGCTGGCGCTCTCCGTCTCCACTTGTCCCGCGCCGCCGGATTCCACGTTCACTTCGGTTTTCTCGCTTGCCGGTTGAAGGCCAGCATCCAGAGTTAATTCGTGACCAGCCGTGAGTGCAACGTTTTCGAAGGCCTTCGCAGCAAAATTAGAAGCCGTTACCGTGAGCGTATAAGTTCCCGGGGTGAGTCCGGCGAATGAATATGCGCCCTTGTCGTTGCTCACAGTTTCAAATTGTTCGCCTGCCTGATTCTTCAGCTGCACTTTGGCGCCGGTTACAACCGCTCCGGTTTGGTCGGTGACCGTCCCATTGATAGCGCTCTTATCCCCCAGCGCCTTGGGCTGCTCCTGGCCGACGCTGAACGACACCCCGAAAAACACGAGGGTGAGGACAGCTATCAGCCGACAAAAACCGCAAAGCGCAGAGACTCTCAAACTGGTTCTCCCGGACAGCACTCTCAGGTGGTCAAAACACGCAAACACTGGTCCACTACGGCAGATCGACACCTCGATTGATGCGGAATCTGCCGACTGTTTTTCCAAGCGGTCCACGTATTGCAGATTCCGATTTACTGATTTCGATGGGGTTGCAACAGGCAGCGCCTACCGTCGATTTCGAAAAAAAGTCCCATTCGCGCAATTGGGCGTATGGGCCCGGGGGTGGGCGAAACTGAGCCTAGAGAAGTTCTGATATAATGTCAAGTAAATAGATCAAGGTACTCTTATAGAGCACCTCAAACAGAGTCGAATGACTCCAAAGGCACTTCAATCCGCGAGAAACAACTTTTCTTGAGATATATGCCCAATCTGCAGCTGTCCATAACGAGAATCCTTGTTCTAGGAACAGCACTCTTATCTTTGGCGCCGAACAGCGCCGCTCAGTTCGTGCCGGCATCTCCTCCAATTGCCGATCCGACTGACCGTCGTTTCGCCGGTGTCACCGAGGACTGGACTTCGCCCTCCTTAAGCGGCAGCCATCTCGTGCCGGTTCCACCGCTCATCGCCTATACCGATGACACCCACCCTGGATACACGGTCCAATTGATCCAGTTGCAATGGCGATGGGGTGATCCCCTCGACGTTTACTTGATAAAGCCTTCGGGAGTGAAAAACCCTCCGGTAATTCTGAATCTTTACGGTTATCCGGCGGACACCTACCCCTACAAAAATGAACTCTTCCAAAAAGCCCTGACCAAGGATGGCTTTGCCGCCGTGGGCTTCGTTTCCGCTCTTACCGGGCATCGCTACCACGACCGCCCAATGAAGCAGTGGTTCCTCAGCGAACTGCAGGAATCGCTGGCCACCTCGGCACACGACGTACAAATGCTGCTGAACTACCTGACCGCTCGCGGCGATCTCGACATGACCCGCGTAGGCATGTTCGGGCAGGGATCGGGAGCCACCATCGCGATTTTGGCTTCGGCGGCCGATCCGCGCATCAAGGTGCTCGATGTTCTGGATCCATGGGGCGATTGGCCAACCTGGATCGCCACTTCACCGTTTGTTCCGCAAGACGAGAGATCAGACTATGTGAAGCCGGACTTTTTGAAGAAAGCGGCCGCGCTGGAAACCGTTGAGTGGCTGCCCAAGATCCAAGCAAAGAAATTCCGGCTGCAGCAACTGCTGTTCGAGACCGACACGCCCAAGTCTGTCAAAGAAAAACTGAGAGCGGCAGTCCCCGCGGGCACACCCGTCGTGCTCTACAAGACTTTAGACGAGTTCAAGGCGGCTTTTCCCTACAGCACGAATCTGGGATGGATGGAACACGAACTACGGTCGCTTCCGGAGCCGGGAGCGGCCGCAAGCACAGCTACCTCTCTGCCGCACTGACGAATCGCGCCCGGCAGGAAACGAGCACTCTGCAGAGAACTGCACCAACAGCCAACTTCCCCGATCGACTTTTGTCATACCTTGTGGCTTGCGGACCTTCCTAAAGATCGACTGCTTGCTCTGGTCGAGTGTACTTCCGAGTAACTGGGTCGAGCAGCTAGCCGTGCCAGGCATCGTCGCAAATTGAAAAGCGCAAGGCCTTGCACATCGCAATTCTTTTCAACTTGCTGCATTGCTGAATCCCGCGTCCAGTGCGGCTTCTGATGGGTACCATCGATTGTCCGGGCGGTTGGGCCTTCTCCTACCCTTCTAACTAAATTGTAATTAGTAACTCGATAAATTTACTTGACATAGTCAAAAGGCCAGTCTACGCTTCTTTGGCCATACGCGGACTCCCCTGGCGATATGGACAATCCCTTCGAAACTGTGGAATTAGGAGCCCAAACCAAATGTCACGTATTAAATCAGTTTTCGCGGTACTGTTGCTGGCTGTGATTGGGGGCATTGGCCCTCGGGCACAAGCGCAAGCAACTCTGAAAGTGAATATTGCAGGCTTATCGTCCGAATGGCAGACATTCGCCCTGGCCGCTTACAACAATGGCACCAGCCTTGTCTCCGGCGGTGGCCAGACTTTTCACTACACCAGCAGCACCAATTTCAACCTGGTTGACAGCCGTGGCGGGACCACCACCGACTCTGGCCAGATCTGGATTGTTTGGGATTCGAGCACCGCTTCGAGCGGCCCCAACGTCTGGGCATTCATCAGTGTTGACGCCGTCACCGGAGACCGCTGCTACTTTGCCGTCCCCAAGTGCACGATCACTTACCCCGGCACGACTTTGCCTTCACCCGCAAATGCGATTACGATTTGGCCCGATGGTTCATCGGATACCGCACCCGCTGGAGCTGTAGCAGGCTTGTTCGCCAACGCTTCTCAATCGGTGAGTGCGGCAGCGACGGACCTTCGTCCGGAAGATGCGGTTTTCGTCGCCTGCCGTGCGAACTCTCCACTGGGCGCCGGCTCGGCCGGCGGTTCAGCCAGCGACGGTCTTGACGGCCTTGGATACAGCCAGGCCGCCGCCACACAAAGTTCGGGCGCCTGCTTTACCTACTCTAGTGTTGCTCAGGGCGAAATCAACGGAATTGGACACCCAATCTTGAGCGGTTATCCGAAAAGCACGAAGTCAACCAATGTTCTGGCGTTTGCTATCAGCGGGAAGGATCCCATCACCGGGACAAAGATCCCCGCGTACACGGTTTACCCCGTTGGCGCGGCTCCCATCGTATTCCTCACGAATCGCCAGAATAACCTGAAAAACCTGGTAAGCGTCACCGAACAACAGCTGCAGCAGGTGCTCTCGGGCACGAACTGCGACGGCGGCGCCTTCGGTGCGGCCTTCGCGGGGCCCATTAATATCTTCCTGCGTGACCCGCTTTCTGGCGCGTACAACACGGTGGAAGCCACGGTTGCGCGCTATCCCACGGTTTATCCCAATCCGGTTCAAGGCCTATCTCAGGAGACGAATGTAAACGCCCCAGCCAACAACTACCAACTCAACGGCTACGCGTCAGCTTGTGCTGCGGGTGCGGGGCAGCGCTGGCGGACAATTGGCAGCAGCGAAGAAATAAAAGCGGTCTACAACTCGAACGGCACCGCCTTCGGGACCAGCGCTCGCGACGGCATCGGCTACGCCTATTTCAGCTACGGAAACGTCAACACGAGCGGCACTGTGCTCTCCGACAGCGCCAATTTTGGCTATCTCAAACTGAATGGCGTCGATCCGATTTGGGCGGCGTATGGAATAGGAAAGGCGATCGATCCCGGCGAACCCACTGGTCCCGGCCAGTTGCCCAGCCAAGCTGACCTGCCTACGGCAGTTTGCAACAACTCATTCCCCTGCCCGGAGAACCAAATCTGGGGCGGCGGAGCTTCCTTCCCGAACCTTCGCAACGGCACTTACCGCTCGTGGTCGGTGCTGCGGCTCGTTGCTACCGGAACTGCGGGAACCAATGCCGCGGCATTGATCGTGGCTGCGGAAAAGCAAGCCGTACTCACCACTCCCGACTTTGTGCCGGAAACGGCACAAGCGATCACGGCCGCGGCGAACCCCTTTGGGTATGCGATCACAGATAAGGGTCTTCTGTTGCTGCGTTCGCATTACCAACAATACGACGGGGCCGGGGTCAACATTGGAGTCGCTCCTGTGAATCAGCCAACCACATCAGAAAAGGGTGGCGACACGGGCGGACTCATCATCCCGACCTCAATCGGAGTAACCCTGTCGGCAAGCGCAGCCAGCAACACGGAAAACCAGCACCAGATCGTGCAAAGCTCAAACCCGGATGGCGACCTGAGTCCGGCTTTCAGAGCAATTGTGCCGTAATCTGGAATTAGAAACGCAGGAGCAGTTCAACCCCCACCCAGGCGGGCCGTTTCATCGGCCCGCCTTTTCTTGTGCCGATTGCCGTCCTCTATAGGGGTGGCTACGAGAGCATGATCGCTTGCAGCTGGTTGCGGCGAGAGGGCTTCCGGAATGTCACGAGTCTAATCGGCGGGTTCGACGCAACGTACACAGTCGTGAGGTTTGGCGTTCACGCAGTTTTAATAAAGGCTTAATCCAACGTTAATATTGTAAGTCTATAAAGTAACTTGAGATTTGTCGAGAGGCCAATCTTAGGCTGCGTTTGGCCATACCTGGATCGCAAGCGTATGGACCAATGCCTTCGAAACTGTGGGGGAGGGAATTTAAAATGATACGTATCAAACTAATCTTCGCGGTGCTGGCGCTGATCCTGATGGGGATTGCGCCTCAGGCACACGCTCAAACTTTGAAAACTCTGATTGCGGGTGCGTCGTCCCAGTGGCAGACACTCGCCCTGGGCGCTTACAACAACGGCACCAGCATCGTTGCCGGCGGCGGCGCAACGTTCCACTACACGAGCAGCGTCAATTTCAACTTGATCGACAGCCGCGGCGGGACCACCACTGACAGTGGTCAGATCTGGATCGTCTGGGATTCCAATACGGCCGGCGCAGACGTGTGGGCATTCGTCAGCGTTGACTCGGTCACCGGAACCCGCTGCTATTTTGCCGTACCGAAGTGCACTGTCAGCTACCCTGGCGCGACTTTGCCGGCACCCGCAAATGCGATTACGGTTTGGCCGGATGGTTCAACGGATACAGCACCCACTCCATCAGTAGCAGCACTGTTCGCCGATGTTTCTCAAACGGTGAACGTGGCGGCGACGGACATTCGTCCGGAAGATGCGGTTTTCGCCGAATGCCGTGTGAACTCTCCCCTTGGCGCGGGCTCGGCCGGTGGCGCAGCTAGCGATCAGCTTGACGGCCTCGGATACAGCCAGGCCGCGGCTACCCAAACTGCTGGCGCCTGCTATACCTTCACGACGACCGCCCAGGGGGCGATCAACGGAATTGGCCACCCCATCGTGAGTGGCTACCCGGGTAGCACGAAGAAAGCCAACGTTCTGTCGTTCGCGATCAGCGGGAAAGACCCCATCACCGGGACAAAGGTCGCTGCGTACACCGTTTACCCGATTGGCGCAGCTCCCGTCGTATTCCTCACGAACCGCCAGCATAACCTGGCAAACCTGGCCAACGTCAGCGAACAACAACTGCAGCAGGTGCTCTCGGGCACGAACTGCGACGGCAGCGCCTTCGGTGCGGCTTTCGCTGGGCCAATCAATATCTTCCTGCGTGACCCGCAATCGGGCACGTACAACGTAGTGGAAGCCACCGTAGCGCGCTACCCCACTGTTTATCCCAACCCGGTTCTTGGCCTCTCGCAGGAAACGAATGTAAACGCCCCAACCAACAACTACCAACTCAACGGTTACGCCTCGGCATGCGCCGCGGGCACGGGCCAGCGCTGGCGCACGATTGGCACAAGCGAAGAAATAAAGGCTGTCTACAATTCGAACGGCAGCGCCTTCGGCACCAACGCTCGCGACGGCATCGGCTACGCGTACTTCAGCTACGGCAACGTCAACACGAGCGGCACTGTACTCTCCGACAGCGCCAATTATGGCTACCTCCAGTTGGACAATGTGGATCCGATTTGGGCCTCGTACGGAACTGGACAAGCGATCGATCCCGGCGAGCCCACCGTTGCCGGCGAGTTGCCCAGCCAGGCTGATCTGCCTTCGGCAGCGGTTCCGACGGGTTGCGGCAACGGCACGCCCGGCAGCGGTTCATTCCCATGCCCGGAAAACAAAATCTGGGGGGGTGGAGCTTCCTTCCCGAATCTCCGCAACGGCACTTACCGCTCGTGGTCTGTGCTGCGCCTCATTGCTACCGGAACTGCCGGAACCAATGCCACAGCGCTGATCTCGGCCGCGGAAAAGGCAGCCGTGCTCGTCACGCCCGACTTTGTGCCGATATCGACACAAACGATCACAGCCGCGGAGAATCCCTTGTTTGGATATGCGATCACCGATAAGGGTCTTCTGTTGCTGCGTTCGCACTATCAGCAGTACGACGGGGCCGGCGTTGACATCGGCGTGGCCGCGGTGAACGAACCAACCGCGTCAGAAAAGGGCGGCGACATGGGCGGACTGGTTATCCCGACCTCGATCGGAGTAACCCTGTCCGCAAGCGCAACGAAGAACACTGAAAACCAGACACAGATCGTCCAGAGCTCGAACGCAACAACTGGCGGACTGGGGCCGGCTGTCAGAGCAATTGTGCCGTAAATCTGGAACCAAATCGTTAGGCAAGCAGCGCCGAAAAGGCGGGCCGTTTCATCGGCCCGCCTTTTTGTCGCACAAACGGCAGTAATCAATTGAGCTTCTCACTGCGTGACGGAGAGGTAATAGCAGTGCCGGGCCAGCCGGAAGTGGGATTAAGATTAGCGGTCGCCTGATCGGGCGATCAGCAAGTCCGGGAACCGCACTGGTCGTTCGAAGGACCGATCAGCGCGTAGCTAGGGAAAGTATCATACAAGCAAAGGTTGATTTTGCAGCGCCGCGTGCTCAGATATCCCCCGCCCAGCAACGGCAGGAGCGCTCTTGCGTTGTTCGCCGACATGGGACACTTCCGCGGCACCCACCTCCACCGCTATGCTCCTCCCGATCATTTCCAACTTGAGCACGATCCGAAGGCCGTTTTTATGACGATCTAATATGCCTTCGATGCCAGCCATCGGTCCGGTATTGATTCGTACCCGATCCCCGACTTCGAGGTTGGGATGAGGCTCGATTCGGTGCGCCAGCAATCCCGCTTGGAGGAAGGAGATGTACTCATCTGGAACCGGCGACGGTTCGTGGCCGGAGGAAACGAGATATCGTACGCTGGAGAAATTGAGGACCTGAACTCGTTCGCGAACGTCCATCCGTACAAACGAATAACTGGGGAATAGCGGCAGTTCTACGGTAGCCGTACAGCGGTTTTTCCAGCGGTGCCTTACTTGGTAGAGCGGCAGGAATGATTCCATTCCCCGCTCCGTACAGTATCCCGCCACCCGCTTTTCGTGACGGGGCATGGTAAACACCGCATACCACCTCGGGTTGTAATCGATTAGGCCGCGCGATTGCTGCTCTAGGCCCGTTGGATGGAACTTCGGCGGTTCTACCACGTGCAAGTGAGACACTGCATGGCCCCCGGGTTCTCGGCAGAAACGTGCCATGAACGGGTGAGTTCTGCGACTCGGCGAACTGAAGTCGCACCTGAGCACGTCTCACCTGTTCATGTAGTCAAAACAGAAATACGTTTAATCAAAACAGAAATACGTTCCACAAACAGCGACAACCGCGAGATGTACGATCCCAACTATCCCATGCACCTGTTACAGCCGAGTGACTGAGAAGTTAAAGGACGGTGAATTTCTGACTTTCGCGGCCGCGCCCATGTGGAAAGCCTGGCAAGAGATATATCCGACGATGGTACGTCAATAGACATAATACAAAAAGTAACGCTGCCGCATCGAAAGGTTCACCGCCTCGGCGAGACGAACTACTCGTGAAGAAAGTGCAGGATCGATGGGTCACGGGTTACGGAAGCATTCAACTGGCATTGATCGAAGCTGACTCGGTGGCGGTCAATCAGTTGAGTCATCCTCCCGGTTGAAGAACCTTATGCAGGCTCACATCGTCGCCGTCGCCGCTCCTCAAGCTGCGGAAAACAATCGTCGAGACGATCGTGAGTATCCCGAGAGCAATGAGAGCCTTGTGGATTCCCTGAATCATTTCGGTCGGATTGGAGTGTGTGCTGGGAACGAAAAGCGCCGTGGTCAGTCCCGCCGCTGCTACGCCGAAGCTGATCGACATCTGCTGCGCGGTGCTTGCGATGGAACTGGCGCCGCTGGCGTCCTCTTCCTGGATGTCGGCGAATACCAGAGTATTCATGCTCGTGTATTGCAGAGATGTGAATGCTCCATAAAAGAATGCCTGCAGGACGATGACCCAAACAGGTGTTCGCACGCCGATTGTTGCAAACACCATCAGAAGAGCACCGAGAATTAAAGTGTTGGAAATGAGGACGCCACGATACCCTACGCGGCTAAGAAGTCGTGGCATGATCGCCTTCATACCCATGGAAGCGATGGCCTGGGGCATGACAAGCAGACCGGATTGGATCGGCGTGTAACCCAGACCTACTTGATAGAGGAGCGGCAGGAGAAATGGCACTCCGCCGATTCCGAGACGCGTGAAGAAGCTGCCGCTTACGGCGGCGCGGAACGTGCGGATGCTGAATAGCCTGAGCTTCAGCAGGGGAAACGGAAGGCTGCGCCCGTGGATTCCGTATCCGGCAAGCAATGCAATGGACACCGCGAGCAGCCCCGCCATCTCCGCCGCGCTCAGCGTGTGCTCGCCGAATATCTCCAGCACATACGACAATAATGCGACTCCCGAGCCGAACAAAATCAAGCCGACAACATCGAGCGGAGGCGTCTGCTTTTCACGGTAGTCGGGCAAATGCAGATAGACGAGTATCAAACCCGTGAGTCCGATGGGAATATTCACGAAGAAAATGACGCGCCAGTGAAGATATCCGACGATGAGACCTCCGGCGATGGGCCCGAGCATGGGAGCGACCAGGGCCGGTATAGAAACAAAGCTCATCACGCGCAGAAGATCTGACTTGGCAAATGTTCGCACCAGCGTGAGCCGGCCCACGGGCACCATCATCGCGCCGCCGCAACCTTGCAGGATGCGACAAGCGACCAGCAAGTGGATGTTGCTTGAGATTCCGCATAGAAAAGACCCGAGGGTGAATAGACCAATCGCAGATGCGAATACTCGACGGGTCCCGAACCGGTCCGCCATCCAGCCACTGATTGGAATGAAAACTGCCAGGCTGAGCGTATAGCTTGCCAGCACCGCCTTCATGCTAAGGGGAGCCACGCCGAGGGCGGAAGAAATAGCAGGAACGGCTGTGTTGAGAATCGTTGTGTCCAGCGACTCCATGAAAAAGGCGACAGCAACCAGCCATGGCAGGAGCCCCTTGGAGGCCTCTGACACACCAGATGAAGAAGGATCAAATGAAGATGGAGGCGCGACCAACGGGCTGGCTTGGTTCATATGTAGGAAACTGCGAAAGCGTTCGCCACCTCGAATATGTTAGCTGATGTGTCTGATCCATGGTTTTTCATGTAATCCTGCGATCGAAGTGCCGAAGTGAAGGATATAATTGCGCTCGCACCGATGGCCCTCAGCGCTGGCACAAAATTCGGTCCTTACCAAATCGAATCACCGTTGGGTGAAGGCGGGATGGGAGAGGTGTACCGCGCCCGCGACGTCCGCCTTGATCGAGCGGTAGCGATCAAGGTTCTTGCGTCCCACCTTTCTTCGTCGCCCGAACTCAAACAGCGCATGGAGCGCGAAGCCAGGGCAATTTCTGCTCTGAACCACCCTCACATCTGCCAGCTCTACGACATCGGCTCACAGGACGGAACCGACTATCTGGTGATGGAGTTTCTCGAAGGCGAAACGCTGGCGGAAAGACTGCGCAAAGGGCCATTATTGCTGCCTGAAGTCCTGAAGATTGCGATTGCCATTGCGGAGGCGCTTACCTTTGCCCATCGGCAGGGAATTGTGCACCGCGATCTCAAACCGGGCAACATCATGCTCACGCGAGCAGGCGCCAAACTGATGGATTTCGGTTTGGCCAAGGCCACGAGTCCGAGCCTGGGCGTCTCAGCGTCCAGCGCGCCTGTCTTATCCGCCGCCCGCACCATGAGCGGCGCCAGTCAAATGTCTCCATTGACCACGGCGGGTGCAATCATCGGCACCATCCAATACATGGCCCCGGAACAACTCGAGGGCAAAGAGGCCGACGCCCGGTCAGATCTGTTTGCGTTCGGCGCGATTCTCTATGAGATGGTCACCGGCAACAGGCCGTTCGCGGGCCGCAGCCAGATCAGCGTTGCCAGTGCCATCCTTGAGAAAGAACCTGAGGCAATTACTGCGACTCACCCCCTCACGCCGCCTGCGTTCGAGCAAGTGGTAGCAACCTGCCTGGCGAAGAATCCTGACGACCGGTTCCAGAGTGCGCATGACCTGAGTCTCCAACTGAAGTGGATTGCGGCAGGCAAAACCCCCGCTATCAAGTCCGCAGAGTACGGAAGAACAAAACGGGAAGGCGTTCTGGCAGCTGTGGCATGCGGGCTCGCCCTACTCCTGATCGCATCCGTGATCCTGTGGCGCACGAGCCGCCCTGCAGAGCGAACCGAGTATTTTTCTGCACCCCTTCCGTTCTCGGCTCGAGACCTGGCAGTCTCGCCCAATGGCCACACCGTCGCCGTGGTTGGCCGGGATTCCGAGCGAAAAAACCTTTTATGGATTTACGAGCCCGGCGCTCCGCAGGCGAAGGCAATTCCCAACACTGAGGGAGCCAATTTTCCGTTCTGGTCTCCCGATGGCAAGTCACTCGGATTTTTTGCAGAGGGAAAATTAAAGAGGGTGGATCTGTCGGGTGGGCCGGTGCAAACCCTGTGCGACGCCCCGACCGGCCGCGGTGGCACGTGGAACAAAGACGGGGTCATCGTGTTTACTCCGACCGGACAGTTGGGATTTGGCCTGTATCGAATCGCCGCTTCCGGCGGGACGGCAACACAAATCACATTTCCGGATAGGGAACACGCGGAAGACAGCCATCGCTGGCCTTTTTTTCTGCCTGACGGAAATCACTTTCTATATCTGGCTATGGATCTTTCTGGCCGGAAGACTCTTTCTACCATTTATGTGGGCGCCCTGAATTCAAGCGAGAAACGCCCGATTACGCAAGCGAGAGCGAACGCTGCCTATGCCGCACCTGGTTATTTGCTCTTTTACCGCGATCAAACTCTCTTTGCCCAACGCTTCGACGCGAAGAAGCTCGAACTGAGTGGAGAACCCACTCCGGTTCTCACAGAAATTGAATACTTGCCGCGAATTCAGAGGGCTGTGTTCGCGAGTTCCGAGAGCGGCGTGCTGGTCGCTCAGAGATCATCCGGCGATACGGGAGCGTCGCAGCTGCTTTGGTTTGACCGCAAGGGGCAGCAAGTTGGGGTCGCAACCAAGCCGGGCGTTTACGGCAACATCTCTCTGTCGCCGAACGGGAAGTTCGTTGCTGCAGACGCCATGGATCTTGCAACTACGAATACTGATCTCTGGACCTACGATCTCGAAAACGGGAGTGCCCGGCGGCTGACCTTCGATCCCGCCATCGATTCCACGCCTCTTTGGAGTCCGGACGCGACCAGGCTGGTGTTTACTTCGGACCGCGCCCAGAAATTCAACTTGTATGTGAAAAATGCGGATGGGTCACAAGAGGAGCAGATCATCCCGCAAGACGGCCCCGATCGGTTTCCGACCGACTGGTCGCGGGACGGAAAATACGTGATCTATCAGCGCGGCAACGACGTGTGGTATGTGACCTTCCCGGAACTCACGGCCACTCTTTTTCTAAAAGGGACCTCCGCCCCGAATTTGGTCCGCTTTTCACCGGACGGCAAATGGGTCTCCTATGCATCGAACGAAAGCGGACGATGGGAGATTTATGTCACGTCTTTTCCCGCAGCGCGTGGAAAGTGGCAAGTGTCGAATGCGGGAGGCGAACAACCCAAATGGCGGAGCGATGGGAAAGAGTTGTTCTACCTCGCACCGGATGGCAAGATCATGGCCGTGCCCGTTACGACCGGCGCCAATTTCGACGCGGGCGTTCCGGCAGCGCTCTTCCAGGCGAATCCCCGTGAAATGGTCGCCACCTCCGAACGGTTCGCCTATGACGTAAGCCAAGATGGTCAGCGGTTCTTGATCAACACGCAGCTGAAATCAGCATTGACGCCAATGTCCGTAGTGGTGGATTGGACTGCCAGCCTGAACAAATAGACAGCGCTCTCGAAACTAGACGGGAGCAGAATCATCCCACACCTTTACCACTGCTGCGCATTGCCCGCAGTAATCGTACTAGCGTCGGTTTGAATCAGCAGCAGCCCGTTCCCGTTGTCCACCAAGACCGTATTGAAATGGGTGGCCGTGCCTCCGGTGGGTGTGATTTGCCAGGTACCAGTGCAGTTGGAATTCTCCGTATAGATGCCTGTTACTGCGAGCGTTTTAACAACGCCATTCGTGGTAAAGGTCTCGGTGCCGGTGATATTTCCTTCCCCATCCAACGCCACTGTGCCGACGGTATCCGCCGGGACGCCGCTGACGAGACCGACGAGGTTTGTAGTCAAGAATAGTTTCTTCCCCGACAGTCCGCAGGTGACCGTTCCTTCGGCGATCCCAAAGCCAGGCTGGTTGCTAGGATCAGTCTGAATCATCTGAAACATTTTGTTGCCACTGTTCAAATAGATGTTGAAATGGCTAAGGCCCAAGTCCTCATCATTGAGAGTTAACGTGCCCGTGCAGTTCGGGCCGATCAAATACGATCCCGTAGTGGTTCCGGTCGTCATCGATCCGTTGTTGCTCTCAGTCCACGACGCGCTGATGATGTCCCCTTGCCCGTCGAAGGTCAATTGCCCGACGACGACAACCGAGAGCGTGCCGGGCCTTCCGTGAAGGTATCCAAAAACGCCTTTTAGGCTTGTATTTGAGCAGCTTGCAAACGCAGGACTGCCGGCGAACACAATTGCAAGCGCGCAAAAACAAAAACTAATCCTACGTCGAGCGGAGACATAACTCTGCCTGAACATTGCTTTCTCCTATGGTTAGTGCCGACGTGGGGAGGTGCCGATACGGCAATGATTGGACGTTCTACGCCCCAAACACTGTATATGCAATCCCTTCGTCGCGCAACAGCCATGGGCGGGCGAGTGGGGCATGATAGGTCCAGAGCGAGGTGGAACTCCTGGTCCAAGGCGTCAAGAATTAGGTTGAGGGGGCAGTCCAGATCATCGCAGAAACTCTGACCACACCATGTGTCCGACGGCGATTAGTGCACCCCAGCCTTCGACAAGGGGCTCTACGGCGCCGTCAAGAAACTCCGTGAATCGTTAGGAGACACGGCGAGCACGCCTCGATATATCGAGACGGTCCTCAAGCGGGGGTACCGATTTATTTTCCGGTCCATGCTCCGATAAAAGACACGCCGGAACTGCCGGTCGGATTTCGGTTAGGTGTTGTGCGGCTATCTGCGCCAAGCTTCTGAGATCAGCCCCGTCGACCGTGTTAGTGTAGGTCGTTCGTGTACGTCAACGTTATGATGGGTGAGCCCGACTCATTTCTTAGCCCGGAGCCAGCAGCGACATGAAGGTGTCAGTAGCGATGCCTGTTTACAACGAACGGGCGACTCTTCCCTTGATTGTTGACGCAGTGTTCGCGTCTCCGTTCGAGATCGAGCTGTTATGCGTGGATGATGGCTCGACGGACGGCTCCCGCGATCTGCTGTCCGACTTGCAATCTAAACATCCGGGAATGCGAGTTCTCCTTCAGCCTCGGAACATGGGCAAAGGCGCAGCCCTGCACCGCGCCATCCGCGAAGCAACGGGCGACTACGTCATCATTCAGGACGCTGATCTGGAATACAATCCGGCGGAATTTCCCAATTTGCTCGGACCACTCATCCAAGGCAAGGCGGACGTGGTTTTTGGGTCGCGATTCATGGGAGGCGCGCCGCATCGCGTACTCTACTTCTGGCACTCGGTCGGCAACAAACTGCTGACTCTGTTCTCGAATTGCCTGACCGACCTCAACCTCACCGATATGGAAACCTGCTATAAGGCCTTCCGCAGGGAAGTGCTGCAGGCGATCCCGCTGGAGGAAACTCGCTTCGGATTCGAACCCGAGATCACGGTGAAGATCGCCAAGCGGAAGCTGCGAGTGTACGAAGTCGGCATCAGCTATAGCGGACGAACGTATGAAGAAGGCAAGAAAATCGGCATGAAGGACGGGTTTCGAGCGTTGTGGTGTCTGGTAAAGTATTCCGCAACTGAGCCGGCACAGAAGCGGTAATCGGCCGAAGTCGAGACTCGTCAGCCTTGAAACCCTCTTCAGTGAATTTCATAGACTCGGGATAATTTTGGCTCGTCGGGCAGTCTCTCAATATCGGCCAGGGGCGTGGCGCTTGTAATTTTGTAATCCCTGTACTCGATGGAAAGGACCGCTCGTCCTCCAAGCCGGGTCACACTTTCCGTGTGGTTCTCGGCGGGGAGCCAGAAGTCATTCAGTTTGACGTAGTAGTGCTCAATTTCTGTTTTCTTGATCCAGAAGGAGGGATTCTTTCCTGGTTCCCCCTCGATCCGTACAACCGCAAAGTCCTTAGCGTCGACCCAGATTTTTCCGCGGTAGAGGAACTTGTTCTTGGTCCGGGGCAGCAGGTCGAGGATGTATCGGCCTCCGTCGGGAGAGTCGTCGAACCCTTCCAACGAGAATTCATAGTTCTCACTGCTCAGGGCCGTTCGGCGGCGATTCTCGTCACTGGCCGCTTCCTGCTCGCCCTCTAAAAGTTTCTTGAAAACATGGTCGATGATGAACTTCGAGCCCTTTTCCGAGACCACGCTAAACTGCTTCGCGGCGGGAGCATGGTACGTCATGATGACCACCATCTCGGCATCGCGATCACTGGGTAATCCGCGATACTGCATGCGGTAGACCCGCGTTCCCGCAAACTCTTTGAGTGCGGCCGCCCGCTCAGCATTTCTCTGCTGGAGATTTCTCACGATGACATCTATTGGCGGTGTAGCAATCTTGCCGGACACTGCAGAGTCATCGGCGAGTTGCGCTTGTGCCGTTGCATGGAGCGGAAAGAGACCATACAGGAGCATTGACAGAAGGGCCGTGACAGCGCGACGTAAGTGAGTTCTTCCCATATCCCTATCTACCTTGCGATCAGTCCGTTTGTGGTTGTTACCCAAGATGCGGTGCCGCGATTCCAGTGTGAGGCCGCATCCTGATCTTCTTTCCAGCCGCAGCACTATCCCTCAGGCCGCGTTCGTATCCCGCGTAAACTGCCTCGAACACCGCATCCCACGACGCTGTAAGGGCATGAGCGCGGGCAGCCGCGCGCATGGCTTCTCGCTCCGCAGGTCGAGTCGCCAGAGTCAGGATGCCGGCACAAAATTCTTCAAGGTCACCCGCGACAAAACCGGTCTCGCCGGATCGAACGATAAACCGCGGACCGCCTTCATTGGTGACGATCGCGGGTACGCCGGAGGCCAAAGCCTCGAGCACTACGTTTCCGTAGGTGTCGGTTCGCGAGGGAAATGCGAACACATCCATGTTCGCGTAAGCGCGTGCCAATGCTTCTCCCCGCAGAACCCCGGTAAAGTCAGCCGTCTTCATGTTAGCTCGAAGCCATGATTCTTCCGCACCCTGACCAACAATCAGGAAGCGAAAATTTGTGAGACCTTCCCGAATTAGGACCCGCTCCAAGACCACGAGATCCCGAATGTTCTTCTCGATAGTGAGGCGCCCCACATACCCGATAATGAAAGTGTCGTCAGCGCGATCTCTTCGTCGGGGATCGAACAAGCTCGTATCGACGCCGCGATGCATCCGGTAACACGACTTTCCTGTCCCTTCCTCAATCACATCGATCAATTCCTGATTCGGAGCGAATAGAACCTGGGCGGCGTGGTAATAGCGCAGCGTGGCCAGCAGGCTGCCTTTCCGAATCGCAGTTCCCAAGCGCTCTCTCAAGCCTGCCGGAAGAGAAGACATCACACCACAAGCCCGCTGCTGGGCGTATTGATGCACATTGGTGTGCCACGAAGCCGCGAGAGGAATGCGCAAGCGGTGCGCAATTGCAAGTCCGAGTTGGCCCACATCGCTCGGACCCGTAATGTGTACAACGTCCGGGTCGAACGCGCGAACGGATGATTCCACCGCATGCAGATGACGCCAGAAAGCCAGATCGAAGTCGTGCTTCTTGTCCAGCGGGAAACCGAAGCGTCCCCGGCGGCGAGTGACCCGCAGGGTGGTGCCGGCCTGCTGAATCTCGTTTGCCGTCCCTCCATGGACCGTGAGAAACGGCAGCTCACGCCGCCGCGCAAACGCCTCGAATTGACGGCTCGTGTTGGCCACACCGTCTATTTCATCGTAAGCGTCAGGGAAGAACGCTACTCGCAAGGCTGACTGTGTCATTGCGCAAGCTCCTGGCGATCGCTGAGTGAAAATCGTACTTGCTGCTGCGGGCTGGCCACGGCCAACTGCACGGCTCTTTGAACGGGCGCCATCTCTAGCAGTCGGACCACCGAGAAAAAGTGCCGGATGTAAAATGGCGGTTTCTGCCAAAGGTCGGACAACGGGCGAATCACCCCCGATCGATCAGGATGAAAAACACGCCCGTCCCAATGGCGCGACCTGGTGGAATCATCGGGCTGTTCGCGAATTACATCGAGCAGCGTGTGTAAGACCCGGAGAGCATAAGGCTCGGCGTATTGCGGCATGAAAAGAACGTGACTCCGGCGCTCTCTCCGCACGTCATCGACAAATTCGGTAAAGCTTTCGGCGTTGGTCAGATTTAAGGCCGCATTCGGTTCACAACCGTGCCGGTCGCCGCCGGAAATCACGACTTGGTTGCAAGCTCGAGAAAGCTGCAATACTGCCTGGTTTTCTTCCCAACTCCTGATTCCACTCAACTCGAGGGCATGGATGTACTCGCCCTTTTCGCAAAGAAACGTTCTCAAAGACCGTTGGTGCCGGTTTGGGCCAATGCCCACCAGGTCCCACATAGGATGGTTTAGAACGATCAGAACGTCACGATGCTCGTGCAACATCTCCAGCAGCTCAGTCAGCCTCCGTTCGCCGGGGTGCAACGTGAACTCACGTAGCTGTGCCATGATCGCCTCGGCGCCGCCGCCGGGGAGATTGTGCACTCCCAAATGAAACGTTGCGTCTTTGAATGGAACGGTCCATTCCACCGACACCGGAACTCGGCGCGCCTTGGGAACCATCCGAAGCAACATGGGTGCCTCGATGTTGTCGTGATCCGTGATCGATACCATGCTGGCAAGTTCCAGCCTGCGCTCAATCTGATGGGCTTCGAGTTCAAAAGCGGCGATTGGCGTGAGGGGTGGTGTCCAGTAGGCTTTTCGCAGATCCACGGTTACGGACTGCTCGCGGACCGCCCGTCTTTCCTCCGCCGCCAGAGCTCCGCGCAACAGAGCATGACGAGCGACGTACTTCACGATGAAGTCCAGGCCCTCTTTCGAATGGTTAGTATGGCTGTGTAGCGAAACTCCTGTGCGGTAAGCGCTGCGGACTCCGGGTTCTTTCCAAAGGCAGGTTACTTTGCGGTGCAAAATTGCCTCCTTGTCGACAGCCCGGACAATTTGAACTGTGCTGAGCAGAAAATGTCATAAATACATGAATGGAAAGTTACGTTTTAAACATTTTCGTGTGAATTTGTTTTTAACCATAAATTAACCTTGCTCGAGAAATCGTTGCTCCTATACTCCGGCCATAGCGCAATTCGATGGAGACACATCCTTCACATTCAAGGTCGGATCATGCTTCAAACGCGCCGCACTTCAGCGTCATTGCGTTCGGCATCTTGCGGCGGCCGCAGCAACTCTTGCTGCTCTGGAATTGGAAAAACGCGCTCTTAAGCCTGATTTTGCGCGGTCCCATCTTCTTCTTTGCGTCCGTGCGCCAGGGACCGTTGTCGGCGTTGGCGGCTTTGTTTACCGAATCAGTCTTCTGCGTTCTGAGCGCGGGATTCTATGGCGCGGTCGTGCAGACTTTCAAAGATGCACAACCGCAGTGGGTCACCGCGATCTTCCTGACAGTGGTTATGCCGGTTATCTTTCAGGTGCTGGAGTATTTACTTCATTGGTTCAGGGGTACGCCACATCTCCGCGTTGCGGCGATCGTTTCTCTGGTGGTAAGCGCAATTTCGGCATTGTTCAATTGGTATGCCATGCGTCGCGGCACTCTATTGGTGGGAAGAGAAGGCAGTGGCTTCGGGGGAGACCTGCGCCGCCTGCCTCGCCTTTTCTTCGGATTTCTCG
>Ga0181537_10001763_pt1 | contig 19544 bp, 17 predicted proteins | sample PEATcosm2014_Bin_39_FD_119765 | JGI IMG/M metagenome (GOLD analysis project Ga0181537, IMG submission 119765) | Peatland microbial communities from MTU Mesocosm Facility, Houghton, MI, USA - PEATcosm2014_Bin23_10_metaG | ecosystem: Environmental > Terrestrial > Soil > Wetlands > Peat | place... | reverse complement strand
GCTCTTTTTGATAGCGCACCAGTTCTTGCTGCGAGGATTCGACTTTCATCTGCAGATCAACCAGTTGGTCTTGCAGCCATTTGGAGGCCGCCATTGTGGAGTCGTAATGGGACGCGCGGTTGTTCTCGACGAAGGTGTCCATCAAGGTATTGACGACCTCGGCGGCTTGCTGAGGGTTTTGGTCGTTGTAGTGGACTTCGATGATGCGGGTATTGGGGACGAGAGAAATTCTCAGATTTCCCTTGAAGTTGCCCACCATGGCTGCGGCCCGCGAGGGATCGCTCTGCAGCGGATCGGGGCTTAAATCAAGAGAGGGGGACGGCGGCGCAGGTTCCGAGCCGCGGTCAAGGTGCAGTTCCTGGCTGACCTGCAGGGCCAGAGCATCACTCTGCAGTTTCTGCATCTCTGTTTCCAACTCGGTGGGGTCGAAATAGTCCACGTTGAAGGTGGCCGAGTTTTGAAAGTTGAGACTGTTATCGGGTTTATCGATCTCGATCCTGCCGCTGGCCTGATAAATCTTGGGCATTCTCAGACTGGCGATGGCGACCACGGAAAAAATCGACACCAGGCACCCAATGACCCACCACATACGCTTCTGCAAAATCCGGAGAGAATCGCCGAGGGCGGATTCCTGTGGCGGAAGATCAGGATAGAGGCGCGGCCCCGCCGTTCGCCCCAGATCCAGACTGTGGGCAGGCTGAATCTCGCGAACGACGGGGTTACTCGCCGGTACCAGGGGTCCAAAATCCATGCCTGCTCCTCAACGATTTTGTAGCTGCCTCAAAGGCCCGAACAGGGCTACGCCGGACATACGCCGGAACGTACGCCGTAACGCACGCCGTAACATAACGCCGTGCACCAGCAACTGAGTCCCGGGTCGAAGAGGCTGGTCCGTCGCGCAGGGAGTTGTTTTGCACTGGTTGACTGAAGAGTTCGAGGGACATTTTAGCATCGGATGAACAAAAAGCCGCGGCCAATTTTCAGGGCGAGTGTATATGCGACGCGGTGACGGACGCGGTTTCGGATAAAGTCCGTTATACTAGCGGGCAACGCGAGACCCAGCCGGTGACCGGGCGTTCCAGGCATGCTCTGGAGGTCTGTGCCAATAGAAACGAAAAGCGAAGTTCGAGTGGTTTCTCCGCAAACTTGTCTGATTTTCGTGGTAGCGAGGCGGACGGAATGAATTGGTCGGAACAGGCAGTTCTAGTGACGGGCGGCACTGGGTCTTTCGGAAGGAAGTTCGTCGAAATTATGTTGAAGGAGTACCGGCCGAAGCGCCTGGTGATCTTCAGCCGCGATGAACTCAAGCAACATGACATGCGGGCCTCCGGACTGGACCATCCCAGCCTGCGATATTTTCTGGGCGATGTGCGGGATGCCTCGAGGTTGGAGCGGGCGTTCGCGGGGGTTACTGTTGTGGTGCACGCGGCGGCGCTGAAGCAGGTGCCGGCCTGCGAGTACAACCCGTTCGAGGCCATTCAGACCAACATCATGGGTGGGCGCAACGTGATTGATGCCGCCATTAATCAAGGCGTGCGGCGCGTTCTGGCGCTGAGTACGGATAAAGCCGTCAATCCGATCAACCTGTACGGCGCCACCAAGCTGTGCGCCGAGAAAATGTTTGTGCAGGCAAACGCCTATGCCGGCGCGCAGGAGTCACGGTTCAGCTGCGCGCGTTACGGAAATGTAGTGGGGAGCCGGGGAAGCGTGATCCCGGTGTTTCAGGAGCAAAAGCTGCGTGGCCGCATTACGCTGACCGATGCCCGCATGACCCGCTTCTGGCTGACCTTGGAGCAAGGCGTGCGCTTTGTGGTGAGCAGCATTGAGCAGATGCATGGCGGGGAAATTTTCGTCCCTAAGATTCCGAGCATGCGTCTGGTGGACCTGGCGGAAACGATTGCGCCGGGATGCGAGATCGAGACCATCGGAATCCGTCCCGGAGAGAAGCTGCACGAAGTTCTGGTCTCGGAAGACGAAGCGCGGAATACGCTGGAAGTGGAAGACCGTTACATTATTCAGCCGTCGCATCCGTGGTGGCAAAGCGGGAACTGGGTTAACGGCAGGCCTTTGCCGGAAGGCTTCCGGTATGCCAGCGAGAGCAACGATCGTTGGCTGACGAATCGCGAACTACAGGAATTGGTGTCTCCTACTGTGTCCCCGGCTTCGTCCCCAGCCGAGTCGGCCGAGTCCGACGAACAGCCGGTCCCGGCGCGGATTCCGGCCTAGGCCGCCCTTATGACAGTCACGTCGCCGCTCAGCGCGCAGGCCCTCGCCATTAACGGAGGATCGCCGGTGCGCGCGAGCTTCCTGCCGTACGGGCGACAATCGGTAGATGAGGCGGATATTCAGGCGGTGGTCGAAATCCTGCGCTCGGATTGGCTGACGACTGGGCCCAAGGTTGCAGAATTTGAAGAAGCGTTCGCGGCCCGCGTGGGTGCGGCACACGCGGTGAGCTTCAGTTCCGGCACGGCCGCGTTGCATGCGGCAGCATTCGCGGCCGGGCTCAAGCCGGGAGACGAAGCGATTACCACTCCCCTGACGTTTGCCGCCACGGCGAATTGTGTTTTGTATCAGGGGGCGACGCCGGTGTTTGCCGACGTCAGCTTCGATACGCTCAATCTTGATCCCAGGCAAATTGAAAAGAAGATTACGCCGAAGACGCGGACGATACTTCCGGTCGATTACGCCGGGCATCCCGCGGATCTGACCTCGATTCTCGAGATCGCCCGGCGGCACGGACTGGTCGTGATTGAAGACGCTTGCCACGCGCTGGGGGCCGAGCACGCCGGGCGTCAAGTGGGCAGCGTTGCCGACATGACGGTGTTCAGCTTTCATCCGGTGAAGCACATCACGACCGGAGAAGGCGGAATGGTTACGACCAATCATTCGCAGTTTGCGGAGACGCTGCGGCGGTTCCGCAATCACGGCATTTCAAGCGATGCGCGGCAGCGGCAAAGCGCCGGGCAGTGGCATTACGAAATGGTCCTGCTCGGCTTCAACTACCGGCTGCCGGATATTGCTTGCGCGCTGGGCATTCAGCAGTTGAAGAAACTGGATGCAAACTTGGCGCGGCGACGGGAGATTGCGGCGCGCTATACGGCGGCGTTTCGCGAGATTCCCGCAGTGATTCCGCCGGCCGTATTGGCGGAGGTGAATCCGGCGTGGCATTTATATCCTATCCGCCTGAACCTGCAGAAGCTGACGGGCGGCCGCGCAGAAGTTTTTCGGGCGCTGCGAGCGGAGAACATTGGCGTGAATGTGCATTACATTCCGGTGCATCACCATCCCTATTACCGGGAGCGCTTCGGATATAAGGGAGGGGAATTTCCGGTTGCCGAAGATGCGTACGAACGGCTGATCAGCCTGCCGATGTTTCATGGCATGTCCGATGGCGATGCTGAGGATGTGATTGAGGCAGTGAGGAAAGTGGTGAGGCATTTCGCTTCATGAACGTGGAGGCGCTTTGAAGGTAGTTGCCATTATCCAGGCGCGCATGCGAAGCACGCGCTTGCCGGGAAAAATTCTTAAGGATATTACGGGCCAACCGATGCTCGCCCGGGTAGTGGAGCGAACCCGGCGCGCAACCACGCTGGACGAAGTTGTAGTCGCCACTACCGAGCTTATCGACGACGATGTTGTCCAACAGCTTTGCTCGGAACGCGGCTGGCCTTGCTTTCGGGGAAGCGAATCGGACGTATTGGATCGCTACAGCCGGGCTGCATCTGAATTCGACGCGGACGCAATTGTCCGGATTACTTCGGATTGCCCCTTAATAGATCCGCACCTGATCGATGAACATGTGAACCGTCTTGTCGCCCGATGGGGAGAAGTAGACTTCGTTACCAACATGCTGAAGCAAACCTATCCGTTGGGCTTGGCGGTGGAGGCGATGCCCAACGACGTCCTGATGCGGATGAGGAGGATGTCGAACACGGACGTGCTGAAAGAGCATGTCACCACACTCGCGTACGTGGAACCGAGTTGGTTTCAAATTGATCATATCTTGCACTCCGTGGATCTTTCGAACTTGCGCTGGACGGTTGACACGCAGGACGATCTCGCATTGGTGCGACTCATATTTCAGCACTTTGGTCATGACCGTTTCTCCTGGGCACAGGTTCTTCCAGTCCTGGAGGAACATCCGGGGTGGTGCGAGATTAATCGTCACACTCCTCAAAAGACGGTAGGATAATCCCAACTCGCGTGCCGCCGAAGGATTCACCCTTGATGCTTGTGCGCTGCGATTCCAGCAGCGCCATCGGCAGTGGGCATGCGATGCGTTGTCTGGCGCTGGCCAAGGCCTGGCAGCGGGTCGGGAGCAGAGTCTGCTATTTGACGGCGGAATCCATCGCCACAGTGGATGAGCGGTTGGCTGCCGAGAATATTGAACAGCAGCGGATGATCGCACACCCTGGAACCTCTGAGGATGCCGAGCAGACGGTTGCGTGGGCGCGCCGCATGGAGGCGAAGTGGGTGGTCATTGACGGCTACCGCTTCAAGCAGGACTACATCCATCAGCTAAAAGCGTCTGGCTTGCGCGTGCTGGCTTTGGACGATGATGCGCGCTTTGATTTCTACGAAGCCGATGTCGTGTTCAATCAGAACATTGATGCGAAAGCTGAAACTTATCAGGTTGCGGCTGGCACTCAGCTTCTCCTGGGGGCGAAGTATGTTCTGATTCGTCCGGAGTTTCTGGCGGAGCGGACGCAGGCAAAGATTGCGGGCGTCGTGCGTAAGCTTCTGGTCACTATGGGAGGAAGCGATCCCGGGGATGTGACGTCGAAAGTCGTGCGGGCCCTGTCACGGCTTGGTGCTGATTTTCTGGGTGAGGATCTCGAGATCGTTGTGGTGGTGGGCGGGGGCAACCCGCGCTACGAGTCGCTGCAAGCGCTGGTGCGCGGCCTGCCGCTCAAAGTTCGGCTGGAGAAAAACATTGAGAACATGGCGCCAGTCATGAGCTGGGCGGACCTGGCGATTTCAGCGGCGGGCGGGACTTGCTGGGAACTCGCGTTCCTTGGTATTCCAATGATCGTGATTACGATTTCGCGGGATCAGGAGAGAAACGCAGCCGCCATTGCCAAGGCCGGCGCGGCAGTGAGTTTGGGATGGCATGAGGACCTCTCTGAAGAAAACATCGGCGATGCGGTCCGGACCTGGGCGAACGACGCTGAGGCCCGCAGCGCGATGAGTGAACGGGCGCGGAAGTTGATTGACGGCCAGGGCGCGACCCGGGTGGTGGAGTTTCTTCAGAGCAACGTATGAGAACCGTGCGCGTCGGCAAACGATTGGTGGGTGAAGGGCAGCCCTGCTTTCTGGCTGCCGAAGTGGGCATCAATCACAATGGGAACCTAGAGTTGGCCCACCGGTCGATTGATGCGGCAGCGGACGCGGGAGCCGATGCGGTCAAGTTCCAGAACTACCGGACCGAAGATTTTGTCTCGGACCGCTTGTTGACGCACGAGTATTTGTCACAAGGCAAGAAGGTTGTCGAATCGCAGTACGACATGTTCAAACGATGCGAACTGGCGCCGGAGAAGTTGCGCGAGTTGCGCGAGCACTGCGACCGGCGGGGGGTTATTTTCTTCAGTACGCCGACTTCTGAAAGCGGCATCGAGGAGTTGGTCGAAATCGGCGTACCGTTGTTGAAAAACGGATCGGACTATCTGGTTAATCTGCCGCTGATTCGTGCGATGGCGCGCACCAGCCTGCCGACGGTGATTTCCGGAGGAATGGCGACGTTCACTGACGTGAAGGATGCGGTGGATGCGTTCCGTGGGGCAGGCGGGAGGGATTTGATTCTCTTGCATTGCACGTCCTCCTACCCAACCCCTCCCGAAGATGTGCACTTGCGAAAGATGGCCGCGCTGAGCGCTGCCTTCGACTGCGCGGTTGGGTTGAGCGATCATACCGTGGGCAACGTGGCCGCGATTGGCGCCGTGGCGTTGGGCGCGTGCATGATCGAAAAGCATTTCACGCTCGACAGGAATCTTCCCGGACCCGACCACTGGTTCTCGGCTGATCCCGCGGAGTTCCGCGCTCTGGCGGAAGCGGTTCGCAGCGTGGAAAAGAGTCTGGGGAGTGCAGAGTTGAAGCCCGCTGCGTCGGAGCAACTGGGACGCCGCGATTACCGGCTCTCCTGCGTGGCCGCACGCGAGCTTCCGGCAGGGCACCGCTTGCTGACTTCCGACATTGCGTTTCGCAGACCCGGCTCCGGCTTTCCGCCGAAGGAAGTTGAAAACTTGCTGGCTCGGGAACTGGTGAGAAGCATTCCGCCGGGTCACGTGTTCGCCGATGAGGATTTTGCGGAATGAGGGTTGTCTTTCTGGGCAATCACACGGTTGGGGTACGCGCTCTTCAGGCAGTCAGTGAAGCGGCAGAGGTCGCGGGAGTCGTCGTACATCCTCCTGACCCGGAAGATGGCGTACGGTACGAATCCGTCTTCGACTTCGCCGAAAAACGAAGTTGGAGCGTGTTCCGTGGAACAGGTAAGGATCCTCGTACCCAGGAGTTCATCTCCGCCGCCAGGCCCGATCTCATTTGGATCACGGACTTTCGTTATCTCATCCCGGCAGCAGTGATATCCTTGGCGCCGCTTGGAGCCGTGAACCTGCATCCCAGTCTTCTTCCTGCTTATCGGGGCCGCGCCGCGATCAATTGGGCAATTCTGAAGGGTGAGACCAGGCTTGGACTCACTGGGCATTTCGTAGACGAGGGCATGGATTCCGGCGACATTATTGAGCAGGTAAGTTACGGCTTGTCGGAAGATCAGGATGTGGGAGACTGCCTGAATATTCTCTACCCACTGTACTCGGGCATTACTCGGAAAATTTTGGGGTATTTCGAGTCGGGCCAAGTGCCGCGAACTCCTCAGGACCATGCGCGCGCGAGTGTGTTTCCCCGGCGCAAGCCGGAGGACGGCGCAATTGACTGGAGGGAGCCGGCGCGGTCGATCTTGAATCTGGTTCGAGCGGTAGCTGCGCCCTACCCTGGAGCGTTCACGACCTGGGACGGCAAGAGGGTTTACGTCTGGAAGGCTCGGATCGTGACGGAGTCAGGTGCGAGTGCTCCCGTGGGCCAGGTGATTGAAGCTGGCGCGCGGGGAATTTTGGTTCAATGTGGCGAAGGTGTGCTCGCGCTCACTCGGGTGGAGGGACAGGTCCCGAGGGACGCGCTCGACGAGTCGTGCCGTTTGGGCGCATAGATTGAGGACATGCCATGGTGATTTGGATCGAGAATGCCTAATTCAGTGCCTCACAATCGGCTGACTTTCGGAGAGTCTGAGTGCGACGCCGTTCTGCGGACAGTGCGCAGCGGGTATTGGGCGCAGGGGCCGCGAGTACAAGAATTGGAAGCGGCGCTGGCCCGGTTGGGCGGTATGCGGCATGCGGTGTGCGTGGCCTCAGGGTTGGCGGCGCTGCGTTTGGCGCTCGGTGGGATGGACATTAAGACGGGCGAGTCGGTGATGGTGCCCGCGTACTCCTGCGTGGCGCTGGCTAATTCGGTTCTGGCGTGGGGTGCGACTCCGGTGCCGGTGGATGTGGATCCGACTCACTGGAATATCGATCCGGCGCTTTGCCGGTCGCAGGCGGAAAGGTTGCAACCGCGCGCCATGATTGCGGTGAACACTTTTGGGGCGCCGGCTCCGGTCGAGCAAATCGTCTCGAGTGAAGTGCCGGTTATCGAAGACTGTGCGCACGGGTTTGTATCATGCGGGCCGATGGTGCGGGTGAGGGTTTTCTCGTTTTATGCAACCAAGCTGATCGGCGGTGGGGAAGGTGGCGCGGTGCTGACGGATTCGGATGAGATCGCGCATTTTGTCCGGTCGGCACGCGATTACGCAGACCTGCCTGCCGACGGGCATCGCATGAACGACAAGATGAATGATCTCGAAGCGGCGCTGGTGCTCGCCCAGTTGGAGCGACTTCCGGAAATGATCGCAGCCCGGGAGGCGGCTGCTGGTCGCTACCTCGATCAGCTTGCCGATGCGAGATTCCAGCATGTTTTTCGTCTGCCTCCCAGGTCGGGAGAGCGTGTCTGGTATCGTTTTGCCGTAGAGATGCTCACCACATCCGCAGAGGCTGTGGTCGCTGGTCTGGAACGCTTTGGGATTCACGCCGCCGTTCCAGTGACCGATTGGCGTGGGACAAAGAGCCCCGCTGCGCCGGTCGCTGACCGGGCTTATCGTACGCTGGTTTCTCTTCCTCTTTATCCGACCCTCACCAAGGAGGAGCAGGACGCAGTGGTGAAGGCGTTTCTGAAAGTGTGCGAGGATTATGTCCGTGCATGAACAGGCGACAGATCGGTTCGAGCGGATTGCCGGCTACTACGACGGTCTGGTTCGAAAATACGGGCACGATCCGCGGGCCTGCGATTACGGGCGCGCCGAATCGCAGAACATCAAGTTTCGGGTTTTGAGCGAAGTGCTGCCACTGGCGAACCTGAGTCTGCTCGATGTGGGCTGCGGCTTTGCGGACTTCGCAGCTTTTCTGGAGCAACGCTTTTCCGGACTGCGGTATGCAGGAATTGATCTCTCTGCCGCCATGGTCAGCGAGGCGCAACGCGATCATCCCGGTCTCGATCTGCGGGTCGCGAACATTCTTGATGCCGCTTTTGATCGGAAGTTTGATGTCGTCACGGCGAACGGAATTTTCTATCTGCTGGGCGATCAGGGCTGGTTGATGATGCAGCAGATGATCGAGCGAATGTTTGCGCTGACGACCAGCGCTCTGGCTTTCAACTCGCTCAGCGCATGGGCGCCAGATCAGGAGGCGGGTGAGTTTTATGCCGACCCGCTGCTCGTGGTTGATTTCTGCCGCCGGCTAACCCCCTGGGTAGTGCTGCGCCACGACTATCATCCGCGGGACTTTACGGTCTATCTTTATAAGACCAACCGGACATGATCGTTTCCATCAATCAGCCGGCCTACCTGCCGTGGCTGGGGTATTTCCATCGCATTGCGGTTTCGGATGCGCACATCGTGCTCGACCACGTGCAGTTCGAAAAAAACAGCTTCACCAATCGAAACAAAGTGCGTACGCACGAAGGTTGGTGCTGGTTGACCGTTCCGGTGAAAACCGCGAGCAAATTCGGCGACCTGCCAATCAACGAAATAGAAATTGCGAATGAAAAGCCATGGGCCCCCAAGCACTGGCAGACTCTGCGGCTCAACTATTCGAAAGCTCCGTTCTTTGGCCAGCATGCTGCATTCTTCGAGGGCATCTATGCCCGCCGTTGGCAGAAACTTGCTGATATGACGCGCGAGATTACGGCCTACTTGCTGGACGCGTTCGGCATAAAGACGAAGCTATATTTCAGCTCGACGATGAAGGCAATGGGGAAGAAAGACGAACTCGTCTTGAACTTGTGCCGTGAAGTGGGAGCGACGGAATATCTATCGGGTCCGCTGGGAAGGAACTATCTTCGGGAGAACTTGTTCCACGAACACAAGATTGCCGTCCGGTATGATGACTACCACCACCCGCGGTACGTGCAGGTGTATCCGGGGTTTGAGCCCAACATGGCGGCGCTGGATCTTTTGTTCAACGCGGGTCCGGCGAGCCTTGAGATCATCTTGAAGAGTCAGGAGTCTATTGCCACATGAATGTTCTGGTGGTTGCCGCCCACCCCGACGACGAACTGCTGGGCTGCGGCGGAACTGCGGCCCGGATGGCACGCGAAGGGCATTCGGTGTACATGGCAATTCTCGGCGAGGGCTTGACCTCGCGCGTCGCACAACGGACCGACGTTGCTCCGCCGGCGCTAAAGAGTTTGCACGGCTGCAGCCAGCGGGTTGCGGACCTGCTGGGAGTGAAGGAGCTTTCGCTCCACGGTTTGCCCGACAATCGCTTCGACACGTTGCCGCTGCTGGAAGTGATCAAGATTGTGGAAGGACTGATCGAGCGTTGGCGTCCGTCGGCGATCTATACCCATCATGGCGGAGATTTGAACGTCGATCACCAGGTGGTCAGCCGGGCGGTGTTGACGGCGACCCGGCCCGTGGAAAATCATCCTGTGCGGGAACTTTATATGTTTGAGATTGCTTCTTCCACGGAGTGGGCGTTCCAACAGTTGTCTCCGGTGTTCAAGCCCAATGTTTTTGTTGACATCGAAGAAACGTTGCCGCTGAAACTGGAAGGCATGCGCCAGTACGTGAGCGAAGCCCGGAACTTTCCCCATCCCCGATCGACTGAGGCGCTGACGGCCATCGCCCAGCGGTGGGGAAGCGTGGTCGGCCGGAAGGCAGCCGAGGCCTTCGAGGCGGTACGGTTGATCCGGTAGACGATCCGCCAGAAACGCTCGGCAAACGATTCCGGAAGACAGAGAAGCCCGCCCGATGAGAGTCCTGTTGCTGCATCCCGAAGACGAACCCGCGCAAAGCGAATGCTCGGGTACGCGCTGGGACTTGATTGTGGATCTGGGTTTTGCCGGTACGAGCGTCTATGAGAAATGGTCAAGGCAAACCGGCTCCAGGGTTATCACCATTCATCAGTTTGGCGGAGAGGAGAGCTACCGTTGGGTGAAACAGGGTTTGGCGGTGGGTCAGAACCGATTGCTGGACCGGATGGGACTGGACTGGTGGGAGATCCTTGCGCCTTGCGGCTATCAGGAGCACCAGGTTCTCTATCTGGTGGAGCAATTGTGGCAGGAACTGGGCCCCGGTCCGGTTGAACTGGTTGCTACGCGTGATCATTTGCATGTTCGGTTGCTGAGTCTGGTGACGGGATGGCCCGTGCGATTTCTGGCTGCCCCTACACGTCGGCCGAATGTGGTCTCGCGAATTTTCGCGGCGGCGCAAGAATTGGGCCCCGCTCAGATGGTCGAGATTGCCTTCGACAAGTGGGATGCGAGTTACAACGTCAGGAGTACGTTAACGCGGTACCGGCGAGCCTGGCTGAAAGAGCCGGTCATGCTGTTGCCGTCGGCGTATTCCAACGTGACGCGCATCCAGCTCGCGTATGCAGCTCAGTTGCACGATCGGAGTTTTCTGCTGGCGACGACGCGGCGCAATGGACAGTCCAGTGATTTGCCTGCGAATGTTCGCTCGGTTCCTCTCTCTGCCTATGCCGAGACTTCGGCGGGAACCAGGGCTGAGACTTCCGAAATCATCAAAGCCTGGACCGAGCTGAAGACAGAGCTAGGGGAAACAGAAGAACTTCGTCTCGGGTTTAAAGCGGGCCTGTGGAATTATTTCGCCGATCAACTGGAAACCGGCTTGCGCCTCCGCGACGCGTGGCGCGTGCTGATGTCGTGCGAGCCGGTGACGGGAGTGCTTTGCGCCGACGATCTGAACTTTCACACCCGGCTGCCGCTTATTCTCGCGAAGAAGTTGGGATGCCGAGCGGTTTACTGCTCTCACGGCTCTCTTGACGGCGGGCTACTGTTCAAGAAATCGTACGCCGACCTCAACCTGGTGAAGGGCGAAATGGAGCGGGATTACATGCTGCGGGTGAGCGATGTGCAGCCAGAGCGAATCGAGATCGCCGCACCAGCGGAGGATCAACCCGCGGTGTGGCAGAAGCATTCAGACGGATTCCCGGCAGGCGAAATCGTTTTCTTCTCCCAGCCCTACGAAGTGGGCGCCGGACGTGCGGGGGAAATCTACCGGGAGATTCTTTCGCCGCTGGCAGAAGTAGCCGCGCAACTGAATCGGAAAATCATAGTGAAGCTTCATCCTTTCGAGAGTGTTCGTGGCCGGACGCGACTGTTGCGATCAGTGTTGCCGGCGGAGGCGGTCGGGCGACTGGAAGTCAGCAGCGCCCCCGCCAGCGAGATTTTTCCGCGTGCGTATTTTGGAATTGGATTGGACTCCAGTGTCGCGGTAGAGTGCGCGCAACGAGAGATTCCATATTTCATGTGTGGCTGGCTGGACTTTAACGGATTCGGTTACATGCCGCAGTTTGCGCGCTTTGGAGTGGGCACGCTGCTGGATACGCCCGATCAGATCCTCACCATTCCACAAATGCTTGCCAAGTATTCTCCGGATCGTGCGAGGATTCAGCGGTTTTGGCAGCCTGCCGACGATCGGCGTCTCGATCATCTGCTGTTTGGGACGAGTGGGGTTCGCACCGCAACCAAATGCGCCTGTTAAGTCCCATCCTGCATCGCGTAATTTATCCGGTGCTCGGATCGGTGGGTTATTTCCATTCCCGCCCGGCCGCTCGAGTCACGGTAATTACCTATCATGGCGTGCTGCCGGAAGGGTACGAGAGCGAGGATGCATTCCTGGACAACACGCTGGTGAGTGAAGAGTCGTTCCGTTCGCAACTGCGGTTGCTGAAAAAACATTACAACATAATCAGTCCCGAAGAGTTCTTGCTCTGGTTGGGGCGGAAGAAGGAGTTGCCCGAAAAAGCCATTTTGCTGACTTGCGATGACGGATTGCTCAACCATCTCAACGTCATGGTTCCGATTTTGCGGGAAGAGAAATTGAAGTGTCTGTTCTTCGTGACGGGCTCGTCGCTTGACAACATGGCGTCGCTGCTCTGGTATGTCGAGCTTTATTTGTTGCTGATGCAAGTCCGAGGGCCAGTCGCGCCGATTCGTCTATACGGAATCCTGGTACCGGAAATCCCGTCTGACCGGGGGCAGCGCCGATCTCTGTGGTTGAAGTTGATGAAAAGCTTTTCCCAACTTGATTCCGCTACGAGGCGCAGCTTTCTGCAGGATGCGGCGGCAAGTTGGGGACTGCAACCATCATGGCGGGCGCGTTACCTTGACGATCCCTTGTTGCGCAATCGCTTTCAATTGTTGCGATTGCCGGAAATGAAACAGCTGGCGGATGCAGGGATGACGATCGGAGCGCACACAATGAGTCATCCGGTTCTCGCCGAACAATCGGTCGAGTTGGCGCGCTCTGAAATTGTCGATTGCCGGAAAACTCTTGAGCAGTCGCTGGGGAAGCCGGTGCGGGCTATCGCCTATCCTTTTGGTGATCCCGGTTCGGTGGGCACGCGTGAATTCAAGCTGGCTGAGGAAGCCGGGTATGAGTGCGCTTTTTTGAATGTAACGGGAGTTCCGGATCGAGTGACAGCCAGATTTGCATTTCCGCGCGTGCACGTGACGGCGGAGATGCCGCTTTCGGTGTATGAGGCGTACATTTCAGGATTCCACGACGCTCTTCGCAACCGGCTCAGGCCAAACGGCGCAGGCAGCTGACCGGAAAATGGCCGGAAGAGTCCGGACTCCGTGGCGGCGTATTACCATGTACTCTCCAAATACAAATTCTGCGGGAGACGGTGCGATTTGCGGATTGAAGTGTGGGAAGAAATTCCGGAAGACTCGGAACTGCGGCGGATGTGGAATGAACTGGCCCTGCAGATGGAGCGTCCTGAGGTCTTCTACACGTATGAATGGGCAGTCGCGGTGCAACGCGCCTATGGGAACTCTATGCAGCCGCTGGTGTTTACTGGTTACGAGGGAGAGTTGCTGGTTGGCTTGGTTGCGCTAGCCCGCGAGAAGGCCACATCCTCTGTTACTTCGTCATCCGTTACCTTTCTCACCGCAAACACCGGAGATTACTGTGATTTCCTGAGCAAGCCGGGCAGGCGGCCCGAGTTTGTGGAAGCCGTTTTTTCTGAGTTGAAAAATAGGAAGATCACGAAAATGGTTTTGGCGAATCTGCCGGCGGATTCGTCTTCTGTGGCAGCAATTTCCGGCGCGGCCGCGAGGTCTGGGATGCATCTGCATTCCCGGCCCGCTTATCTGTGTGCGCGAGTGGTTCCCGGCATCGGAGAAGAGCGTGCGGCTGTGAAACAGGTGGTAGCCAGCAAGAAAAGGCTGCGGCGCAACATACGCGAGTTAGAAAAGCGCGGCAAGGTGGCCGTGAAGCACGTCCGGCAGTGGGACGAGATCGAGCCGCTTTTGCAACCGTTCAACCGGGCACACGTTGCCCGATTTCTCACGACGGGACGGATCAGCAACCTGACGCGATCCGAACGGCGGGTCTTCCTTTACGAGTTAGCGCGGGAGTTGTCGCGCTCGGGATGGGTGACGGTGAGCCGTTTGCTGGTGGGTGAAACTCCGGCCGCATGGAATTACGGATTTCAATTCGCGGGAAGCTGGTTTTGGTACCAGCCCACGGTGAACAGCACCTACGAGGAACTCTCTCCTGGCTACTGCCTGCTCGCCAAGATCGTGCTGCTGGCCTGCGACAGTCCTGAGATCGAAATCGTCGACCTTGGGTTGGGAGCGGAGGATTACAAGGATCGTTTTGCGACCGCGAACCGGCAGACGCTGTACGTGGTATTGAACTCATCTCTTGCAGGCCATGTTCGTGCCGTGATGCGGGACCGCGCAGCCGCGGCGGCCACGGCGTCTCCACGGGTCGAGCGCCCGATGCGGCTTTTCATTTCGCGGCTGAGCAACTTGAGGGAGCGTCTTCGCGAGTCTGGGCTGTCGGGGATGGTGACCTGGGCCGCGCGACGAGCGTGGAGTTCGCTGTTCGCTTTCGAGGTTGTGCATTTTTTTGACTGGCCGGCCAGCGAGGAAAACTCTCTCGGACGACGCGGCCTGGCGTTGCGGCCGCTCAATGACGATATTTTGGGAGCGGCGGCCATCGGTTATCAGGACGATCCTGATGCTCTGGCTTACCTGATACGCTCCGCGCAAAGATTCTGGTCGGGGGGGCGCGGGTTTGCGTTGCTTACCGCTGAAGGCATGCCCGTACATTTCTGCTGGGTGAAGGACTTCGAGGGTTTTGAGATGGCGGAACTGGGGCGCACCTTGAATGCGCCAGCAGCGGACGCAGTAATGATTTTCGATTGTTATACTCCAGCCGCAGTTCGCGGGCAGGGATTCTTTGCCAACGCGGTCGGCGCGTTGGCGCGCCAGGTGCACTCCGAAGGCAAGGCTCCGTGGATTTTTGGCGCCGCGACGAACCAGGAGTCGCTGCGAGGAATCAGAAAATCTGGCTTCACGCACAGGTTTTCGTTGGGGCGGAGGAGGGTTTTCTTCGTTGAAACGCAGAAGGATTTGATTCCCGCAGTGAATCCGGTGAATGTCTCCTCGTCTGTACCCGCCCCTTAGCGTGGGACTGTCCGCGATTGCGAGGAAGCAGAACTCATGAAAGCTTCGCTGAACGAAAACGCTGCGCCGCCAAGTGCCTCTCCTGAGGTGGCGCAGGAAACCCTGGGCCTTGAGTTCAGCCGAAACCTCGGCCAGATTTCGCGGCACTCCGCAGTGTTTTTTCTGGGCACTCTGTTCACTATGGGAGCCGGATACCTGGTCAAGATTTACGTCGCCCGGGTGCTGGGGGCGGAGCAGCTCGGTTTGTATGCGCTGGGCATGACGATGGTGAGCCTGGTGCAGATGGCGGGGATGCTGGGCCTGCAGGGAACGGCTCCACGATTCGTTGCGGTGTACAACGCGACTGGACAGTTTGACCAACTGCGCGGCTTTCTGACTCGCAGCACCGGCGCGATCTTGCTACTGAACTTGATGTGGTCGGTGGGTCTGGTATTGAGCGGGAGTTGGATTGCCCGGAATTTGTACCATGCTCCGGACTTGGCGCGCTACATCCCGCTCTTCGCCGTGCTGGCTGTGTTGGGGGCCATCAACGTTTTTTTCTGCCAGGTTCTGGCCGGATTTAAAGATATTGCGAAGCGAACTGTCATCACGAATTTCGTGGGCAGTCCGCTGGTGATCGCCCTCACGGTCGTGCTGTTGGCTTTGGGAACCGGCATGTGGGGCTATCTGAGCGCGCAGATCGCCAGCTCAGTAGTAGTTGTGACGTTGCTCGTGGTGGCTGCGTGGAAGCTGACGCCGCAGCCAGCACGTTTTTCACTGGCGTCTCTGCCACCGCTCGATCGCGAGGTAAAGTCACTGGCCCTGGCTTTCCTGGGCATGAGCGCGCTCGAGTTTCTGGTGACGCAGGCCGACAAGATCCTGCTGGGGCTCTATTTGAATCCCCGGGTAGTGGGGGTGTATGTCTTAGCTTCGACCCTTTCCTCGTTCATCCCGATCATTTTGCAATCGGTCAACCAGATATTCGCTCCGGTGATTGCGGACCTGCACGCGCAGGGGCGACGAGACCTATTGCAGAAATTGTTTCAGACGCTCACCAAGTGGGTCGTCGGACTCACGTTCCCTCTGGCCTGCGTGATGATTATTTTTGCCGCGCGGTTGATGCGAATCTTCGGGCCGGAGTTTGCTCTCGGCTGGCCGGTTCTGGTGATTGGAGCGGTGGGTCAGCTGGTGAACTGCGGAGTGGGATCGGTGGGATTTCTTCTGCTGATGTCGGGAAACCAGAAGCGCCTGATGAAAGTGCAATTCGCGATGACAATTGTTTCAGTGGTGACGAACCTCTCCTTGATTCCCACTCTCGGTATGGTAGGAGCGGCGCTGGCAGCCGCCGGCGTGAATGTTGGGGGAAATCTGTGGAATCTATATGAGGTGCGCAAGGCGCTGGGGATTTCGCCCTATAATCGAAGTTACTTCGCGCTTTGGCTTCCAGGCATGTCCGCTTTGTTGACGGTGTTGCTGATCCGCTATGCGACCGGCGAGACTGTCTCCCCATGGATCGCGGTCGGGCTGGCGCTGCTGTTGGGATATGCCGTGTTTGCCGGGCTAGCCGCCGCGTGCGCGCTCGATCCGGATGATCGCATGATTGCCCGCTGCGCATGGACACAACTGCGCTCGGGCATACGGAAGTTTGGAGTGAAGGCTTGATGACCCAATACCGGACGGTCCATTTGCCCGAAGAGTTGTGTGCGGCGGCGGAGAAATCGGTGGCCGAGAAATTCGATAGTGTCGAAGCTCTGATCATTTTTCTGCTGCAGGAAATCGTGAAAAACGATCCCAGCCAGTTCGACCGGGCGGAAGAACAGATGATTGAACAGCGTCTGAAAGACTTGGGCTACATTTGACGCGGACACCGGCGCTTTTGTGCCCCACATCGCAACAGAAATGAAGAAGCGTTCCCTGATTCTAGTCACAGTCGATTGCCTGCGAGCCGATCATGTCGGCTTTCTGGGATATCCCCGCCCCGTAACGCCGAACCTGGACGCTCTGGCGGCGAACAGCATTGTTTTTTCGAACGCGATCGTCGCCGGCGCGCCGACATATTTTTCTTTTCCCGCGATTCTCGCCTCGCGCTACCCGCTGGCTCTAGGGCGCGATGTGCTGGGGATCGCTCCGAACGAGCCGACCCTGGCCAGTGCCCTCCACGAGGCTGGCTACGCGACCGCGGCCTTCCTGGCAGGAAATCCTTATCTTGGACGTCGCTTTGGCTACGACCAGGGGTTCGACAGTTTTCAGGATTTTCTGACTGGGGGAACCCTCGGGGAACCTGCCTCTTCGGATCTCGCCCCGCAGAGCGGCCTGTCGAAGCTGAATCGACTCATCGAGGCCGGGTCGCGTCGCAATCCTCTTTCCGCGAATGCGTACGATGAACTCTACTTCTGGTATTGCCAGTGGATGTCGGCTCGACAAGATATTCCGATGGACAAGCTGCGGCGGTATCCGGCCGCGAATGTCATCGTAGATCAGGCCCAGTCGTGGCTGAGTGGCCTGGGAGATCAGCCGTTCTTCTTGTGGCTGCATCTGATGGATCCGCATCATCCTTACTATCCTCCCGCGGAAGCGTTGGCGGCGCTGGGTCTGCCCCGCATCACGGCTCGACGTGCGCGCTTCCTCAACTCTTTCTGGAACCGCGGCGACATTGGCCCTCAGAGACTCCAACGGCACCGGAAAGAAATTCTTTCGCTTTACGATGCGGGTGTGTATTGGGTTGACAAGCAAATCTCCCGGCTGGTGGAGGCGCTGCAACCCTTGCAGCGATGGGATGAAACAGTGTTAGCGGTGACAGCGGATCACGGGGAAGCGTTTCTCGAACACGGTGATCGTTATCATTCTCCGACGAGTCTGCCGGAATACCTGATTCGCGTGCCGCTGCTGCTGCGCGCACCGGAACTGTCGGGCCGGCGCTTGTTGGAAGAGCCTTTCAGCCTGATTCACCTGGCCCCCACTTTACTGGAAGCCGTCGGTGTGGCCGCGCCTGATAGTTTTCAGGGCCGGAGTAGTTGGGCACAAATTTCGGCGGGAACTTTGCCCGGCGGGCCTGTGATTACCGAGTGTGTTGACGGATGCTGCAATCCGATTCGGCCGGAGGACCGCTTGCGCCCGCGGCTGATGGCGATGCGAGAACGAGAGTTCAAGCTGGTCATTAATTTCCGCGAGGGACGGGATTACTTGTACGACCTGAAGAATGATCCGGCAGAGACCTCGCCGCTTCCGCCCGGCGATCACATGCGCGAGCGCGGGCGTCTTTTTCAGGCAGCTCGCATGCACCTGCAGAGAACAAGTGACAAGCACAAAACGGACCTGCGCCTGCGCGCGTTGCTTCGCGACCTTCAGCAGTCGGGGAAAATGACGGCTGCAACGCAAGCTTCGCGATCTGTGGACGAAGGCCGGAGAGCGTCAGTCCGTTTAATGTAGCGGATACGCCGCGAGATTCCTGAGACCCCTGATTCTTCAGACTATGCAAAGACTTCGCGTGTTGTTCATGCCAGACGTGGACGTGGACAATACCAACGCGCAAAGCCTCAACGTTCGGGAGATCGCCCTGCGCCTTGATCCAGCGCGATTCCACAGCACGCTTTGGTATGAAGTCGAACCCGATCCGCGGTTGTTGAGTTGCCCGGGCGTGCGGCTTCTGCAATTGCCGGCGCGCAGGAAAACTCTGCGAATTTTGCGGGAAATGCTGTCCGGTTATGATCTGGTGACCTACATGGATTACAGCCCGGCGAGTTACATGTTTCTTCGTGTGCCCGGCGTAGTGCGCCGCGCAAAGGCCGTGATGCACGTCGAGGCTCCCACATCGCAGCTCACGAATCCTTCGCCACAAATGCGGCGCTTGTTCGAAGGAGTTCGGGCCCGCTGCGACGTTTACACGGGAATCACAGAATTCATTGCCCAGGAGTTTCGTGATCGTACGAAGAAGAAGGTCAGCTATATCCTCCCTGTCGGAGTCGATACCAGTCTGTTCCATCCGCCCGCGGAGCGGCGCAATGCGTCGCCGGTGGTGCTATTTGTTGGAACCCTGATTGAGCGTAAGGGGCCGCAATACGTGTTCGATGCCGCCGCCCGGTTTCCCAACGCGATCTTTCGGATCGTGGGCGCTGGACGAGAAGGGTTCGCGGAAGTGTTGCGAGAAAGAATTGCGCAATCCGGCCTGACGAACGTGACCCTGGAGGGCCCTAAGACGCAGTCACAGATGCTCGAAATTATGCGGGCGAGCGATATCTTTCTGCTGCCCTCGCGTCTGGAAGGGATCCCCAAGGTTACGCTGGAAGCTGCGGCTACAGGCTTGCCGTGCATTGTGTTTCGAGACTATGAAACGCCGTCGGTGGTTGATGGCGTCACCGGCTTTCAAGTGGAAACGATCGAGGAAATGATGCAGGCGCTGGCACAATTGCTTGGCGATGGTTCATTGCGGCAGCGAATGGGCGCAGCGGCGCGCGACCACATGAATAGTTTCGATTGGGACGTGGTCGCCAGACAGTGGCAGGACGCGTACCTGGAAATCGCGGCTGCCCGATGAGCGCGAT
>Ga0181537_10001762_pt1 | contig 19547 bp, 19 predicted proteins | sample PEATcosm2014_Bin_39_FD_119765 | JGI IMG/M metagenome (GOLD analysis project Ga0181537, IMG submission 119765) | Peatland microbial communities from MTU Mesocosm Facility, Houghton, MI, USA - PEATcosm2014_Bin23_10_metaG | ecosystem: Environmental > Terrestrial > Soil > Wetlands > Peat | place... | reverse complement strand
TCGAGCCGGACGGCTTCAACATCAACCGCGACTGCGGCTCGACGGCGCCCGATGCGCTGTCGCGCAAGGTGCGCGAGATGCGCGCCGATATCGGCATTGCGCTCGACGGCGACGCCGACCGCGTCGTCATCGCCGACGAGAACGGCCATCTGGTCGACGGCGATCAGCTTCTGGCGGTGATCGCGGAAAGCTGGGCTGAGGACGATCTCCTCACCAAACCCGGCATTGTCGGCACGGTGATGTCCAATCTCGGCCTCGAGCGGCATCTGCGATCGCTGAAGCTGACGCTGGTGCGCACGCCGGTCGGCGACCGCTATGTGCTCGAACACATGCGCGAACACGGTTACAACGTCGGCGGCGAACAATCCGGACACATCATCCTGTCGAATTACACCACCACCGGCGACGGCTTTATCGCCGCGCTGCAATTGCTCGCCGTAGTGAAGAAGAAGGACAAGCCGGTCTCCGAAGTCTGCCACCGCTTCGAGCCGCTGCCGCAAATTCTGCGCAACGTGCGTTACCGCGGCGGCAAGCCGCTCGAACACGCCACGGTACGTTCGGCGATTGCGGACGCGGAAAGCCGCCTCAACGGCCACGGCCGCCTGGTGATACGGCCGTCTGGCACCGAGCCAGTCATCCGCGTGATGGGCGAAGGCGACGACAAGGCGATGGTCGAGGAGATCGTCGACGGCATCGTCGATGCGCTCACCGAGCAGGTGGCGTAGAGCTTTTTCTTCGCTCATTCCCGCGTAAGCGGGAATCCAGTTCTGGGTCCCCGCCTTCGCGGGGACGATCGGAAAATTACCCCCGCGTCTTCAGAAACTGCGCGAACGCTTTCAGCGTCGTCTCCGACACGTAGTGCTCGATGCCCTCGGCGTCGGCTTCCGCCGCTTCGGTCGGAACGCCGAGCGCGCGGAGCACATCGACGACGAGGCGGTGACGTACCCGCACCCGGTCGGCGAGCGCATGTCCCTTCCCGGTGAGGAACACACCGCGGTAGGGCCGCGCGGTGGCCAGCCCCGCGCGCTTCAATCGCGAAATGGTCTTGATCGCGGTGGCGTGCGACACGCCGAGCCGGCGCGCGATATCGGTCGGCCGCGCCTCGCCCTCACCGGCAAGGAGATCTGCGATCAGTTCGGCGTAATCCTCAAGTAGCGCCGTCGACTGCGCCGACCGCGTCTTGCCGAAGCGGCGCGCCTGCGTGCCCTCCGCGGGGAGCTTTGCGATTTCGTTGGCCATTGGCGCCCTGAGCCGACCCGGCGTCACTTTGGGATCGCAGCCTAGCCGGAACCACATTTTATCGATCGTGTCAAATTGTAGCTTGTACTACATGATATAGCCATTGACTAAATGGCGGCAGTCCTTATACTGTAACCGATGCTACATTTTGGTGTTATCGCTGCGCGGACTGGATGCTGGGGACGATGACCACGCCGACGATCACCGAGACGATTGGCCGGCCACCCTCGCTCACCGAGCGGACCGTCGCCACCGCGCACCAGGGGCTGGCGGGCGGCCATCGGGGCCTGCGCACGGCGCTGGCGTTTGCCGGTCCGGCGGTCATCGCTTCGATCGCCTATATGGATCCAGGCAATTTCGCCACCAACATCCAGGCCGGCGCCAAATACGGCTACGGGCTGCTGTGGGTCGTGCTGCTCGCCAATGTTATGGCGATGCTGTTTCAGGCCCTCTCCGCCAGGCTCGGCATCGTCACCGGCAAGAACCTTGCGGAAATGTGCCGCGATCACTTTCCACAGCCGGTGGTCTGGGCGATGTGGGTGGTCAGCGAAATCGCCGCCATGGCGACCGATCTCGCCGAATTCCTCGGCGGCGCCATCGGCCTGTCATTGCTGTTGCACCTGCCGCTGCTAGCCGGAATGGTAGTAACCGCGATCATCACCTACGGCCTCTTGATGTGCGAGAAATTCGGCTTCCGGCCGCTCGAACTGATCATCGGCTCCATCGTCGGCGTCATTTGCCTTTGCTATCTCGTCGAAATGTTCATCGCGCCGGTCGATTGGGGCGCCGCGGCGTTCCACCTCGTCACGCCGCAGCTCGCCGACGCCGAAGCTTTGCTGCTCGCGGTCGGCATAATCGGTGCCACTGTCATGCCGCACGCGATCTACTTGCATTCCGGTCTGACGCAAGCGCGCGTGCCGGTCAGTAACGACAACGAACGGCGCATGGTGTTGCATTTCTCCAACCGGGAAGTCGTCATCGCGCTGTCGGTCGCCGGTCTCGTCAACATCGCCATGGTGATGATGGCCTCCGGCGCTTTCCATGCCGGCCATCCCGAAGTCGCCGAGATCGAAACCGCCTATCACACGCTCACACCGCTATTGGGCGTCGGAGCTGCGGCCGTCCCTGGTTTCGCTCATCGCCTCGGGCGTGTCGGCCTCGACGGTCGGCACCATGGCCGGCCAGATGATCATGCAAGGCTTCGTCGGCTTCCGCATTCCGATCTGGTTGCGCCGCGTCGTCACCATGGTGCCGGCTTTCGTCGTCGTCGCGCTCAACGCCAATGCGACGAATGCGCTCGTCATCAGTCAGGTCGTGCTCTCGCTCGCGCTGCCGCTGCCGATGATCTCGCTGTTTATCTTCACCAACCGCGCCGACATCATGGGATCGTTCGTCAACGGCAAGCTTACGCGCGCCGCGGCGATCGTCGCCACTGCCGTTGTTCTTGCTCTCAATGTTTTCCTGATCCTACAAACGTTTGGCGTGCCGATTCCGGGCCTGGCGGACTGAAGCGTTAGACCATGATGATCGCCGCGCCATCGGTGCGCGATTTGGCTGCGAGCGTAGAATGCGGACGTTTTACGTATTGGCCTGTTCAGCGGCTCTCATGATCGAGGCATCGCCCAGGCTGGCCGCGGCGTCGGACATGGCCGTCAAAACACCGCCGGCGCCAACAGTATTCAATTGGAATGGCTGGAACCCCTGGTATGTCGCCGGCCAAGCCGGCTCCGGCGACGGCTCTTCGGCCTCGACCGCCACGACTCTCGCCGACCGTCTCTCCGCCGATCAACGGAGCAAAACCTACACCCTGTTCAATCCGACGCCGGAGGACTCGATGCGGGAATTTATGACCGATCGTCCCGACAACACGGAAAGTCCGTTCACAATCGATCCCGGCCATTTGCAATTCGAGACAACGCTGTTCGGTTATGCGCGGTCCTATCCCGACGCCAACGACAACGTTACCGATAGCGAAGAGTTCGGCACCACTAATATCAGGCTCGGACTGACGAATTCGTCGGAAGTGAATGCGATCTGGCAACCTTACGGGGCCGTGCAAACGCATGCACCCGATCCTGCCAATTCGATGCGCCAGTCAGGCACCGGCGGCCTGGAAATTCGCACCAAGATCAATTTGTGGGGTAACGATACATTCGACACTCCCGGCGCCACGGCGCTCGGTCTGCTGCCCTATGTCAGTCTACCCACTGCGCGCGGCGATGGCGTGAGCCCGGACGCTGTCGAGGGCGGATTCATTCTGCCATACGCGATCAAACTGACGAAAAATTTCGATCTCGGCCTGAATGCAGGGATCGCGGCGGTCCACAACGACGTTGTCGCCGGGTATCGACCTCAATATCTCGCCTCGGCGTCGCTCGGGCAGGATTGGACCGAGAAGCTCAGCACTTATTACGAATTCTTCGAACAGTTCAACACACCGCAAGGCAATGCCGTGATCCTGGCGACCGGAATCACCTATCAGGCGACCAAAAACCTGCAATTCGATACTGGAATCAATTTTGGAGTGACGAAAGCCGCTGACCGGTTCAACCCATTTGTCGGCGTGTCGACACGGTTCTAAAAGCGGGTGCAAATCAACTTCAGCCCGCGATGCAAGACCGCATCGCGGCGATCGTCGCCACCGCCGCCGTTCTTGCTCTCAATGTGGTTCTGATTGTGCAGACTTGGCTCTGATCCGGTGCCGCTCGAAGCTGCGCGCTCGATCACTGCCTGCCGAGAGAAAATTGAGGCGCGGCCGATCTGATCGCCGCGCCTCAATTCACTTACTTACATGGTCTTCAGATTTTCAGCGGCCGACTTGCCGGTCTTGCGGTCCACCACGACTTCGAAGGAAACGCGTTGACCTTCCCGCAGCTCGCGGAGGCCAGCGCGTTCGACGGCGCTGATATGGACGAACACGTCCTTACCACCGCCCTCGGGCTGGATGAATCCATAGCCCTTCTGCGCGTTGAACCACTTCACGGTACCGTTGTTCACGGGTCTCTCTCCTCATAGACATGTCAATATGAGCCGCGCAACTATGCACGGCCCGGTTCGCTCGAGATTTTGGTGAAAGATCGTCAGTCAGGCGCGCTGTTTCAGTCGCTGCAAGGCCAAGTCATTCGGGCCGAAAACTCGATGCGCAATATTTAGCGGCAACACCTTTTCTTCGCAAGACGGTTTGGCGGCGATTATGACAGCATTAATAAAGTCAAAACGCGCGGACCGCGCCGCGGATCGCAATAGTCGCGAAACCAACTAATTTCGCTGCGCCGCATCGCGAGCGCCTTGCTCGCGACCCCGCTTGCCGAACGATGATGCCAATGCAACAAAGCTTTGCCCAAAGGGAGGAAAATTGCCTATGCGTGTCGTCGCTCTTGAAGAACACTTCTCGGTACCGCAACTCTCCAAGCGCGTTCCACAGGAGGCCGCGCACCGCCGCGGCTTCCGGCCGCGCAAGGTCGCACCAGGCGCGCCCAATCCGATGGAGCTGTTGCCGGAGATCGGCGACGGCCGGCTCAAATCGATGGATGCGGCTGGCGTCACGGTGCAGGTGCTCTCAGTCGCCGGTCCGGGCCCCGATCTCCTGCCCGGGGCCGACGGGATCGCGCTCGCGCGCGAAACGAACGATCACCTGGCAAAATCAATCGCAAGTCATCCCGACCGCTTCGCCGGCTTCGCCAACTTGCCGCTGGGGGCACCCGACGCCACGCCGGTCGAGCTCAGGCGCGTGGTGAAGGAACTGGGTTTCGTCGGCGCGCTGGTCAACGGCATGACCGAAGGCCGCTTCCTCGATCACCCGAGCTATGATGGTCTCCTCGCGGCCGCCGTCGAACTTGACGTGCCGATCTACATCCATCCGCACATTCCGCCCGAGTCGATACGGCAGACTTATTTCTCCAACCTGCCGGAAGGCGCGGCCCGCGTGCTCGAAACCGCCGGCTGGGGCTGGCATTCGGAAACCGCGGTGCATGTTCTGCGCATGGTGGTGGCCGGCACGTTCGACAAGCATCCGAAGCTGAAAGTCATCATCGGCCACATGGGAGAAATGCTGCCGATGATGATGGCGCGCATCGACGCGGTGTTCAAAGCCGACATCGATCATCTCAAGCGGCCGATCACGCAGACTATTCTCGATCAGGTCTGGATCACCACCAGCGGTATTTTCGACCAGCCGCCGTTCATCGCCGCGCTGCAAACATTCGGCATCGACCGCATCATGTTCTCGATCGACTACCCGTTCGCGCCGAACGCCGCAGGCCGCAAATTCCTCGACCAGGTCGCGCTGTCGCCCGCCGACAAGGAAAAACTCGCGCACGGCACCGCGGATAAACTCTTGAAACTGAAGGTCTGAGCCGGCCTTCCGCCGCCGCGCCGGTTGCGCTGGCGCTCCCTACGGGAATCGAACCCGTGTTTCAGCCTTGAGAGGGCCGCGTCCTAGACCGCTAGACGAAGGGAGCGTTCTGTTTCATCGAAATAAACGCGATGGCGCGGTCATGCAAGCGCATTGGCGAGCGCTTACGGCTCGGTCGTAAACTGCAGGCCGCCGGTTTGCTTGAGCGTCTTGATGTCAAAGGTGCGGATTTCGCTCGTCCCATTCACGTCGAGCAGCACCGCGATGCGGCCCGCAGACGCCGCCATCGAAATCACGCGCGCGCCTTTGGGCAGCGCGATGGAGCCCTCGCCCGCCACCGGACCTATGCCGGAAGCGAAAACGCGATAGCCGACCACGGCGACCACCGCCGCGATGGCAAGCAGGGTGGTCAATCCCGATATGATCATCATCACCCGCGCCCGCGCGACGAGCTGCGCCGTCTCGGACTCGGCGGGTTCGGCACCCCCTGATAAATTGCCGCGCGGCCTGCCGGACAGATTGTTCATGACGTTCACCCCCACGCCGACATCTGTGCATGTCGAACCTGACGAAGCCGGCGAACGCCTCGACCGCGTGCTCGCCCGCCATTTTGCCGACCACCCCGCCGCGCTGTCGCGATCCCGGCTCAAGGCGCTGATCGAGGCCGGCGCGGTCGTTCTTGACGGCAAGGCGATCCGCGATCCTAGCCACCGGGTCAATTCCGGCGCCGCGATCGCCATCGACCTGCCGCCGCCGCAGCCGGCCAGGCCGGCGGCGGAGCCTATTCCACTCAATGTGGTCTACGAGGACGACGATATCATCGTTATCAACAAACCCCGCAACCTCGTCGTTCATCCGGCCGCCGGAAACTGGACCGGCACGCTGGTCAATGCGCTGATTGCGCATTGCGGCGAGAGCCTCTCCGGCATCGGCGGCGAGCGGCGGCCCGGCATTGTACACCGGCTCGATAAGGACACGACCGGACTGATGGTGGTGGCGAAAAACGACAAGGCGCACCGGGCGCTGGCGGCCCAGTTCGCCGACCACGGCAAAAGCAGCGCGTCGTTCGAACGGAGCTACCTCGCTTTCGTATGGGGCGCGCCCGACCGACCGCACGGGTCGATCGACCGGCCGATCGACCGCGATCCCAAGGTGCGCGACCGTATGACGGTGCGCGAGGGCGGCCGCGAGGCCGTCACCCATTGGCAGGTGCTTGAACGGTACTGCGGTAAGCCTGCGAAGACCGGAAAAACCGGGCCGGTCGCCAGCCTGCTTGCCTGCCGCCTGGAAACCGGCCGGACCCACCAGATTCGGGTCCATTTGGCCTCGATCGGCCACCCGTTGCTCGGCGATACGGTCTATGGCTCTGGATTCCGGACCAAATCGTCCCTTTTGCCCCCTGATGCACAAGCGGCGCTGGCGGGCCTTGGCAGGCAGGCCCTGCATGCCCATATATTGGTGGTCAAGCATCCAGCAAGCGAGGAAGTGTTGCGGTTCCGATCGGAACTGCCGCGCGATCTCGCACGTTTGCGTGACGCGCTGGCCGGCGGTCGGACCGGTCCAGGCGGTTAGTAATACAAGAAGAATGTCGGCGATTTCGCCTGCTTTTGAAAAAAGTTGAGCGAAATCGGTCAAGGCATCGCGTCGAAGTGATCCTGTATACCTTTCGTTCGCCCGATTCGACCGTGTATGTTGCGGGTGCGAAACAATGAAACTGACGCCGTCGGCTTGAAGAGAGGCGGCACTGTCGCCCGCCGCACCTTGCGGGGGCCACAAAAGGAAAGGGCGCTGTCATGGCCCAAACTGCTGCACTGCCCATTTTATCGGGCGAAACCGGCCTTACCCGGTATTTGGAAGAGATCAGGCGGTTCCCGATGCTGGAACCGCAGGAAGAATTCATGCTGGCGAAGCGTTGGCGCGAGCACGGCGACCGCGACGCTGCGCATAAGCTCGTCACCAGCCATCTGCGGCTCGTGGCGAAAATCGCCATGGGCTATCGCGGCTACGGCTTGCCGATCTCGGAAGTGATTTCCGAGGGCAATGTCGGCCTGATGCAGGCGGTCAAGCGCTTCGAGCCCGACAAAGGCTTCCGGCTTGCAACCTACGCCATGTGGTGGATCAAGGCGGCGATCCAGGAATACATCCTGCGCTCGTGGTCGCTGGTGAAAATGGGCACCACCGCCAACCAGAAGAAGCTGTTCTTCAATCTGCGCAAGGCGAAGAGCAAGATCTCGGCGCTCGACGAAGGCGACATGCGGCCCGATCAGGTCAAGCTGATCGCCAAGCGGCTCGGCGTCACCGAGCAGGACGTCATCGACATGAACCGCCGGCTCGGCGGCGACGCGTCGCTCAACGCGCCGATCCGCGAGGACGGCGATTCCGGCGAGTGGATGGATTGGCTGGTCGACGACAGCGTCAGCCAGGAAAGCCGGCTGGCGGAAAGCGAGCAGTCGGAGAACCGCCACAAGGCGCTCGGCGATGCGCTCACCGTGCTCAACGATCGCGAGCGCCGCATCTTCGAGGCGCGGCGGCTGGCCGACGATCCGATCACGCTGGAAGAGCTCGCCGAGGAGTTCGGCGTGTCGCGCGAGCGCGTGCGCCAGATCGAGGTGCGCGCCTTCGAGAAGGTCCAGAAGGCGGTGAAGTCAAACATCGCCCACATGGAAACTCCCGAACACGCCGCCGCGGCGATGCATTAAGGCCCGTCATTCCGGGGCGCGCCGTAGGCGCGAGCCCGGAATCCATAACCACTGTGTTAGGGGCAAGATTGTCGGAACTTCGGAAACCTCTCTATTCGTGATTATGGATTCCGGGCCCGCGGACTTCGCCCGCGTCCCGAAATGACGTATTACTCCTGCAACATTCCGTGCAAGAACCACCGGCAGGCGAAAATGATCGCCCCGGCGAGCGCGGAGATGCCGGCGATCATCAGAAAAAATTCGATGTGCACCATCCGGCTCCAGAAGCTGCCGAGAAAGCCAGCGAGAAAGCCGCCGGTGAAACTCGTCGCCAGCCAAACGCCCATCATCATCGACAATATGCGCGCCGGCGCGACCTTGGTGACGAGGGACAGTCCGACAGGCGACAGATAAAGTTCGCCCACCGTGAAGGTGGCGATGGCGGCAAGGACCCAGAGCCAGCTCGCCTGACCGCCGCCCGCATGAACGGCGGCAAACGCGTAGATGAGATTGGCCGCGGTCACGCCGAAACAGCCAAGCGCCATCTTGGTAACGGTTGACGGCTCGGTACCGCGCTCGGCCTGGCGCGCCCAGAGCGCGACGACGAAGGGCGTGAAGGCAAAAATCATGAACGGATTGAAGGCAAGAAACCAGGTCGTGGGAATCCGCGCCACCCATCCGAACAGATCGATACCGCGGTCGACACTTTGGTCGATCCACAAGATCGTGGTGTTGCCGATCTGCTCGTAGCACGCCCAGAACAATGTATTGGGCACGAACAAAGCGAGCAGCGCGGCCACCGCGCGCCATTCGGCGCGGGTGAGCGGGCGATGCTCCGTATGCGCGGCCTTCGCCTTGTGCAATTCGTCCGCCGGCAAATGGGGCAGCGCATAAAGATAAATCGAAAGGCCGATGCACATGCCGACGCCGGCGGCGGCAAAGCCGTAGTGCCAGCCGACTTCCTCGCCCAGCGTGCCGCAGATGAGCGGCGCCAGAAACGCGCCGATATTGATGCCGACATAGAAGATTGAATAGGCGCGGTCGCGGCGGTCGTCGCCCGGCGCGTAAAGTCCGCCGACTTGCGTTGAAATATTCGGCTTGAAGCAGCCGCTGCCGAGTATGAGTGCGAGCAGCGCGAACAGGAAAAGCTGCTCGACCGCCATCATGAAATGGCCGATCGCCATCAGCACCGCGCCGACGATAACGGTGCGGCGCTGGCCGAGCACGCGGTCGGCCAGGAGCCCACCGAAAATCGGCGTGAAATAGACGAGCCCGGTATAAAGGCCCCAGATCTGCGACGACAGCGGCTGCACATCGAGCGGGCCGAACACGCTTTCGAGCGCGCGTTTGAGCCCTTCGAGACCGACCACGTCGCCGGAATGATCCGCCAGCAGCAGATACTTCGTCATGTAGAGAACGAGCAGCGAGCGCATGCCGTAATACGAGAAGCGCTCCCACATTTCGGTCGTGAACAGGTAGGTGAGCCCGCGCGGATGGCCGAACAGGTCTGATTCATCGGCCTGACCGACAACAGTCTCCGAAGTACGGTCAGCCACGTTCATGCACCCATGTCATGCCCCGCGCATGCGGGGCATCCAGTAATCGCAGACGGGACTTGAATATCCCGACTCGCCGGTGATTACTGCATCATCCGCTTTCGCGGATGATGACAATAAAAGTATGCCAGCGCCACGGAGTAACTGCATGCCCGCGACCTATCCCGAAGAGGCAAAAAATTTTCGGCTCATCGGCCACGACGCTTCGGCGGCATGGGGCGGCGGCAGTCTGGTTCAGGTGCATAAGGGCCATGCCTATGTCGGCGCGGTCGGCGGCTCAAGCTTCAATGGCCCGGAAGGCTTTACCGTGCACGACGTGCGCGACCCGAAGAAGCCGCACAAGGTCGGCGAATTCCGTGCCCCGCCCGGCATCCATTGCCACAAGCTGCGCATCGTCGGCGACGATCTGCTCTACGTGAATTCGGAGCGGCTCGCCAGCGACAAAGGCAAGAACGCGCGCGCGGGTTTTTTCATCTTCGATATCTCAAAGCCATCGGCGCCGAAGCCGGTCGGCTTCTACGACATGCCCGGCTCCGGCCCGCACCGCTTCGGCGTCGATCTTTCGCGCAAACTCGCTTTCATGCCGAACGACGCGCCGGGCTGGACCAAGCGCGTGATCTGGACGCTGGATATTTCCGATCCGCTCAAGCCGGAGGTCGTCAGCATCTGGGGCCTGCCGTGGATGAAGACCGACTCGAGCGACGTCGGCGACGATCCGCATCCCGCCGAAGAAGCCACGACGCTGCACGGCCCGCCGATGATCCGCGGCAACCGCATGTATTGCGCCTGGTGGGGCGGCGGCATGGCGATCATCGACTGTACTAACCTGCGCGCTATGAAGCTTGTCGGCCACATCAGATGGTCACCGCCGTTTCCCGGCTCAACCCACACCTGCTGGCCGATCGGCGACCGGCCCTATCTCGTCGTCACCGACGAGGCGCGCGGCAAGCAGAAATATTGGGACGCGCAATTCATGTGGGTCATCGACGCGCGCGAGGAGACCAATCCGCTGCCGGTCGCGACCTTCATGCCGGAGCGCGAAAAATATTACGACCGGCCCGGCCGTTTCGGTGCGCACAATATCCTGGAGAACTTGCCTGCCACCGGACCGTGGAAGGACATCGTATTCCTGACCTATTTCAATGCCGGACTGCGCGCGGTCGATGTCAGCGACCCGCTGCATCCGAAAGAGGTCGGCTGCTACGTTCCGGAAACGCCAGAAGGTACGCCGGGCATCCAGTCGAACGACATCGGCGGCGACGACGAGGGCCGGCTCTATCTGATCGACCGCTGGGGCCAGGGCATGCACATTCTGGAATATACGGGGTAACGCGTCACCCGCGCTTCTCCGACGCGTGCCAGTTAGGCTCGTCGGGCGGCGGCGCCGGCGCAAAGCCGAACGTCTTCTCGAAGCGCCTGGCGTAATCCGGCCAGACCTGCGGATTGATGATGCGCGGCACCGGCTTGCCGTCGAGCGCGTCGAGCATCTGTTCGGCTGCGATCTGACCCATCCTTGCGCGTGCCTCGACGGTCACGCCGGCCATGTGCGGCGTAACAATGACGTTGTCGTATTTCATCAGCGGATGCGCCGCCGGCGGCGGTTCCTTTTCCCATACGTCCAGCCCGGCGCCGGCGATCTTCTTGGCGGCGAGCGCCTTGTCGAGCGCCTCCTCGTCGTGGATCGAGCCGCGCGCTGTGGTTATGAAAAAAGCGGTCGGCTTCATCAGCGCATATTCGCGCGCGCCGATCAGCTTGCGTGTCTCCGGCGTCAGCGGGCAGTTGATGGAGACGAAATCGGACCGGCGCAACAAATCGTCGAGCTCGACTTTCTCGGCATGGCGCGCGCGAACGGCGCGGGCATCGAGATAGGGATCGTAGGCCAGCACCTGCATACGAAACAGCACGCGGCACAACTCGGCGATGCGTTTGCCGACATTGCCAAGACCGACGATGCCGACGGTCTTTCCGTAGGCCTCCCGGCCCATGAAGATGCCGCGATTGGTCACGGTCCCGGCGCGCAGCGCGCGGTCGGTTTCGTTGAAACGCTTGATCAGCGCCAGCATCATGCCGACGACGTGCTCGGCGACGGCTTCGGCATTACCGCCGGACTGGTTGACGACGAGCACACCGGCCTCGATACAGGCCTTCATGTCTACGGTGTCATAGCCCGCGCCATTGGTGGAGACGATCAGCAGGTTTGGCGCGCGGCCGAGTAATTCAGCGCGCGCGTGGTAGTGCGACGTCAACTCGTCACGCGCCGAACTCATCTGATAGGCGTGCGCCGCGGAAAGCACTTCCAGTGCGGCAGCATCGGGCTTCTGCTGGCTCAGCATGTCGAGGCGAATATCGCCGCGCTTGCCCAGCATCTCGCCGAAGCCTTGCGGCCGGTGCGGCTCGACACAGAATACGCGTTTATTGTTGACCGCATGAGCCATTGCTTTCCATCCGGGTTTTGGGTTGTTCAAGCCGTGCCGCCAGTTATCGCGGCGCAATTCATTGTTTTCCGATTATTGTTTTTCGCCGCTCTTCTTGCCGCCGGCTTCCGGAAAGATCCACATGGCGACGACAAAGAACACGGCGGTCAGCAGAACGAAATTATGAAAGTCCGCCTCGATCGGCGAGCCGCTCCACATAATAAGCGCGAGCGCCACCGCGATGACCACCGCGGAAACGGTCGCTTTCACATCGGTCGGCATGGCAAGACCCCGCGCCGCTTCAATTGGCGCCGACCGGCGCTGCCGCGGCTTCTTCCGGCCCTTTCGGTTTGCCGCGCAAATTGCGTCTGAGGAAACGTGTCGAGTAGCCGTTGAACAACGTGCCGAATAGCCCGCGGTCGAGGTCGGAGGTGCCGAACGCCCAATCCGCGATCGGGAAGGTCAGGTTCATGTTCACTTCCATCATCAGCCGGGCATTGTGATGCGCGGTGTGATGGCGCCGCAGCGTGTTCACCAGCGGGCAGTGTTTGACGAACCAACCTTCGTCGACGTGGCAGCAGAAATGCATGAACTCGTAGATCAGATACATGCCGGTGGTGACGCACATGAACAGCCAGCCGACATTCGGCGAAAAGATCAGGCCGAGTGCGGCGGCAGGCAGGATCGACATCAACGTGAACACGACCAGCGCATAAGGCGGGAACACGGTGACGCGCCAATCCTTGTCGTCGCGGAAGCGCATTTCCTCATCGCTGAAGAATTGATGGTGATTGAGCGTGTGCCGCTCATAGATCGCGCGCAGACCCTTGATGTTCACCGGCCGGTGCATGACGTATTTGTGCACCAGCCATTCGAACACATTGGTGAAAAGGAAAGTCAGCGGCACCGTGAGCCACTCCAGCGGAGTCACGTTGTGGATGTGCGAAATGTAGATGTAGAGAACCGCAGCCCCCATCGCGTAAATCAGCACGATGTGAAAGTAGCCGTTGTACCAGCCGACGATGCGGGAGCGGTATTCGTTGCGGAAATCGACCTGGCGTTGCGTGATCATGGACGTTCCATCCGTTGGTCTTATTTTTCTCTACTTTAGCACTTCGGGACGGCCTTGCGAAACTGCCCCTCTACTTTTCAAGGTCGTGGACCGCGGCGTCGATCTCGGCGCCGGTCAGCCGCCAATCGTTGTCGAGATTGGCCACGATTTTCGCCATGAACGGTTCGGAAAGCCGGATCGCCCGGTCACCATCGCCGAGATAATCCACAAGGAGCGCCAGTGCGAGCTGCTGCGGGCTTTCGCCTTCATAGGTCCATTCGAAGCCGAACCGGGTGAAACGCTTGACCTCGTAATGTTCGGGGAGCGGCCGTCCGTCGACGGTCACGACCAGGCCGTCGATGGTTCGTTTGCCTTCGTAAGTTTTCATGGCGCAGCGCCAGCGCATGTTGATCACAAAATCGTCCGCGAGCATCGGCCGGCTTCGCCGAAAGTGCAAGCGGCCTACGATTGACGGCTGCCGTGAACAATGAACAATACCGGACCGGAGAAAACGCCCGATGCAAACCGTCCTGATCACCGGAGCCGCCGGCGACGTCGGCACGCGGCTGCGCAAGCTGCTCAAAGGCGTCTACCCGAATCTGCGCACGAGCGACATCCGCACGCCGGCCGACCTCGCCGCAGGCGAGGATTTCGTCGCCGCCGATCTTTCAAATTATGCGCAAGTCGAAAAGATCGTCGCCGGCGTTGAAGGCATCGTCCATCTCGGCGGATTTTCCGTCGAGGGCTCCTGGGAGGTGATCCACAGCGCCAATATCGTCGGCTGCTACAATCTGTTCGAAGCGGCTTATCGTGCCGGCGTCAAACGCGTGATTTTTGCCACGTCCAATCACGCCATGGGCTTTTATCCGCGCAGCCAGAAGATTGGCGTCAATGTCACGGTGCGGCCTGACAGCCGCTACGGCGTGAGCAAAGCCTTTGGTGAAGCGCTCGGCGCGTTCTATGCTGACAAGCATGGCCTGCGCGTGACCTGTGTGCGTATCGGCAATGTCGCCGACGCGCCGGTCGACGAGCGGCGGCTGTCGATCTGGCTCAAGCCGGAAGATTTGGCCCAGCTCGTGCGCATCGGGCTCGAGCATCCGGATATACGTTTTGAGGTTTTCTACGGCGTCTCCGACAATGCCGCGAGCTGGTACGACAACAGCAACGCCAAGCGGTTCGGCTACCGGCCGGTGGGCCGCGCCGAGGATCATCGCGCCGCCGCCATGGCCGCGCAGGCCAAGCTCAAACCCGATCCGATCGCCGCCAAGTTTCAGGGCGGCCCGTTTTGCAGCGCCGAATACGACGCCGACCGCACGCCGTGACGGCGCGGGATCGTCGCGCTCACTTCGCCGCGCGCGCCCGCGATGCCGGGGCCGGTTCGCTTTTGGCGGCGAGCCGCTGGTAGCGCTGGCGGCTGCCCGCGAGGTGATGCCGCATCGCGCGCCGCGCCGCCGACACGTCGCCAGCGTCGATCGCGGCGGCGATGGCGCGATGCTCGGTCTGGATGTGATGCAGATAGGGCTGCAGATCCTTCGCGGTTTTCAATCCGACGCGCACGCTCTGCCGTGGGATGAGAAACCGCCCAAGAAATTCGAGAAACTTCATGAAATGCGGATTGCCGGTCGCCTCGGCGATCGCCTGATGGAAAGCAAAATCTTCGTCGACCGCCGTGCCGCCGCGCGCAATCGCGGCATCGATGGCCGCGAGCGCTTTCGCCATCCGGCCGCGTGACACCGCGCTTGCCCGCTCCGCCGCGATCCCGGCCGCTTCGACCTCGACGCCGGTGCGCAGTTCCATCACTTTTATGACCTCGGCGATGGAGCGCAGCCCCTCCGGATCGATCCTGAACGGCCGGCGCTGCACGTCGCTGACGACAAAGGCGCCGACGCCCTGGCGCGTCTCGACCAAACCCTCGGCGCGCAGCATGGCGACGGCCTCGCGCACGACGGTGCGGCTGACGCCAAGCGCCGCGGTCAATGCCTGCTCGGTCGGCAGCCGCGCGCCGGGCGCAATTCGTCCGCTGTCGATTTCCGCAGCGAGGCGGTCGACGACCTCGCTGGTGCGGTTTTTCGCCGGGCCGAGCGGGCGTAAGATAGAGGCGGGAAGGCTTGACAAAAATGGGCTCGTTTGGTCAGGTCATCATATAACATGACAACTAAGTCAGCTCCGCCAGCGGGTCAATAGACCGCCGGGGCCAATCGAGGGAGCGATACGATGCGCCGACGTGACATGCTGCGCGGCACGGCTTTTTTCGCAACCACGCTGATGGCGGCGCGCGCCGGACGGTCTCCGGCTTTCGCCGACGCGCAGACGCAGTTCAAGGCGTCGGACGTTCATGCGCCCGGCTATCCGACGGTCGTGACGGTCGAAAATCTCGGCAAGAAGCTGGAAGCAGCGACCAACGGCCGACTCGGCGTGCAGATGTACGCTTCGATGCAGCTCGGCGGCGAGAAGGAAGCGATCGAACAGGCGCAGGTCGGCGCCATTCAGATCGCCCGCGTCAGCGTCGGCGCCATCGGTCCGGTGATCGACGATCTGAACGTGTTCAACCTGCCGTTCCTGTTCCGCAACACAGCGCACATGGAAAAGGTGATCGACGGGCAGATCGGCCAGGACCTGCTCGACAATGTGACCGCGAACGACAAGGCTGGACTCGTCGGGCTCGCCTGGATGGATGCTGGGGCGCGTAGCTTCTACAACACCAAGCACCCGATCAAAAGCATCGACGATCTCAAGGGCCTGAAGGTCCGCGTCATCGGCAATCCGATGTTCATCGACATGGCCAATGCGCTCGGCGCCAACGGCGTCGCCATGGGCTACGATCAGGTGTTCAGCGCGCTGCAAACCGGCGTCATCGACGGCGCGGAGAACAATCCACCGAGTTTTGTCTTCGACAATCACTATACGGTGGCGAAGAACTATACGCTCACCGAGCATCTGATCGTTCCCGAGATTCTCGTGTTCTCGCGCAAGACCTGGGACACGCTGTCGAAGTCCGACCAGGATCTGCTGCGCAAGTTCGGGCGCGAGGCGCAGGCCGAAGAGCGCACGCTGTGGAACTCCTATCAGCAACAGGCCATGGACAAGGCCCGCGCCGGCGGCGTGCAGATCGTCGAACAGATCGACAAGAAACCGTTCCAGGATGCGGTCAAACCGGTCTGGGACAAATACGGGCCGCGTTTCGCCGAGCAGATCAAGCGCATCCAGGCGGTCGACTAAACGCATAAACGCAAATGGTGCCGGCAATCCGAAGCGTAATGGATGCGCTCTATGCGCTGTGCGTGTGCATTGCCGGCACCGCGCTGGTGCTGATCTCTGCCGTCATCCCGTGGGCGGTTTTTACCCGCTACGTGCTCAACAGCGCCGCGTCCTGGCCGGAGCCCACCGCGGTGCTCTTGATGATCGTGCTGACCTTTTTCGGGGCGGCGGCCTGCTACCGCGCCGGCCTGCATATGCGGATGTCGTTCTTCGTATCGTTGCTTCCGCCGCGCGGGCAACAGATCGCGGCGCTCCTCGTCGAACTGCTGATGGCACTGATCGCGCTGTTCATGGTCCACTGGGGCGAAAAGCTCGTCGCCGAGACCTGGCAGAATTCGATTGCCGATTTTCCCTCGCTGTCGGTCGGCGTCACTTATCTGCCGATCCCGCTCGGCGGAGCAATCCTGCTTCTCTTCGTCATCGAGCGCGTCACGATCGGGCAGCCCGGCGGCATTTCCCGCGCCCACACCGTGTCGTTCGATTAGAGCGAAGGGCGCGCGCCGATGGATATTTTCGTCCTCCTCGCCACCATGTTTGCCTGCTTCATCATCGGCATGCCGATCGCCTATTCGCTGGCGCTGGCGGCGATTGCCGGGGCGCTGTGGATCGGCATTCCGCTCGAAGCGGTGATGCTGAAAATCTCCGATGGCGTGAGCAAAGTGGCGATGCTCACGATTCCGTTCTTCGTGCTGGCCGGAGCGATCATGGCCGAGGGCGGTATGGCGCGCCGCCTCGTCGCCTTCGCCGACGTGCTGGTCGGCTTCACCCGGGTGCGCGGCGGGCTCTCCGTCGTGAATGTCGTCGCCACCACTTTTCTCTCCGGCATATCCGGCTCGGCCGTCGCCGATACCTCGGCCATCGGCTCGGTGATGATCCCGCAGATGGAGAAGAGCGGCTTCCCCCGCGTCTTCGCCACCAATGTGACGATCTCGGCCTCGGTGCAGGCGCTGCTCGTGCCGCCGAGCCACAACGCCGTGATCTATTCGCTCGCCACCGGCGGCACCATCTCGATCATCAGCCTGTTCATGGCCGGCGTGATGCCGGGCCTCCTGCTCGGCTTCGCGCTGGTGATCCTCTGTCTCGTCATCGCCTATCGCGACGGCCATCCGCGCGGCTCCGCGGTGCCGGTGCGCGAGGCGGTGAAGATTTCCTTCGACGCGCTGTGGGGCCTGGTCACACTGGTGATCATTCTCGGCGGCATTCTCGGCGGCGTGTTCACCGCGATCGAGGCCGGCGCAGTCGCCTGCGTCTGGGCCTTCTTCGTCACCATGTTCATCTATCGCGACTATCGCTGGCGCGATTTGCCGGCGCTGGTGCACCGCACGATGCGCACCGTGGCGATGGTGCTCACACTGATCGCCTGCGCCTCAGCCGTCGGTTACATCATGGCGCTGACGCAAATGCCGGCGAAGATCACCGCGTTCTTTCTCACCATCTCGGACAACAAATACGTCATCCTGATGCTGGTCAACGCCATGCTGCTGTTGCTCGGCTGCCTCGTCGACATGGCGCCGTCGATCCTGATCTCGACGCCGATTCTCCTGCCGGTGATGCTCAAGCTCGGCGTCGATCCGGTGCACTTCGGCATGATCATGCTGCTCAATCTCGGCATCGGGCTCTGCCACCCGCCGGTCGGCGCGATCTTGTTTGTCGGCTGCGCGGTGGGCAACGTGACCATCGAGCAGGTGCTGCGCCGGATCTGGCCGTTCTATGCCGTGATGTTCATTGTCCTGATGCTGGTGACCTATCTGCCGCAAATCTCGCTGTGGCTGCCGCACCGGCTCGGTTTGTGAGCGTCTATTCCGCCGGCACCACGCCGCCTTCGGCATCGGCCTCCATCACCGGCCGCGAGAAGTACAGGAAGATCAGGAACAGCGCGCCGATGAAGCACGGCACCGCCGCGGCATAAAAGATGCCGCCGACCTTGACGCCAAATCCGACCAGAATGCCGGTCAGCATCGGTCCGAACACCTGGCCGACCCGGCCCATGCCCATGGCCCAGCCGATGCCGGTCGAGCGGATCGCCGTCGGATACATCCCGGCCGCGACCGCGATCAGCCCGGTCCCGGTGCCGCCGACAAAGAAGCCGGCGAGAAACGACGCCGTGCCCAGCATCACGATCGAGTCCGTCGCCTGGCCGAACCAGGCCAGACACGCGCCGCCGATGATGAATCCGGGAATGAGCACGCGGAACGCGCCGCCGCGATGGACCGCCCAGCCCGACAAAGCGCTGGCGATCACGCTGCCCAGATTGTTCAGGCCGATGATCAGTGCCGCGGCCGACAGCGAGAAGCCAACCGAATTGAGCACCGCCGGCGTCCAGAACGTTACCGTGACCAGGATCATGAACACCATGAAGAACGGCACCCAGAGGAGCACGGTCGGAACGGCACGGCCTTCCTTGAACAGTTGCGAGACCGGTACGCCGGTCCGCGCCGGATCGGGCGGCGCGACGAGTTCGCCCGGCGGCACTTCGCCCGGCATGATCTTTTCCAGTGTGCGCCGCACTTCGTCCTGGCGGATGCCGCGCGCGAGCAGGAAGCGGATCGATTCCGGCAGCCAGATCACAAGGATCACCGCAATGGCGAGCGGCGCCACCGCGCCGATATAGAACACCGCCTGCCAGCCGAACGCGGGAATGACCCAGGCCGAGGTCAGCGAACCGATCAGCCCGCCGCCCGGAAACGAGGCGAACAGCACGGTGACGAACACGTCGCGCAACCGCTTCGGCGCTAGCTCCGCCCCCATGGCGAGGAATGCCGGCGTCACGCCGCCAAGACCAAGGCCGGCGAAGAAGCGGTAGGCCAAAAGTTCGTCGAGCGACGTCGATTGCGAGGTCAGGTAGCTGAAGATCGCGAACACGATCATCGCGCCGATCATGAACCATTTGCGGCCGAACACGTCGGCCAGCGGCCCGAACGACAGGGCGCCGAGCGCCGCGCCAAGCAGGCCCGCCGAACCGACCTGGCCGAATTGCGGCATCGGCAGATGGATCAT
>Ga0181537_10001761_pt1 | contig 19563 bp, 15 predicted proteins | sample PEATcosm2014_Bin_39_FD_119765 | JGI IMG/M metagenome (GOLD analysis project Ga0181537, IMG submission 119765) | Peatland microbial communities from MTU Mesocosm Facility, Houghton, MI, USA - PEATcosm2014_Bin23_10_metaG | ecosystem: Environmental > Terrestrial > Soil > Wetlands > Peat | place... | reverse complement strand
GGAGCTGTATCAAGGGGAAACATTGCGCCGCATTCTGACGGGAGCGGAAATCTCGGCAACGGATTACATCGAGCGCCGCCGCGAACTGGAGCGGGCCCGCCGCACCATCACCGGCACCTTCGCAGATGTCGATCTGCTGGTCACGCCCACCACGCCCATCCCCGCGCCCGCAATCGCCGATCTTAAATCGAATCCCGACAATCTGCGCCCCGCCGAACTCAAGCTCCTGCGCAACACGCGCCCCTTCAATGTATGGGGATTGCCCGCCATCTCCCTGCCTTGCGGCTTCACGAAAGGCGGTCTGCCGATCGGCCTGCAGATCGCAGGCCCGCACTGGCGGGAAGACGTCGTGCTGCGCTTGGCGCAGGCGTATGAGCAGGCAACTTCGTGGCATGGGACGCCGGTGCCGGGGCTATAAATAATTTTCCGAGCGACTCTGTTGGGACGATAAACTTGCGGCCATGAAAAAGGCCGGCTTCGTCCCGATTGTCGCAATCGCCTTCGGCTTCTCTGCTGCGGCACAGACCACGAGCGACGCCTTCAGGCTCGCATTGCCCGAGCATCGAGGACAGCTGATCTGGTCTGCGGACGGATTTAAGATCATTCAGTCCTCCGCCAAGCCGAATGGGCGAGAGTTCGGGATTCGCGGGAAGGATGAATCAGGTCGTCTCACTTTTCTGGGCTTCCTGTTTCTGTTTCCTGATCAAGCACCTCTGACGAGCGCATCTTGCCGGGACGGCGTCATGGATCCGGAAAAGAAACGCGATGCGCACCTGAAGATTCTGGCAACCTTGGACAGTACCCGGCCGGACGGCCCGCCTGTCTCTTTGGTGAGCTACACAACCCGAGGCGACAACGGCAAGGCCGCCTACCTAGTGCGCGGCTTTACAGGGAGTGGTGAGATCTGCGGCGATATGGAATTCTACAGCGATACACCGATTAGCGCGGACGATGCCCTCCTGAAACAGGCCTTCGCCAGCTATCGTCTCGACGAGAACTATTCTCCTCAATTCAACGACGTGCTTGTTTATGCGCAGACCCTCTATCAAGCGCGCATGTATAAAGCCGCGGCTCCAATTTTTGAAATCGCACTGGCGAAGCTGAGAGAGAATCCCGACCCGGCAACGATAAGAGATGCGAAGACGACGAAACGAGTCGTGACCGATCAGGCGGGAATCGCATACGGGATGTCAGGCGACATTCAGAAAGCCCGCAGCCTGTTCGAAAAGGCAATCGCCGAAGATCCCGACTACCCGATGTACTACTACAACCTTGCGTGCGCGGACGCTGAGGACAAGAACCTGGCGGGAGCACGCGAACACCTGCAACAAGCCTTCGCCCGAAAAGCAAACGTGATATCCGGCGAAATCATGCCGGACCCCACGAGGGACGATTCGTTTCTGCCTTACCGCGACAATAAAGCGTTCTGGACGTTCCTGAAAAGCCTTCAACCCTAGCAGCAGCGCGGTCCAGGCCCTGGGGCGGCGGCCTGCTGCGCTTCGCGACCCCTCAGTCCACCGTCCTCACATCATCCGGCAGCGTCAGCAAAAACGAACACTTCCCCGTCGTCGCAGAACACGAGAGCGTCCCGCGCCGTAGAACCTTCACCGGAGTGTCATCGGGAAATGTCAAGTGAAAGTCCGCCGTCCGCAGCACCTCGGCAACCGGCTTCAGCTTCTCTTCCCCGCTCAGAAATTTGATGCTCTCCACTTTGGCGGACGACCCTGCTCCCCCGCTGAGCAGCACGAAAAACTCTGCGTTCCCCGTGATCTTCGCCACTTTTCCCAGATCGACGGTACGAAGACGTTCCAGCTCATCTTTGTAGTTCGCCACCGCGGTATCCGCTTTCGCGCCTCCGCCGGCCAGCGCCGAGAGCCGGTCGCGCGTTTCCGGCGTGGGCCGCAATCCGTTCATTGAAAGCGCGTAAGTCTCGAGCGCCCGATTTTTGTTGCCCTTCTTTTCGTAGATTTGTCCCAGATGGTCGCCGACTTCGCCGTGGTGGCCCAGCCCCCACGCGGCGGAAACATATTTCTCCGCCTTGTCGAGATCGCCTTCCGCAAAGTGAACCCAGCCCAGCGTGTCCCAGTAAGCAATCAGAGAAGAGACCAGCGGCAACTCCTGCTGCGTGACGCGATCCAGCGAAATATTGCGCAACGCCGCCGCCGTCGCCGATACTGCCGACTCCGCATACTGCTGCGCGCGATCCAGATGCGACTTCTTCAGCGAAAGCTGATACGCAATGTTGTTCCACACCAGCGGCGTGGCCGCCAGTTCCACCGCGTGGTCGAAGGCTGCCAGAGCCTTATCATCCTGCCCCAGATTCAAATAAGCATCGCCCAGACTCACCTGCAACTCGGCGCTTCCCGGGTCACTGTCCGGAATGAGCGACGCGGCCTTTTCCAGCTCCGGAACGGCTTCGTCATACTTGTGCCACTCGGAATACATCGCGCCCAGGTTTGAATGCGCAAACTTATCCAGCGGATTGATTTCGAGCTGCTTGTGAAACGCCGTGACCGCGTCTTCGTACTTGCGATCCTGCCAGTACACTCGCCCCAGATTGTTGTAGGCGTATTCGTCGTAAGGATTAATTTCAATCTGCTTCTCGAGCGCGGAGATCGCGGCATCGTCCTGCCGCAAGCCCATGTAAGACATGCCGAGCAGGTTCCAGGCGATCTTGTTCTTGGGGTCAATCTCGGTGGCACGCTTCAGGACTTCGATCGCCATCGCGAGGTCGCCGCTGCTTATTGCCGCCCGGCCACTCTCCACCAGATCGTCAGCCTTCATGTCAGCCGGAGGCGTGGGCGTTCCTGCCACCGTGTTCTCGATCGAAAGCTGCTGGCCCAGGTCGGCATTCACCGCCCGCCGGAACGAGGCATAATCCGGAGCGCGCGACGCCGGAAGTTCGCCCTGGCGCAGCGTAAGCTTTCGCCCCGCCGTAAACACGTTGCCCTGGAGCTGGTACGTCGCCTGATACTCCGCATAGTCACGCTTCAACGAAAATGGCAGCGGCGCACGCGCGGAATATTTTTCCGGCAGCTCCAGCTTGATCGTGTAGCTATATTCCGCCTTGGGACCAAGCTTCAAAGGCTCCGCGTCTGAATCCGTATCGTCTTCATCCACATCCGGCAGGGCGAAACTCGAAAGCGGAAGAATCATTTCCGTTTTCTTCTTCGACCAATCCAGGTAGTTCACCCGCGACACGTCGTAAGACAAAGTAAACGGCTCGCGGGTGGCCGCCGGGTCGCTCACCTTCAAATTCGTAATATCGCCGCCGATTCCGGCGTTCACGTTCTCCACCACTCGCTGCCAGTTCGCCTCGGGGACGCGGCGGAACACCGACCGCAGCATCAATTCTTCGTCGCCGCGAAACACGTAGTGCACATGCGCTTCGAGCTTACCGATCTGGTTAATCTTCCCATCGATCTGTGAAACTTCGGTGTCGGGCATCGGAGTGTCCGCCGGAGTTTCCTCCAGATGCGGCGCTACCGCGGAATGTGCGTCCACCGGCGGAATCACCAGCGCCTGCTTTTTGCGCAGCGAGAACGACAGTAGCCGGAAGGGTGCCACTTCGGCAGTGGTATCCATCCAGACTTCCCCGTCCACGCCTTTTTCCTCGCCTGCAGGCATCATCGTGATGACATGGTCGAACTGCGATGGCGAAGGCACGTCCGGATCCAGCTTGCGGCTGGAGTTGATCAGCACCGAATCGGCGTGCAAGCCTTCGGCTTCGAGCAGCGACGCCAGCAGGGTGTGCTTGTCTTTGCAGTCTCCATATTGGTTATGCAGCACGTCGCCGGCGGAGTGCGGCTGGTAGCGACCCACCCCCAGCGACAAGCTCACGTAACGAAAATTCTTAGCCACATAATCGTAAAGAGCCTCAGTCTTGTCGAGATCGCTGGTCAGGCCTTTCGTAAGCTCTTCCGCTTTGGCGCGGACTTCCGCAGACGGAGCGCGCCGGTCTTTTTCCAGATCCGCGTACCAGCGGCCGATCTGCTCCCAGGTGGAGAATGTCGTCAACTGAATGTCGGGACGTTCGTCCTCCGGTTTTTTTCGCTTCTTCTTTTTATCTTTTTCTTTTTCTTTGTCCTTGTCCTTATCGTCTTCGCGTTCCAGGTGCGAGTTGGTCCAGTGGTAGAGGCGTCGTCCGTTGGCGTCGCTAATCTTCGGATCCATGCCCGGCTTGCTCTTAAGCTCCAGTGGCCGGCCCGACGGCACATCCAGGTCGAGTTCTTCATCCAGAACGATGTCGTTCTTGTCGAATTCATACTCCGTCCAGAACTGCCCCGGAGCCAGCGCCGTGTGCACGGTCGTGACCAGGTCATACTCCAGCACTTCCCCCGGCCGCAGCCCGGGAACCGTCACATGCTTCTGCCGGTAATCGGTATAGACCGGCGCCTCATGTTCCACCGGTGCGCTCAGATCCTGGATGTCGTCGCTTCCGGCCTTCACTACGCTGCCATCCTTCTTAATCACCCGGACATAGGCAATCTCCATGCTCTCGTTCGCCGAGTTGTAGCCCAGCTGCAGCTGGCCCCACTGCTGCACGCCAGCTTCGCTCTGCACCCGGATGCGCGCAATGGATTCCTTGCGGCCCGTGCCGTCGGCCTCGAACCGGTAACGATTCTGCAGCCGCTCAATGACAAAAGCTTCCTGGTTGTAATCCTTCTTCGCCTCGACGATGGTGGCCGTGTCCGAGTCACTCAGCTTCAAGCGAACATTGCTGTCCGGCAGAATCGAAGGCTTGTCTGAGGGTTTAGGCGCAGCCTGCCCCGCCGACTGGGGTGTCTGCCCCGTGGCCGCGGGTTGGCCGGATTGCTGTAACCCGGACTGGGCCCCGGTGGCCGCAGCGAGAGTGCAAGAAATGACGAAAGCAGTAAGACGAAGAAGATTACGCATAGGAGGCGACAAGCCCTTCGCCGTTTGTATCCCAAGCCGCCGCCCGGCGCAAGCGGCCCCCCGAAAATCGACCCCGAAAGATGTTTTGCTGTGTAGCGGCGCCGGCATCCTGCCGGCTGTCCGGTCGGCCGACCTCACCCGCCGCGGCGTGAACGGAACCCACACTGGACGCAATCACCAAGGTCGCAGCAAGGCCCATCTCCTCAAGTAATCTTCACAGTAATCTTTGGAGGTTATCTATTATTTGGGATGCTGCCCCAAGCTCCCGAGATGTCTCATTATGAGAATAAATAGTCTCTGCCAAGATGTGATTCCTCTAATATTTTTCCCCGCCGGCGCCCCAAAACGGGAGTAGAATCGCCCGCAGATAGTCCTGGCCTTGCCACGAAGCGAGGCAGGCGTGACGCATAACGTTCTTGCGCCACGATTCTTCCGCTGGAGGTTTTTGCATGGAAGATCGGGCCCCTGTTGTCTCTTCGGCAGTTTCAAGCTCAGCAGTTTCAAACACTGACCAGTCGTCTACCTCGACAACTTCCGTCCGCAAGCATGAAGGCCGCGGCGCCTGGGTTCTCACCGCCTATGGCATTTCCGGCTTGGCGCTGTTCGGAGTGATCGCTTACTTCTTCTCGGACTTCATCTCTCGTTAGTCCGGTCCGGCAGTCACGAACGAGCGTGCGCGCCCGCGGACACAGTTGAAGTGTAACTCGCGCGTGGCTTCGACAGGCAGTACCTGATTTTCGAGCTGAAGGCTTAGGTTTATCTGGGCGCCCCTCGCCTCCTTTGCCAGAAGTGGGGACGGTACGCCAAGGATCATCCCGGATTTTGCGCGAGACCAAACCAGATGCGGAAATCCTCGCGGCGGTGGTCCATAGAAAGAATCAGATTAGAGCAATCTCCGCCGTTTCGTTCTACTCGGAAGCAGCGCTCGACTGCTGATCTTGCTCGGGTAGCGGCTGAACCGATGCAGTTGCCTTCTGCGCCGCCACCCACTCGTGGACCCGGGCCGAGAGAACATCCATCGGCAGCGCGCCAGCGCCCAGCACCTCATCATGGAAATTACTCAGGCTGAACTTCTCGCCTAGCTGATCCTTGGCATACTGCCGCAACTTGAGGATCTCGAGTTGGCCCACCTTGTAACCCAACGCCTGGGCCGGCCATGCAATGTAGCGGTCGGTTTCGCTCTGCACCTCGGCCTCGTCAATGGCCGAGTGGTCGTGGAAGAAATCCACCACCTGCTGCCGCGTCCAGTGTTTGTAATGGAAGCCGGTGTCGACAACCAGCCGGATGGCGCGCAACATGTCGTCATCGAGATGTCCGTAATAGCTATAAGGATCCTGGAAGAATCCAAGCTCCTTGCCTAAGCGCTCGGAGTAGAGAGCCCAACCCTCGGTGTAAGCGGTGTAAGACTCGTTCTGCCGGAAAGGTGGAAGCTGCGGCAGTTCCTGCGCGATGGCGATCTGCAAATGGTGGCCGGGAATACCTTCGTGATACGCGGTGGTTTCGCAATCGATCGTGGTGCCCTTCTCAAAGTTGCCGGTGTTGACCATGATATGAGCCGGGCGAGAGCCATCCTGGGCCGCCTGAACGTAGTGCGTCGAGGCCTGCTTCTCGTGGAACTCCTCGATGGACATAACTTGGACCTTCGCCTTGGGCAGACGTCCGAACATCGCCGGCAGCTTCAAATACATTTGATCGAGGTATTTTTGATAGAGGTCAAGAATCTCCTGGCGAGAATGTACGTGCACCTTGGGATTGGTCTGGAGCGAGACGTTGAAGCTCTTGAGATCTTTATAGCCAAACTGATTGGCGACCTGCAGCATGCGGGCTTCGATTTCTTTCACCTGGGCCAGACCGATCTGGTGAATTTCCTCCGGCGTGAGGCTTGTGGTGGTGCTCTCCTTCACGCGGAAGGCATAAAACTCGGGACCATTCGGCAGCGACCACACCCCAGGCTCGGTGCGCCCCTTCGGAACATATTCGTCACGCACGAAGGTCGTGAACCGAACGTAGGCCGGGAGCACGGACTCGCGAATCGCCGCGAGCCCCTGCTCGCGCAACCGCTTCTGGTCCGCGGCCGGAACGGAATCGGGAAACTTGGCAAACGGCCCTGCAAACGGCGAGGCTTCGGGCGTATTGCCGGCCAGGCCGTTGGCCTGCTCCACAACTTTTTCGAGTAAGATGCGCGGCGGCATCAGTCCCTCCGCCATGCCTTTGCGCATCTGCACCACGTTCTCGTCGAAGAGGCGGGGAATCTGCTTCAGCCGCGAAATGTAGTCGTCGTAGTCCTTGACACTCTCGAATGAGAGGACGGAAATCAGTTGGGGAAGATCAATCTGGACGCCTCCCATCTGCGAGACCGGCATTTCCCACGTCTTGAAACGCGCCCCCTCGAGATCCATGCGGAGATCACGAACCATCAGGGTTTTGTTCAGGACCTCCTGCTCCGGGAAGCCAGTCACGTCAATGGCTTCAAAGCGGTCGAGGAATTTCTTGCTCTGCTCCAGGTCGTCGTCAATCGCTTTCTGCGAGAAGTCGTCCAGCTTGTCGTTCCACCGCTTGTCCCCAAGAATGGAGGCGAAGATGGGGCTGGTGCGAAGCGAGTACTCCCAGCGTTCGGCCAGCAGATCGTTCAGCGCTTTTCTGCGAGCGTCGAGGTCAGACTGCGGCGCCGCCGCAAAAACACCGGAACACAGCAGGGATATCAGCAAAACCGGCAGGGACAGAAATCGCATTGGCAGCAATCTCCTTCTCACGCTCGAAAAGCGCACTTAAGTATAGACGCGTGCCCGCGCCGAACGTTACGAGGCGGTCGGGCTTAATGATGGTTATGTGGGGATTTTGAGATGCTCATGTGGGGGCAGCCGCCCCCGGCTGTCCCGTCGAGCGAAGCTCGACGGTTTCACCGCCATCTCCGCGCCCGCCGTTTTTGAACGTGCTACAATGGCGATCCTTAGGAGTTGTAGCTGCTCACTCGGCACCGGCGCTAACCCCACACGTAAGATTGCGAGATCGACGAAAGAATAGACCGTGGCTAAACCTCCCTCCACGTCCTCTCCTGCGCCCATCACCTACGCCGATGCTGGCGTGGACATCAGCCGCGCCAACCGCACCAAGCAGCGCATCAAGTATCTAGCCCACAAAACTTTCACGCGCGGCGTGCTCAGCGAAATCGGAGGCTTCGGCGGCTTGTTCGCGATCGATAAAGTCAAGTATTCCGACCCCGTGCTGGTCTCAAGCGTCGACGGAGTGGGCACCAAGCTGAAAGTTGCCTTCGAGATGGGCCTGCACTCCACCATCGGCGGCGACCTGGTCAACCATTGCGTGAACGACATCCTTGTCCAAGGCGCAGCGCCTTTGTTTTTCATGGACTACCTGGCCACCGGCACGCTCGACCCAACGATCGCCGAAAAAGTTGTCGAAGGCCTCGCCGACGCCTGCAAGCACAACGGATGCGCCCTGATCGGCGGCGAGACCGCCGAAATGCCCGGCTTCTATCCCGACGGCGAGTATGACCTCGCCGGCTTCATTGTCGGCGTGGTCGAGCGCGACCGCATCATCACCGGCAAAGACGTGCAGATCGGCGACATCGTTCTCGGCCTGCCCTCAAATGGCCTGCACACCAACGGATATTCCCTCGCCCGCAAGCTCTTGTTCGAGGTCGCGCGTTATTCTCCGGAAACCTACGTCAACGAAATCAAAAACAAAGTCGGCAACGAGTTGATGCGCACCCACAAAAGTTACTGGCCGTCGCTGAAAAGAATGCTGGACGCGCAGTGCGTCTCCGCCCTGGCCCACGTCACCGGAGGCGGCATCACCGAAAATCTCCCGCGCGTGCTTCCCCGCGGAACCGCAGCCCTGATCGAACTCGGCTCCTGGCCCTTGCAGCCCATCTTCGAGCATCTGCAGGCACTCGGAAATGTGCCGCAAGACGAAATGCTGCGCACCTTCAACATGGGCCTCGGCATGTTGTTGGTAGTTCCTTCCGCGAAATTCAAGAAAGCCCAAACCGTGCTGGAACGCGTAGGCGAAAAAGCTTACACCGTAGGCCGCATCATAAAGGGCGAGCGCAAAGTCCTCTACAGCTGAAAACGTATTGCGAATTGCCGATTACTGATTTTTGAGCGCTGATCGCTGACACTGATCCCCTGACCACTGACCCTGGCCACTTTTTTTAATCACCATGCACTCCCTAGCCATCCTTCTCTCCGGACGCGGTTCGAACTTCGTCGCCATCGCCGACAGCATCGCCGCCGGAGGCATCCCCAACGCGCAAATCGCCGTAGTAATTTCGAACCAGCCCGACGCGCCAGGAATCGCAACAGCCCGCGAGCGCGGCCTTAACGCGATCGTCATCCCGTCAAAAGGCAAGCCCCGCGAAGACCACGACCGCGAAGTTGTCGCCGTGCTAGAGCAACATCACGTCGACCTGATCTGCCTGGCCGGATACATGCGCCTGCTCTCCCCGTGGTTCGTGCAGCAATTCCCGCGCCGCATTCTCAACATTCACCCGTCGCTGCTCCCCGCTTTCCCCGGCCTCGAAGCCCAGGAGCAAGCCTTCGCCTACGGCGTAAAAGTCACCGGTTGCACCGTCCACTTCGTCGACGAAGAACTCGACCACGGCGCGATCATCGTTCAAAAAACCGTCCCAGTTCTCGACACCGATGACGAACACACGCTAGCCGTCCGCATCCTCGAGCAAGAACACATCGCCTACACCGAAGCGATCAACATCGTGCTAAGTGGAAATTTCGAAATCGGCGGCCGCCGATTGAAACCGACAAAGCCAAAGAGTAAATAGCCGCGAGCACTGTCCCTGTGGGGACAGCCGCCCTCGGCTGTCGGGCCGGAGCGAAGCTCGACCGATGCCGCTGCCATCCCGATCTGACATTGCTACAAAGTAAGCTTCCCGGCAAACGAACGCCTTCCTGCGCGCAGCGGGACAGCCGAGGCGGCCGTCCTCACGTAAAACTTCCGAACCTAACCCTCCCGCTATAATCAACGAGCATGCCAACTTTTCTACCCGTCGACGACCAGCTCAGTTACCTGAAAAAAGGCGCTGCAGAAGTCATCCGCGAATCCGAACTCCGCGCCAAGCTGGAAAAGTCCCGCGCCACCGGCAAGCCCCTGCGCGTGAAGCTCGGCATGGACCCGACCGCTCCCGACCTTCACCTCGGCCACACGGTCGTCCTGCGCAAGCTCAAGCATTTTCAGGATCTCGGCCACACCGCGATTTTTCTGATCGGCGACTTTACCGGCATGATCGGCGATCCCACCGGCCGCTCGGTCACACGTCCACCGCTCACCCGCGAGCAGATTGAGCAAAACGCCGAAACCTACAAAACGCAAGTCTTCAAAATTCTCGACCCCCAGAAAACCGTGATCGACTTCAACCGCCGCTGGATGGGCCAATTCACCGCCGACGACTTCGTCCGCCTCATGGCCAAGTACACCGTCTCGCAATTGCTCGAGCGCGAAGACTTCCATAAACGATTCCAGGAAGAGAAACCAATCTCCGTGCACGAACTGCTCTACCCGCTGGTACAAGGCTACGACTCCGTCGCGCTCGAAGCCGACGTCGAGCTCGGCGGCACCGACCAAAGATTCAATCTGCAAGTAGGCCGCGACCTGCAGCGCAGCTACGGCCAGGAATCGCAAGTCGTCCTGACCACGCCCATCCTCGAAGGCCTCGACGGCGTACAAAAAATGTCCAAGTCGCTCAACAACGCCATCGGCATCCACGAGCCCCCCCTCGAAATGTACGGCAAACTCATGAGCATCTCCGACGAAATGATGTGGCGCTACTACGAACTGCTCACAGATGTACAACTCGCCGACATAGAAAGGCTGAAGCGCGAATCCCATCCGATGCAGTCAAAGAAAGACCTGGCCCGCCGCATCGTGGCCGATTTCCACGGAGCCCAGGCGGCGGCAAAAGCAGCCGAGGATTGGACGAAGCAGTTTCAGAAGAACGAGGTGCCGGGGACCATAGACGAGATCCAAATCGAGGCCCCCAAAAACGGAATCCGAATTGACAAACTGCTGGCTCGAGCGGGACTGGCAGGGTCCGTAACCGATGCCGGTCGGATGGTGAAACAGGGGGCGGTGAGGGTCGATGGCGTGGTCGTGAACGATCCTGCCAAGGTCCTGGACATTTCTGACGGGGTTACCTTACAGGTTGGGCGCAAGATCAAGAAGGTTCGGTAAGAAATCCTCTGAAATAAGATTTGTCATCCTGAAGCGCAGCCGAGCGATTCGCTTCGCGAATCGTTCTCCGCAGTCGAAGGATCCCTACCCTGTGGGGAGCTCTCCTCCCGTTGTGTTTTTGTAGACGAGAACACCGAATGGTTTTTCTCCGTGTCTCTGTGCGTCCGTGGCGGGGATTTCTGCTACCCTCCCGCACATGCGCGCTGCCGTCATCTTCGGCCTGGGATGTTCCCCCCACAACCTCAAGCCCTTTCAGGACGCCGAGTCTTTCGACGGCGAGTCTCCAAAAACCGACTGGCGCATTGGCATGCCCGCAGTTCCGGATCAATCCGACGCCGTCCTGCTCTTCGGCGGCGACGGCACCATCCACCGCCATCTCAGCCAGTTAGTAAAGCTGAAACTGCCCGTGCTGGTCGTCCCCACTGGAAGCGGCAACGACTTCGCCCGCGCCCTCGGCCTGCGAAGCGTGCGCGATTCGCTAGCTGCGTGGCGCGTCTACTGCGCCGGAAAAAATAACCCGCGCGCGATTGACCTGGGCGTGATCACGCCGCTAGAAAATGCAAGCGCAACCCCTTCCGCAGGCTCCACCCTGAACGATCCCGCTCGCGACTCGGCACTCGCCACTCGCTACTTCTGCTCCGTAGCCGGCGTAGGCCTGGACGCCGAAGTCTCCCGCCGCGCCAACCACTTGCCGCGCTGGCTGCGCGGGCACGGCGGCTACGCCCTCGCCCTCGCTCGAACCTTGTTCCAGTTCGCTCCGTTCCCCCTGAAGATTCTCACTCCAGCCCCGCCCGACCCGACCGAAGACTGTCATCCCGACCCGAGCTTCTCATTCCCGAAGGCAAGGGGAAGCACCGTCGAGGGATCTGTCGTTGTTCCGCACCCGTTACACAAGCACTGGAATCGCCCCGGCGAGGTGCCTCGCCGCGAGGTTAGGTGGGAAGTTACAAAATCCCAGCCCACAATCCTCGCCGCCTTCGCCAACACTTCCACTTACGGCGGAGGCATGAAGATCGCCCCCCGCGCCGAAATGGACGATGGCCTCCTCGACGTCTGCGTAATCGGCAGCGTCGATCCCTTCACGTTGGCCTGCATGTTCCCCACGGTCTACTTCGGACGTCATCTGAGCATCCGCGAGGTAGCCTACTTCCGCGCAGCCCATCTCCGCGTCGAGACCGAGCACCCGCTAGACCTCTACGCCGACGGTGAATACGTCTGCCGCACTCCCGGCGAAGTCAGCATCGAGCGCGCTGCGCTCGGTGTGATTGTTCATCCTTCACGGACACGGGTCTAGGGGTTAACTCGCATTGCGGGGGTCCCAAGTCGATGTGGCAAGAGTGTGTCGAATGGCACAGTATCCTCCGATCGCATGGGCAACAATGGCGGGGTAAATCGGCAATCGTTTAGAAACAAGACTCGAAGGAGTTTTTTCATGAGGGTCCTAGTTACAGGTGGTACCGGCAGGGTCGGGTCCGAAGTAATTAAGGCACTGGTTAAACGCAACGTGAGCGTCCGCGCCCTGGTTCGCAAACAGGAGGCATCGACAACGATGCCGGAAGGAATCGAGCTATCCGTCGGAGACCTGCTCGACCCAGTCGCGGTCCGTAAATCGCTCGATGGGATCGACAAGCTCTACCTGTTAAATGCTGTCGTGCCCGACGAACTGACACAGGGGTTGATTGCATATGACCTGGCAAAAAAGCTCAAGCTCAAACAGATCGTCTATCACTCTGTTTTCAAGGTGGAGGAGTTCAAAGACGTTCCTCACTTTGCGGCTAAGCTTGCGATCGAGAATGCTCTGCGTGAGTTCAATCTCCCTTTCACCATCATCCGCCCAAATTACTTCTTTCAGAACGACGTTTCGCTGAAGGACGCGTTGATGAATGCGGGCATGTATCCCATGCCCTTGGGGACCCCCGGTGTTTCCGCTGTGGACACGCGTGATATTGCCGAAGCAGCCGCCATCGCGCTGACGAGTGACGGGCACCTAGGCAAGACTTACAACCTAAATGGCCCGGAGATTTTGAGCGGCAAGAAGATAGCGTCCATCTGGAGCGGGCTGCTCGGCAAACAGATCGGCTACCCCGGAGAAGACTTGGACGCCTTTGAAGAACAGATGCGGAACAGTGCACCGTCCTGGTCGGCATTTGACATCCGCATGATGTTCCAAGGGTATTTAGAACGCGGTTTCGTGGCGGAGAACGGAGATGTTGAGACTCTAACGAGTCTGCTTCGCCATCCGCCCCGCCGATACGAGAACTTCGCCAAGGAGACGGTCGCAGCCTGGCGACAAGAAGAAGCGCCTCACCTCCATCAGCCCGCTGCCTGACAACACCGGGCAGTGAAGATCCCGCGAATTTTTTAATGCCAGAGTAGGGAAACTGGCGGACGCCCTTTACAGTCACAACGGCATTGATATTGAAGGCGGGTGAATGACCCCACCAACCGCGCCTTGCAATCCCTGACCACTCGAAACCGGAGACCAGAAACTCGAACCCTCCCCCAGGTGCTAAACTTTCCTCATGCCTGAAGCGCCGCGTTCCCGCACCCTGCTCTGGATTCTGATTGGAGGAGGAGCTTTCTTCCTCTTCGTGCTGGCAGTGTTTTCGCTGGTGTATCTCACGCTGCATGCGGGAAGCACCGAGGCCGGCGGCTTCAGCAGCTTTGGCGACCGCATCGGCGTGGTCGACCTCGACGGCGTGATTCTCTCGCCGCAGCCGGTGGTGGGCCAGCTCAAGAAGTTCGGCGACGACTCTTCCATCAAGGCCATCATCATCCACGTGAACTCGCCCGGTGGAGGCGTTGCCGCGTCGGAAGAGATCTACCGCGAAGTCAAGCGCATCCGCGACGAAAAGAAAAAGCGCATTGTGGTTTCCATTGAAACGGTGGGTGCGAGCGGCGCGTTCTACGTGGCCGCGGGCTCAAACAAGATCTACGCCGACAAAGGCAGCATCGTGGGCTCGATCGGCGTGATCGCGCAGTGGGTGAACTACGGCGACCTGCTGAAGTGGGCCAAGCTGAAAGACGTGGTCATCAAGACCGGCGAGTTCAAAGACACCGGCAATCCCGCGCGCGACCTCACTGCGTCCGAGCAGGCCTACATGCAGGCGCTGATCGACAACATGTTCGGACAGTTCATTCAGGCCGTCGCCGATGGTCGCAAAATGAAATTTGACGACGTAAAGGCCATCGCCAACGGCAAAGTCTGGACTGGCGAGCAGGCGCTTTCGATGAAACTCATTGACCAGGTCGGCGATTTTGAGTCGGCTGTGTCCGATACCGCGAAGTCGGTTGGAATCAAGGGCGAACCGACGCTGGTGCGTCCCGATCGCGACCGTAAAACTATGCTCGATCTTTTGACCGGAGATATCTCGCAATGGATCCCGGGGCGTGAAAAGATGCTCGAGCAGCAGGTCGGATTCTATTATCTGTGGAAGTAGTTGCGCGGCTAGGACTTCCGCGATTTTGAGAGCGCAATTTGCGTTCGGATCGCAGTTTTGGATGGAATTTCTGCTTCTGGATCGCGGTTTTTCCTGTTTCCTGACGTTTTTCCCGCTGACCCCAGCTTCCTACTTGCGTACAACCCCTGAAATTTGAGAAGGTTATGGAGGTTCTGCTGCGCCTAGGGCCCCAGTTCCGTGCTGCATTTTGGCGTGTCTTGAGCTTACGTCCCAGAAACAAGCGGGCTTAGCGGCAGATTTCGCACGAGGAAACAGGCGCCATTAGCCCGAACAGCGCTGCGCTGAGAAGAGGGGTTATGACCAAAGCCGATTTGATTGACGAAGTCTCGCGTTTAGCTGAACTTACGCGCAAAGACAGCGAAGTGATTGTGGAAACCATCTTCGACAGCGTGGTGCGCTCGCTGCGCGCCGGCGACAAGATCGAGATCCGCGGCTTTGGCAGCTTCCGCACCCGTCAGCGCAAACCTCGCGTGGGACGTAATCCTAAGACTGGAGAGCGTGTGGAAGTTCCCGCCAAGAAGATTCCTTTCTTCAAGCCCAGCAAGGAGTTAAAGGACTTGGTGAACGAGGCCGCGCTGGCCGCGGCGAAAGCTGTTCCACCGGCTGGTGCGCCGCCAACGGCGTAGACACCGAGGCGATTTGATCGTAGAGACGTTGCTTGCAACGTCTCTTTTTCTTTTGTTTTTGTTTTGTTTTGGGAGGGCTGGCTTCCGCTGCGAAGCGGCGCGGGACAGCCGAGGCGGTTCGTCCCCACACGGCCCACCCCACACACGCGGCTATGCTACTCGCTTGCGAGGTAGAGATCGGCGACCTTCAACGCTAGGGTTTCGGGATTTTGGTCGGAGCGGTTGGACAGGATGATGATGGTCAAGGCGTCGTCGGGGAAACGTTGGATGGTGGTGCGGAATCCGATGGTGCTGCCGTCGTGTGACATGCGTTTGTGGCCGCGGTAGGGGTCGAGGAACCAGCCGAAACCATAGCTCCGGGTCTCGCCGTCAGAAAACTTCGCGGGACCTCCCGTAGGTTCGACCGGGGTTAGCGCGGGCTGCATTTCTACTGCGCTGAGCAGAGTGTGGTCGCGGAGGGCGCGGTCCCACTTCGCCAGATCAACGAGCGAACAGTAGATTCCGCCGTCGCCGAGCACAGCGGACGTGGGGCTTTGGTCGGTTTCCTGCCAGATCTCGTCTGTCTTGCTGACATCTCCCGGCTTAGCGTCCGTATTTTTCTCGGCTGTCTTCGCCGGGCCGGCCTTCGCTTCGTCCTTGTTCGTTTCCTCCTTCTTCGAGTGGCCGTAGGCGCGATTTGGCACTTCGTTCTTGCCTTTCTCGTAGGCTAGCGTGCTGGTCATTTTCAGGGGCGCGAAAATTCTCTCGTGCAGGAACTGGCCGAAGGGTTTTCCGGAAACTTTCTCCACGATCATCGCCAGCACGGCGTAACCCGAGTTGCTGTATTCCCACTTCGAGCCCGCGGGAAACTCGCCGCTGCTTTGCTGTTCGAGCAACTTGAGCACTCCCGCGTCGAGAATCTGAGGAACCTGTTCCGGCGGCGTGTTGGGATATTGCTTCATCAGCAGTTCCTCGTAATCCGGAAGTCCGCTCGTATGGTTGAGCAGGTTGCGGACCGTGATGGACTTACCATATTCGGGGAACTCGGGAAAAAAGGCGGTGAGGTGGTCGTCGTAGTGCAGCTTGCCGTCGTGCTCTAGCAGCATGATGCAGGCAGCCGTGAACTGCTTGGTGAACGAGGCGAGACGGAAGTTGGTGTGGGCGTCGATTTTGGTTTTGGTGCGGAGGTCGGTGACACCGTAGCCGCGGCGAAACACGGGCCGTCCGTTGCGGACCACGAGGACGGCGGCGCCCGGAGCGGCGCTCGACTTCAGCGAGGTGAAGATGGCATCGATCTGGCTGGAGGAAACCTGGGCAGATGCGGCCGAAGAACAAACCGCCAAGCTAAGCAGCGCAGCTGCGAGTGCTGATTTCAAAATGGAAGCCCTTGAATTCGGACGCCCGGATCTTCGACACGATAGCAGATGACAGATCGCCGAATCACGCTCGCCATCAATCTCACAACGGGGGATCGGGTTGTTCCGCTGGGTTAGTTGGTAGTTGTGTAGTTAGCTTGTCATCCCGTCAAGCGCAGCGAAGGACCTGTGTAATTTGCCGGCCGCGCCTCAACGGCGGCAAATTGCATAGGTCCCTTCGACAAAGTTACTACACGGTGGTTGATGGGGTTCGCTCTCGAGAAGCTAAACGAGCAAGTGGTTTAGTTTCTGTCGATACTGACGGTTTGCCAGAATTTCGTCCCCGGCTCAGCGCAGGCTGTTCGGCCCGCAAGAGGCGCGGGCCTCAGGACGACAAGACGATTTGGTGCGAGGGCGGTTGGGATGGTGCCGGGCCGGGCAGTTGTTCGTCGAAAACTGCTCCGGTTACTTAAGGATATTGACTCCGGGGTGCTTCGAGACGCATCATATGTTCAGCAGTAAACGGTGAAGGAGTTCACCGCGAACCGCTGTCCCATTCATTGAGCCGGGAACAGCTGATGACTCCTGACAAGCGGGGCTTGTCGGCGGAGTCATGGCACCGGCAAGAATCCTGCAGAGCAAAGCTAGAAAACGTGGTTGTTTGATGTTGTTTGTGCTTTGACGTCGCGCTTTCACGTCGTCATTTGACGTTGCCCATTGAGCTGGTACCACGCGGCTGGGGCGTGGGTGTGCAGAAATCCAGCGACGCAATCCGTACGAAGGATCCGTACGAAAGAAAGGAACTTAGCGCCTTGATCAAATATTGGATGGTTGGCATCGGAGGATTTCTAGGCTCGGTTTTGCGCTTCTGGGTGGGGAGCTTTATCGGGGGGAGATTTGGCGTCCGCTTTCCCTATGGAACTTTTGTGATCAATGTGACGGGATCGTTTCTGGTGGGCATGGTTGTGACCGCGTTGGCCACGAAAGCGCACTGGAATACGAACTGGCGATATCTGATCCCGATCGGTTTTATCGGGGGATACACGACGTTTTCCACTTTTGAGTTTGAGACGATGCGCCTGGTGCAGAATGGTCAAATGCTTATGGCAACACTCAACGTCACGCTAAGCGTGGGCCTGGGATTTATCGGAGTATGGGCCGGGATGCTTGCGGGAAGGGTGATTCCGTGAAGGCGGATGCATTGGTTCATCGCGCGGTTAAAGTCTTTTTGATTCGCCCAAGGACAACACCCTCTAACCGCAAAGCTCGCAAAGGAAAGCCGCAAAGTGCGCGCAAAGAGGTTCAAATGGACCGGCCACCGGAACTCGGAATAACGGCTATTTCCGGGCGCCACTATTTCAGGCCGAGGCCGCCGTTGAAATGTTGGATGACTCCGTAGCATTCGCAGGCGGCTTCTTCGAGGCTTTTGCGATTCAATATCCTGACGGTGCCGCGAGAGTTTTCGATCAGTCCGGCATTCTCGAGGGCTCCCGCCGCCAGGCTCACGCTGGAGCGCCCGGTCCCTAGCATCTGCGCGAGGAATTCGTGAGTTAAGGGAAGAAGCGGGGAATCGACGCGGTCCTGACACATCAGCAGCCAGCGGATAAGCCGTTGCTCAATCTCGTGCAGGCGATTGCACGCAGCCAGTTGGGCCACTTGAATTCCCTGCATCAAGGCAAAGCGGCTGAGTTCGGAGCGCAAGGTAGCCGCGCCGAGCAGGACGTCCTGAAAAACTTCCGACCGGACCCGCAATCCGCTGCCGGACATTTGCACGATTGCGCGAAAAGTGCCCTGCCGCAGACCTACGGTCAGGGCCATGCCGACCATCCCTTCCTTGCCCACAATACCCACTTCAACACTTCTGCCGTCGCGACTGAGGGCCACGAGTGAGGTCAGGCCGTCATTCAGAAAATAAGTAAAATCGATCTTCTCGCCGGCCTCGTGCAGGATTTTGTATTGCGGCAGGTCAACGGGCTCAAGTTCGGGCCGGACGAGGTTATATTCGTGGTCGGGAAGTGACAACAGGATAACGTTACTTACGGCCTTGCCCGCCGCGTCGGAACGAGTGCCGGGAGGCAGCGGATTCAGCTTGAGCGGCACCGGCTTGATCGTATTGGTGTATTTCTTGACGATTATGTTTTCCACGAACGCTTGGATGCGTCCGGCAGGACGGGTTCATGTCGGGGACCCTGTAGTTGGCGGACGAAACCTCGTACCGACGGGGGGAGACGCCGGGGAGAAGATACGGCGAAGATTTTCCTCCTGGGTCGGGCCGAGGGGAAGGCGATGGCTTGGCATTCCGCACAACTGACCGCGGAGAAAATTACGTTTCTAGTCGTTCGTTCGCGAATCTTTGAATCGCTAATCATGGGAGCTGATCGTTCTCTTCCTCTTCCGGAGATGTGTTCGGAAATCGCGTTTCATGGGCACTGAGGATGCGATTCAGTTCTTCGACCAGCTGCAGGAACTTCTCTCGATTTTGTTCCACCGCAATTAATGAGCAGAGTTCGTGAATACGATCGCTGTCAGACTTGTTCATGACGAAGCGGCAGTATCACAACATGGGGCCTGTTCTGTATGTTCGACGTCGCACAGTGCGGGAGGGCGAGTTGGTTACCAAGGTGGCACAGACGGGAACGCCAGAGTTGTCCGAGGGGCGGGTTTCGAGGCTGGCGCACCCTTTCCATCAATTCAACCGAGGCTGCCCCACCCTCTGCGAATTTCAGAGGGCGGGAGACGATGCTCTCAACCCTTGAGGTTTTGAGTTTATTCTGGGCGCGTCGACGGTAGCGCGAGCGGATGGAAAAACCCGCGCGATGCAGGCCGTATAGGTTCCCAGCCTCTCAAAAACAGCAGAGGGTGGGGCAAGCTCATCTAGGATCGCGACCGGAAAATCAAAACAGAGAGAGGGCCAGCCTCGTCACGGTCTCATCATCGAGCGCGAATTCCTGCGACGGCCATCATACGACCGGTCTTACCCGTTTCTGCGCGATAGGAGAAGAGCAGATCGGTGCGGCAGCTGGTGCACATGGGCGACGCTTC
>Ga0181537_10001760_pt1 | contig 19568 bp, 17 predicted proteins | sample PEATcosm2014_Bin_39_FD_119765 | JGI IMG/M metagenome (GOLD analysis project Ga0181537, IMG submission 119765) | Peatland microbial communities from MTU Mesocosm Facility, Houghton, MI, USA - PEATcosm2014_Bin23_10_metaG | ecosystem: Environmental > Terrestrial > Soil > Wetlands > Peat | place... | reverse complement strand
GGGATTTGTCCAGCTCGGTGTCAGCACCAGCAAGCGGGGCTCGCTCGCCTACCCACTGGCAAAACCCTATAGCGGAATGCTGTCGGCTTATGCGCCGAAGGATATTCCGCAAAAGAACGCCGCTGGCCGCTAGCGAAACCTAGTTCGCCGCTGGATTGGCGGCCGCGTGTTTCTGCGTCGACTGCGGCGCGCACCCAAGTCCGATTTGATCTGGATCAATGTGGCCGACGGCGCATTGCGTTCTAGCAATAACCTGGCCCGGCGCCGGACGCCGCTGCCTGACTATTCGCTCGAGCGATCGCTTGAATCGGGACGGCTCGGCGTGTAGACATCGTATATGCTGTGCTGGATATAATTTATGATGTTCTACACATGATAACGTCGGGTCAGCTCAAGGCTTCGCGCGCGCTATTGGGAATCGATCAACGCACCATCGCCAAGCTTTCCGGTCTGTCGGTGCCGACCATCCAGCGGATGGAGGCAAGCAATGGCGTGATCCGTGGCAATGTCGACTCGCTGATGAAGCTGGTCGGCGCGTTGGACGCCGCCGGCATTGTCTTGATCGGGGATGACGCGCCAAGCGCGGGCGGCGGCCGGGGAGTGCGATTGAAGGAAGCGACAATCAGCCGGCCTCCGGCCCCGAGGTCGGCGTCCCGGCGCCAGACCCGACGCTCGAGGTAGGCCGCCGTGCCTTTGATTGTCGCGCTCTGGTGTGTGGCGTCGCTGCTGACAATCTCGGTATTCTCGGTTGTTGCCGGCCGGATGCGCGGCGGTTCGGCGATCGTCTATGGCGCAAGTCTGGCGATTTCCGCGGTCGCGCTGGCGGGCGCCCTCTTCCAACTGCTTCATGACGGCACGCCTCCCGCGCTGACTCTGCCGATTGGCCTGCCGTGGCTAGGGTCGCATTTCAGAATGGATGCGCTGGCGGCGTTCTTCCTGGTCGTCGTCAACCTCGGCGGCGCCGCGACCAGCCTCTATGCGCTCGGCTATGGACGCCACGAAGAATCGCCCGGACGGGTATTGCCGTTCTTTCCCGCATTCCTGGCCGCGATGAACCTCGTGGTGATGGCCGACGACGTTTACACCTTCCTGTTTTCCTGGGAGTTGATGTCGCTGACCTCGTGGGCTCTGGTCATGGCCCATCACCGCAATCCGGACAATGCCCGCGCCGGCTATATCTATCTGGTCATGGCGAGCTTCGGCACCCTGGCGCTGTTGCTCGCCCTCGGTCTGCTGGCGGGCCCCATGGGCGGGTATGGCTTCGCTGCGATTCGCGCCACCCATCCAAGGATGACACTGGCCACCCTGGTGCTGATGCTGACCATTCTCGGCGCCGGCTCCAAGGCCGGCCTGGTTCCTCTCCATGTCTGGCTGCCGCTTGCCCATCCGGCCGCGCCCAGCCATGTGTCGGCCCTGATGAGCGGCGTGATGACCAAGGTCGCGATCTACGGGTTCATCCGCATTGTTTTCGACCTGATGGGGGAGCCAAGCTGGGGCGCTAGCATCGCGATCCTGACGATTGGCGGCATCACCGCCGCGATGGGCGTTCTCTACGCGCTTCTGGAGCGGGATATCAAGCGCCTGCTCGCCTATTCCACGGTCGAGAATGTCGGCATCATTTTCATCGGCCTCGGACTCGCGCTCGCCTTCAAGGGTGCCGGGATGAAATGGGCCGCGGCGCTGGCGCTGACCGCTGCGCTATTCCACGTGTTCAACCATTCGCTCTTCAAGAGCCTGCTGTTTTTCGGCTCGGGCGCGGTGATGACGGCCACCGGCGAACGAAATATGGACCGCCTCGGTGGCCTGATCCATCGCATGCCGCGCAGCAGCGTGGCCTTTTTGGTCGGATGCGCGGCGATCTCCGCGTTGCCGCCCCTCAACGGATTTGTCTCGGAGTGGCTGACATTCCAAGCCGTCCTGGTCAGCCCCGACTTGCCCGAATGGGGGCTTCGCTTCGCAAGCCTAGCCGTTGGCGCTCTGCTCGCGCTGTCCGCGGCACTTGCCGCCGCCTGCTTCGTTCGGGCATTCGGTATCACGTTCCTCGGCCGTCCGCGTGCCGAAGGCGCGGCGCAGGCCAAGGAGACCGACCGATTTTCGGTTGCGGCGATGTTCCTTTTGGCTGGGCTGTGTCTGCTGGCCGGAATCCTGCCCGGCTTCGCCATCGATGCCCTGTCGCCGGTGACGCGGATCATGGTGGGCGGCCAAATGCCGACGCAGTCGGCCTTGTCCTGGCTCACGATCGTGCCGATCGCCTCGAGTCGCAGTTCTTACAACGGCATCCTGGTTTTCGTCTTCATCCTGGCCTCGGCCTCGTTGACCGCCTTTGTCATCCACCGACTTGCCTCGCGCGCGGTTCGCCGGTCCGCGGCGTGGGATTGCGGCTATCCCGAACCCAGCGCGCTTACGCAATACTCCGCCAGCAGCTTCGCCCAGCCGATCCGGCGGGTATTCGGCACGGTCGTGTTCCGCGCGCGGGAACGGGTCGATATGCCGCCGCCCGGCTCGACCCGGCCGGCAAGGCTTGAGGTCGAGCTGCACGACCTGGTGTGGGAAGGGCTCTATGCCCCGGTCGTGGTAGCGATCGGCTTTGCCGCCGATCGACTCAATCGCCTTCAGTTCCTGACCATCCGGCGCTATCTCAGTCTGGTTTTCGCCGCTCTGGTCGCGTTGCTGCTGGTGCGCGCCCTATGGCAGTGATCGGCGATCTCGCCGCCCAGGGCGTGCAAATGCTGGTGGTGCTTCTGCTGGCGCCCTTGCTCACCGGCATTGTCCGCAAAGTGAAGGCAAGGCTGTTGCGTCGGCGCGGCGCGTCGGTGCTTCAGCCCTACCGCGACCTGTTGCGCTTGCTGCGCAAAGAAGCGGTTCTGGCCGACAATGCGAGCTGGCTATTCCGCGTCGCGCCGTACCTGATCTTCGCCGCCACATGGGTCGCCGCGGCGCTGGTGCCGACTTTCGCCTCCGGCCTCGTATTCAGCTGGACGGCCGATCTCATCGCGATCATCGCGTTCCTGGGCAGTGCGCGGTTCTTCCTCGCGCTGGCCGGCATGGACGTGGGTACCAGCTTCGGCGGGATCGGCTCGAGCCGGGAAGTAATGTTCGCGTCGCTCGCCGAGCCCGCCATGCTGATGATCACCTTCACGCTGGCGCTGATTGCCGGCTCGACTCAACTCGCCACCATTGCCGGCTTCATGGCTTCTTCCGAGGTCGGGCTGCGCGTGTCGCTCGGGCTCGCACTGGTGGCGCTGGCCATGGTGGCGATCGCCGAGAATGGCCGCATCCCAATCGACAATCCCGCCACTCATCTCGAACTGACCATGGTGCATGAGGCGATGGTACTCGAATATTCGGGCCGGCATCTGGCGCTGATCGAGTTGGCGGCGTCGCTCAAATTGCTGCTCTACATCTCGCTGATCGCGTGTCTGTTCATCCCCTGGGGCTTGGCCCGTCCAGGAGGCGGCGTGCCCGATATGCTGATCGGCGGCGCTATTTATTTGCTGAAACTCACCACCGGCGGCGTGCTGCTCGCCTTCTTCGAGACCGGCATTGCCAAAATGCGCGTCTTTCGCGTGCCGGAGTTCCTTGGCGCGGCGCTGATGCTCGGCCTGCTGGCGGCCCTGCTCCGCTTCGTCTCGCGGAGTTTCTAGATGAGCAACCTGTCATTCGACGTCTCGCACCTTCTGGCCGGCGGCTTGGTGCTCATGAGCCTGGTGCTGCTCTACCAGGACCGGCTGTACGCGCTGCTCAACATATTCGCGCTGCACGCGATGATTTTGGCCATGTCGGTGGCTTGGCAGGCCTGGATCCAGGACGCTCCCCACCTTTATGTGACCGCGGCGATCGCCTTTGGCTTCAAGGGGATCGCCATCCCAATCGCGCTCCGTCGCATTGTCGTGCGACTCGGCATTCATCGTCAGATCGAAAAAGTCATCGGCGTCGGCTCGACGATGTTGGCCGGGTTGGCGCTGGTGACGCTGTCGATGGTCGTGATGCTGCGCGTCACCGCCGGCGCCACGCCGATTGCGCGCGAGGATCTGGCATTCGCGCTCGCCGTGGTCCTGCTGGGCCTGTTGATGATGGTGACCCGGCACAACGCAGTAAGCCAAGTCGTGGGCTTCATGTCGCTCGAGAACGGTCTCGTGCTTGCGGCCACGGGCGCCAAGGGCATGCCGCTGGTGGTCGAAATCAGCGTTGCCTTTTCCATCCTGATCGCCTTCATCGTCGTCGGCATCTTTCTGTTCCGCATACGCGAGCGCTTCGACTCGGTCGATATCGGCGCGCTCGATCGTTTCCGGGGCGAACGGCGATGATGGTGGGACATTTCGATCCCGTCGCCGCCATCCTCGCGATCCCGCTCGGCGCGTCGGCATTGCTCGCGCTGTTGCCGGGCTACCGCCTGCCCGCGCGCCTCAACGTGGTAGCCAGCGGCCTGACGCTGCTGGCGGCACTGAGCCTGTTCGTGACGGCGCGTCCCGAGGCGGGAAAATATCTGCATGTCGACGACCTGAACATCGTGTTCGTCGCGCTCGGCAGCTTCGTCGGGTTCACAACCAGCGTGTTCAGCGCGACCTACGTCGCGCATGAACTCGAGATCGGCCGGCTGACGCTGAACTATCTGCGCTTCTATCACGCGATGTACCAGATCCTGATGTTCGCCATGAACCTGGCTTTGCTATCCAACAATATCGGCCTGATGTGGGTGGCCATCGAATTGGCGACGCTGACCACGGTGCTGATGGTGGGCATCTACCGGACGCACGAGGCTCTCGAGGCGGCATGGAAGTACTTCATTCTCGGCAGCGTCGGCATCGCATTGGCGCTGTTCGGCACCATCCTGGTCTACGTCACCGCACAACCGGTGATTGGCGAAGGACTCGATTCGATGGTGTGGACCACGTTGATCGCTCATGCCGCCGCGCTCGATCCGTCGCTGCTCGACCTGGCCTTTATCTTTCTGCTGCTTGGCTATGGAACCAAGGTTGGCCTTGCTCCTCTGCACGCTTGGCTGCCCGACGCGCATGCCGAGGGCCCGACGCCGATTTCCGCCGTGCTGTCCGGCCTGCTGCTGAATGTCGCCCTGTACGCGATCTTGCGCTTCAAGATGCTGCTCGCGGCCAACCCCGCAACATTCGCGCCCGGTCCGCTCATGGTGACGATGGGATTGGTGTCGTTGGTGTTCGCGGCCTTCATGCTGTACCGCCGGCGCGACATTAAGCGCATGTTCGCCTATTCCTCGATCGAGCACATGGGCATCATCACCTTCGCCTTCGGTATGGGTGGACCTCTGGCCAATTTTGCCGGATTGCTGCACATGACGATGCACAGCCTGACCAAATCCGGAATCTTCTTCGCCGTAGGACACATCGCCCAGGTCAAGGGAACGCAAAAGATCGCCGACATAAGGGGCCTGACCGTGACCCATCCCCTCCTCGGCTGGAGTCTTGTGCTGGGCGTGATCGCCATCAGCGGACTGCCTCCGCTCGGCATTTTCATGAGCGAGTTCCTGGTCGTGAGCTCGACCATCTCCCGCGCGCCATTTCTGGCCATCCCTTTGGTGTTCGGGCTGCTGCTGGCATTCGGCGCCCTGCTGCTGCGCCTCAACGGCCTGGCGTTCGGCGAGGCCAAGGGCAGCACCGCTCCCGCGCAGGCTTCCTACGTACCGATGTTGGCCCATTTGGCGTTGGTGCTCGCCGCCGGCTTTTATCTGCCGCCACAATTGGTGATTTGGTTCCAGCACATTTCCTCTGTGCTCGGCTAGGGAGGAGCCATGGCCACGCTTCCGGAACTTATTCATTCTGGCCGTCTCGTCGAGGCACATCGCCCCTGGCCACGCGCGGTGATCGATGCCGATCATTGGCGCTTGGCGATCGACCGGCTGATCGACGGACAGTCGATCTTGCTCGGCTTGTGGGGCGAGCCTGACTCAGTGCACATGGCGCTGCTGGACGAACGGCCGCTGGCGATCGCCGTCCTCAGTCTCGATTGTCCCTCTGGCCGCTACCCCTCGGTCGGCGCGGCGCATCCACCGGCGATCCGTTTCGAACGCGCGATCCAGGATCTGTTCGGCCTGGAAGCTGACGGCGCAAAGGACCGGCGCCCTTGGCTCGATCATGGTCGCTGGGGCATGCGCCATCCGCTCGGTCGCAAAGAAGTTGCAGGCGAAGGCGCGCCTTACGCCTTTCTTCCCGCCGAGGGCGAGAGCCTGCACCAGATTGCGGTGGGCCCGGTCCATGCCGGCATCATCGAACCGGGACATTTTCGTTTCACCGCCGGAGGCGAGACCGTCGTGCGCCTGGAAGCGCGGCTCGGCTACGCCCACCGCGGTGTCGAAGGGTTGATGCAAGGAGCCGATCTCGAACGCGCGGCTTGGCTCGCCGGACGCGTCTCGGGCGACAGCACGGTGGCCTATGGCCTCGCCTTCGCCCGTGCCGCCGAGGCCGCGCTGGGCATGGATGTGCCGCCCCGCGCCGTCTGGCTGCGAGCGGTAATGGCTGAACTCGAACGTGTCGCCAACCATTTGGGCGATATCGGTGCGATCTGCAACGATGCCTCGTTCGCGCTGATGCACACCCACTGCGCAATCCTGCGCGAGCGGACCCTGCGCGCCGCGGCCGCCGCTTTCGGCCACCGGTTGATGCGCGATTGCGTGGTCCCCGGCGGCGTGGCGAGCGACCCGGACGCAAACGGCGTGGCACAAATCCGCGCGTTGGCCGACGAGGTCGCGAACCGCTTGCCGGCGCTGATCCGTCTCTACGATGACACGCCTTCGCTCCAGGATCGCACCGTCGGGACGGGTATTCTGCGCGCGCCGCTGGCGCGCCAATACGGCGCGGGGGGATTCGTCGGCCGCGGTTCGGGACGAGATTTCGACGCGCGCCGCGAACTGGCATATGCGCCCTACGACCGTCTGAAATTCACCGTGCCTGTGCTCGAGGAGGGCGACGTCAACGCCCGTGTCTGGATACGCATCCGAGAGATCGAACAAAGCCTCGGATCGATCGGGCAGCTTCTCGACGGGCTGCCTGATGGCCCGATCCGCACTTCTGCCCCGTCGGAAATCAGCGGCGCGTGCGAAGGCATGGCGCTGGTCGAGGGCTTTCGCGGCGACATTCTCGTGTCGCTGCGTCTCGGGCCCGACGGAACGGTGGCGCGATGCCATCTGCGCGACCCATCCTGGTTGCAGTGGCCGCTTCTGGAAGCCGCGGTCGAAGGCAACATCGTCGCGGATTTTCCACTGTGCAATAAGTCGTTCAATTGCTCCTACGCGGGCCAGGATCTCTGAGGAGAGCAGCGCATGCGCAAATTCATCCTCGAGGGAATGCTGAGATCGCCGCTCACCGAGCCCGCGCCGCCGATCGACGATGCCGCAACCGCAGAATTGGCCGATGCACTCGATCGCGCCGCCCGCAAGCGTCTTGGACGGAGCTTGTCGATCCGCGAGATCGATGCCGGTTCGTGCAACGGCTGCGAATTGGAAATCCACGCCCTCAATAACGCATTCTACGATCTCGAGCGCTTCGGGCTTCGCTTCGTCGCCTCTCCCCGGCATGCCGACGTGTTGTTGATCACGGGGCCGGTGACACTCAATATGCGCGAGGCGCTGGAGCGAACATACCGCGCGACACCCGATCCCAAATGGGTGGTCGCCGTCGGCGATTGCGCCGTCGATGGCGGACTCTTCGCCGGAAGCTATGCGTGCGTCGGCGGTGTGGCCAAGGTCGTGCCGGTCGATCTCCACATACGCGGTTGCCCGCCATCGCCCATCGACATGCTGCGAGGCCTGCTGGCGCTGCTGGAACGGGTGAAGTCCTAGCCGCCGGCAAGGAATTATGCGCGCTATAGGCGCGACCATCGTATTTCGAACACCGAGCCGACGGGCGCGCGCCAATTCCCGATCGGGAATGCCTTCGAAGCGGTAGCACGCAACCCAGGAAATTGCCCTCGTGCCACCTGGCATTGTGGACAGTGACTCCCGTCACTGGTAGATTTTTCCCTTGATTTCCAATGCCGAAGGTACGGGGAGCGGCATGGCGATTCCTTATCTGCGTATTGTTCCGGCGATCAAGAACAATGTCCTGATCATCGACGACCAGGCGACGAGTCGAGCGATTCTCGAAGAGGTCGCGCGCAACCTCGACGACAATGTGCGGGTCGCCTCCTTCGGTCGGCCGATCGATGCCGTGGTCTGGGCCGCCACCAACGTCGCCGACCTCGTGCTGATCGATTATCTCATGCCGGAGATGAACGGAATCGACCTGGCGCGCCGCTTGCGCGGCTTCGTCGGATACGAACATGTCCCGTTCGTGATGGTCACGGTCAAGGACGAGCGCAAAGTTCGCTACGACGCGCTCGACGCCGGCATCACCGACTTTCTCAACAAACCGATCGACACACGAGAATGCCTGGCGCGCTGCCGCAACCTGATGACGCTTCGTCGCCAGCAACTCATCCTCGAAGACCGCCATCGGATGCTGGAGACTCTGGTTCAGGAAGCCACCCGCGAAGTGCGCGACCGCGAATGGGAGACGCTGATCCGGCTGGCGCGCGCCGGTGAATTCCGGGACTCCGAGACCGGGAATCACGTCATCCGCATGGCCCGCTATTCGGCCTTGATCGCCAAGGCAATCGGCATGGACGCCGACTATGTCGAGACGATCGAACGGGCGGCCCCCCTGCACGACATCGGCAAGATCGGCATTCCCGATCATGTCCTGCGCAAAACCGGTCCGCTCAACGACGAGGAACGCGACCAGATGCGCCGGCATCCACAGATGGGCTACGAAATCCTGAAGGAAAGCCCATCGAAATATCTGCGCATGGGTGCGTTGATCGCGCTTGGCCATCATGAAAAGGTGGATGGGTCGGGCTATCCCAACGGGTCGTTGCGCGAGGGGATTCCGCTGCCGGCGAGGATCGTCGCCGTCGCCGACGTGTTCGATGCACTGACCACGGTCAGGCCTTATAAGGGCGCCTGGAGCAGCGATCTGGCCTTTGACTACCTGCTGTCGCACGCCGGCGCCCATTTCGACGGACACTTGGTCGAGGCCTTCCGCGGCATCGCGGCCGACGTATCGCGCGTGCAGCGCGAACTGCGCGATACCGAGCGCGCCGACCCCGCGGCTGGACGCGAAGACTGATGCTGCACAGCCTTCGCACGAAATTCGACACGATTCGCCAGCGGCTGCGCGCGCGGCCGGACACCGAACATGAGCAGGCGGTGTTGCGGCCGATCGTCGCGTCCGTCCTGTTCGTCTACCTCGTGCCCCAGGTGCTCATCGACCATCATCGCCTGCGTGACTCCGACTTCGTGCTGATTGGGGCGATCGCCGCATTTTTGCTGATTTCGGTCGCGATCTTCGTGTCGGTGGTGTCGAGCCGGAAGGCTTCGCCGCTGCGCCGCCTGATTTCGATCACCGTCGATCTCGCGGCGGTCAGCTACTTCCTGTCGCAGACCGACACGCGCGGACTGCCGCTGTCGCTTGCCTATTTGTGGATCACGCTGGCCAACGGCTTCCGCTTCGGCCCCGCCTATCTGCTCTATTCGATGGGCGCCAGCGTCATCGGATTCCTGGTCGATATCTGGCTCAATCCGTTCCTCCATGCCGAGTACGGGATGAGCCTCGGTTTGCTTCTGGGGATCGTCGCGATCGATCTCTATGTCCTGACGCTGGTCAGGGGCATGTTCGCGGCGCTGGCCCGCGCCGAGGCGGCGAACCAGGCCAAGCGTCGTTTCATCTCGGTGGTCAGCCACGAGATGCGGACGCCGCTCAATGCCATCATCGGGATGACCGATCTGCTGGGCGAGTCACGACTGGTCGCCGAGCAAGCGGACATGGTCAACACCATGGCGACCGCGTCGCGCGCCCTGCTGCGCCTGATCGAGGATGTGCTGGACTTCTCCAAGATCGAGGCCGGACGCCTAGTCGTCGAGCGGACCGACTTCGACTTGCATGCGCTGGTCAACGGCACCTTGCGCATCATCCGTCCGCAAGCCGAGGCCAAGCGGCTGGCGCTGACGGTTTCGATCATGCCCGAGGTGCCCCACGCGCTGCGCGGCGATCCGCATCATCTGCGCCAGGTTCTGATCAATCTGGCCAGCAATGCCGTCAAGTTCACCGCCGAGGGCAGCGTCATCGTCCATCTCTCGCTCACGCGCGAAGACGACGCAATTGCTCAGGTCAAGTTCTCGGTGCGCGACACCGGCATCGGGATTCCGCCGAAGGTGCAGGAGCGCATTTTCGAAAGCTTCGTCCAAGCGGACCAATCGACCACGCGCCAATACGGCGGCACGGGATTGGGTACCGCCATTGCCAAGCAGTTGGTCGAGCTGATGGGAGGCCGGATGGGTCTGGAGAGCGCCGTCGGCTTGGGCAGCACCTTCTGGTTCGAACTGGAATTCGTCAAACAACCCGTGGCGTCGGCCGAGACCAGCGACGGCATGCTGGCGGGCGCGCCCGTGCTGCTGGTGGGATTCCCGTCCGATGACCGCGATTCCCTGACAGATACTCTTCAGGGTTGGGGCGCCACGGCCGTCGTACTCGATTCCATCGAAGCCGCCGCGCAGCGTCTCGCCATGGCTGCGGAGCATTCGACACCGATCCATAGCGCACTGGTCCACGCCGAGCGTTTCGATCACGCGCGCTCGGCCATGACGGCACTGAAACGCGCCGCCCGCGATCTGCCGCCGCTGATTCTTTGCGTCGCCTCGGCGGCGGGGCGGACACTGCGCATTCCATCCGAACTGGCCGGCGAGTTCTCCGCCGTGCTGCATATGCCCGTACAGACCCGACTGCTGTACAACGCGCTGCATGCGGTTTCCGCGATCGAGGAACATGACAGCGAGTCGGGCGTGGTTCATCTGCGCGATTATCTCCGGAATCGCGACCAGAAGGACAGCTTCCGCATCATCGTCGCCGACGACAGCGCCACGAACCGCCAGGTGATCGGCAAGATCCTCGAGCGCGGGGGCCACGCCGTTAAGCTGGTCGAAGACGGCGAACAGGTGCTCGATGCCATCGAATCCGAGACCTTCGATCTCATCATCCTCGACCGCAACATGCCGGGACTGGACGGCGTGGCGACCGTGCGGGCGCTACGAACGATCGCCGCGGGCGGGCCGCGGATGCCCATAGCGATCTTGTCGGCCGATGTCACCCAGGAAACCCGCGAGGAATGTCTCGAGGCGGGCGCCGACATGTTCCTGCCCAAGCCGTTGGAACCGATGCGCCTGCTCGAGCACGTCGCCGAACTTTGCCAATCCACGTCTGCGAGGCGCGGCTCCCATGCGGTTACCGCCGCCCCGACGGCCGGACCGCAGTCCCTGCTCGCCGCCAATCCCGAAACGCTGCGCCTGTTGGAAGAACTGGCATCCCACCCCGGGTTCGTCGAACGCTTGATCGCCACCTTCGTGGCCGATCACATCGACCTTGTCGGCCGTATCAAGCGCGCAGAGGAAACGGCGGACTATCCCGAGATTCGTCGCCATCTTCATGCGATGAAGGGTTCTGCCGCCAGCCTGGGCGCCGAAAGGCTGGCGGATCTCTGCGGCGGCTTGCAGCGTCTCACCGACGCAGAAATGGAGCGGCGCGTCGATCTCGTCGATGCAATCGGCCACGAATTCGAGCGCGCCCGGACCGCGCTCGATCGCTATCTCGAAGAGCGCCGTCGCACGGCGGGATAGCGAGAACCGCGCCCGGGCCAGAAGCAAACCTCAAAACGCAGGGAAAAGTCAGACATGTCGTTCTTTCTCACGCTGATCGAGACCACCGACGAAGAACGCCGCGCCCTCGAGGCCATCCCCAAGGTCCATTCGATGATCAATCATGGGCTGAGTCGCGGGGAGTACGCCGCGTTCCTGCACGATCTTTATCATGTCGTCTGGCATTTCTGCCCAATCATGGCCGCCGCGGCGTCGCGGCTGGGCGACGAATTCCGCCAAGTACGCTATCAACTCTACCACAATATCGAGGAAGAGCAGGGCCACGAGACCTGGGTCCTCGATGATGTCGAGGCTACCGGCGGCGACGTCGATGCCGTCCGCTTCATGCCGCCCAGCGCGCCGATCCAGGCGATGATCGCCTTCAATTATTTCACCTGCGAACGCGTGCATCCCTGCGGCGTGCTCGGCATGCTCTACGCACTCGAAGTGATCTCTTCGGTCTACGGCGGTCGGGTGGCGTCGGCGATCGCGCGATCGACCGGGTATGCCGAGCCCGAATGCTTCAAGTTCCTCAGTTCCCACGCGTCGATGGACCTCGACCACATGGCCAAGCTCAAGGATCTGGTCAAGACCATCGACGACAAGCGTGCACAGAGCGCGATCATCAATGCGACGCGCACCAATTTCTGGCTGTTCGGCCAGTTGTTCAATCAGCCGGCCTTTCAGGCGCCGCTCGAAATGGCCTCCTGAGGCAGTTCGACCACGTTATTGGCGTCCATCCGGCGCATCTGCGCGCGCACGATCCGCCCCATCATCTTGAGGTCGCGATCCTCGAGCCGCATCGCCGCGTCGACCCAGACTTCGGCGATATGGTCGAGTTCGGCGCGCTCGATCGGATGGACATGGTGGCGGGCCGCAAATATCGCCTGCATGCCGTTCCGACGCTTCCGGTTCTTGGCGATCCAATTGCGCGTCGCGGCCACGCCCTCGCCGTCCTTGACCAGGATGTCGACGAGGCCCATTTCGTGCAGTTTGGCCGCCGGCATGATCTTGCCGCTGGTGATCAAATCCTCCGCGGCGCGCATACCGATCCGCCGCGACAAGAGGCTGAGCGCGCCCATACCCGGAAACAGGTTGAACAGAATCTCGGGCAGGCCGAGCTGTGCGCTCTCTTCGGCGATCACGATGTCGGAGGAAAGCACGGTCTCCAATCCACCGCCCAGCGCATCGCCCTGCACCAGCGAGATCGTGGTCATGGTCGGGCAGAAGAAATTGCGGATGCGCGGGTACATGTTGTCGACGCACAGCTTGGCGTAATGAGCCAGCGCCTCGCGTTCGCGCGACTTGATCAACAGCACGAATAGCGCGAGATCGCCGCCGAGATTGAATACGGCCGGCGTTCGCGATCCCAGAACGTAATAGTTTACGTCGCGCATCTCGCCATTGTGCGCGACCTTGCCCTTGGCCACCGCCAGGGCGCCGTCGTGGCTGCGGATGTCGTTGAGCAGGCCGAGATTGAAGCAGGGCGTGCCGTTGGGGTCGAACCACCCCCACAGCGTGCCTGTCTCGGGTTCGAAGCTGGATTCGAACTGGCTCTTCCGCCGACCATAGGCAACCGCCCTCGGCGCGTCCAAACGCACGACCTCTGATCGCTGCATCTTCCCCTCCATGGGGGCGAGGCTAGGTGCGGTCCGCATAACGATCGGATCGCCCTAGGCCAACCCGCGCGCTACGGCCGGCCCACGGCACGGGGGTCTGATCGCCCGAATCCATTAGATTCCGCTTCGCTGCAATGCGCAACGGCACACACACATGACAAACTACTGATTTTGTTAGTGTTTATGCACATTTTATGCGTCACCTGAGAACGCAAGGAGGGCCGCTGCCCCCTGGTACCGTCAATTCTGGGGCACGAGGGACATCAGCACGTTCAGCTTTTCAATGTTGGAACGGCCTGAGCGTCTTTCACGGAAAAGCCGCACAGGCATAATCAATTTCTAAACTTGAACGGCTTATGCTTCGCCGCCTAAAGACTACAAAAAATCTGTTGAAGGGAAATCTAATGCCTGTGGACCGAAGCCTTCCCATTCTCCTTGCCGACGACCAGGATACGTTTCTGGACATCATGCTGGAAATGCTGCGCAAGCTCGGTTTCCGAAACGTCGCCGTCGCCAAGGACGGCATCAAGGCGATCGCCGCGATGAGCGCCGCCGTCGAACCATATGGGCTGGTCATTTCGGACTGGAACATGCAGCCGATGACCGGCCTGCAATTGCTTCAGGAAGTGCGTGCCGACCCGGCGCTCGCCAAGACGCCATTCATCATGGTCACCGGCGAAGGATCGAAAGACCGCGTTGTGGCCGCTCTTGGGGCCGGCGTCACCGGTTTCATCGTCAAGCCGGTCAGCCTGGACACACTCAAAAAGAATTTGGCCAAGTTGCTGGGGCCGCTTTGAGTTTGGAGTAGCCGCGCCGAGAATCCCTAGGGCGCTTTCGTTACACGCCCGCCAGCGCCGCCCGCACTCCCTTTCGAAACCCCGCAATCGCGCGCGCCCCGTCGAGAATGCCGATCTCGATTTCGTAGCGGCGGCTTTCGCCCGGCGCGAGCGTGATCAGCTCGCCCTGGGCGCGGACATTCTCACGGCCGAATCCGTTCGAACAGGGCTCGATGCCCACGGCGTATTGGCCTTCGCCCATCATCCGCCATTCGATATAGCGGGGCAGCGTGGATGGATCGTAGCGCACATACATGCCGGTTCCGCGTCCCAGCTTCGGATTGACGATGGCGACCGAAACGCGGCCGTCGGCGCCGGGCGCCATCCGATGCTCGAAGGTCTGCTGCACCCACGCTTTCTTCGGCGCGATGAAGCGGCTGTAGCTTTTCGGATCCTTCGGATTGGCTTTGCCGAACAGTACCTTCGGCGGCCCGGCGAAAGGCGCGATGAGTTCCGATCCCTCGTCGACGAAGGGGAAGCCCGCATTGATGTGATAGAGCATCATATGGACCGTGGGGTTATGCCCCTCGTTGGTCACCACATCGGTCATCGTGAAACGCGACTCGCCCAGCCAGGCCCGATAGGTGCGAGTCAGGACCAGGACTTCCCCATAAGTCTGCGCCTGGGTGACGCGGCCGGTGGCCTCGAGGACGCACGCATCGCCCTGCCAGCGCTCGCCGAATGACCGCAGCTCGCCCGGGATCAGCGCGGCACGGTCGTGCACGCCGTAGCGCTCGCGCGGGCGGGCAGGAAAATTGTAATGCGAAACGTCGTCTTCCTCGGGGTTGCCGATATGGACCAGGCCACAGGTATTGTTGAGCCCGCCCAGCGCCGTGCGCAGCCAGCCGAACTGATCCTGCTGCTCGAAGTACCAGGGTCCAGGCAGCTGGGTGGGCGGAATCCACGCGAGCGAGGCGCCCTTGTATTCGGCGTCGCCCACATCCATGCCGCGCTCGACCGCCACCTTGAACTGGAATCCGGTGCCGGTGCGAAATTCCAGCAATCGCACGCCGCGCGACGGGCCGTCGCCCGATTCGAGAAGCCGCACGCCGCCGACCTGCGAGAGGTGACCGATCCGCCGCATGAGGTCGCTGCGGCTCATCGCGCGGCCGAACAAATGCGGCATGGCGGCGATCTCCCTAGAAGTTCTTGGCCCAGTCGTTGGTCCACATCGGCAGGAATGCCTTGGGATCGTAGGGATGGGCCTTCACCGTATCCAGCACCAGGTCGCCGACGCCCAGCCCGGCGCCGTCGGGAATGGCGAAACGGCCTTTCATTGGGCGCGGCGCCTGATCGAGCAGCGCGAACCGCCAGGGCACATCGTATTCGCAGAAGGATTCCTGCATGACGAAATTGGTCGTGCAGGTATCGAGCTGGACCGCGGCGGCCGTCGCCACCGGACCGAAAGGATTGTGGAACGACACCGGGATGTACTGTGCGTCGGCGATGGCCGCGATCTTCTTGCTCTCGAGGATGCCGCCGACGTGGATCGGATCGGGCTGCAGCACGTCGATCGCGTTGGTCGCCAGCATCGATTGCAGATGAAAACGAGTGTAGCAGCGTTCGCCGGTTGCCAGCCGGGTGGCGATGTTGCGCCCGACCTTATCGAGCGCATGCGGGTTCTCGGGGTCGGTCGGCTCCTCCATCCAGAACAGCCGACTGGGCTCGAGATCGCGCGCCACCGATATGGCCGTGCCCGGGCTGAACCGTCCGTGACAATCGATCATGATGTCCATGTCGGGGCCGACCGCATCGCGCACCGCGGCGACCAGGTCGACGCCCTTGCGCAGGATCTGAGCCTCGGGGTCGCGTCCGGCGCCGCCGAAGGGATCCATCTTGAGCCCGCGATAGCCCTTCTTCGCCACCGCGCGCGCGGCCGCGGCGATCTCCTTGTTGGAACTGCCGACGCCGTACCAGGCGTTGGCATAGGCGGGCAGATCGGCATGCACCCGTCCGCCCAGCAAATCGTAGACCGGCCGGTCGAGCGCCTTGCCGACGATGTCCCATAGGGCCATCTCGATGGCGGCGATCGCGCTGTTGATGATGGCGGAGCCGCGCGCGAACTCGTTGCGGTACATTTCGAGCCACAGCCGCTCGATCGAAAACGCCGATTGGCCGATGACGTATCGGTCGGCAAGAGTCCGGATCGCCGCCTCCACGGCAAGCGGCTGGAATTCGAGCGTGCCCTCGCCGACACCGGTGACGCCATCGTCGGTCTCAACCCGCACGAACACGCAGTTGCGCCAGCGCATGCCGACGACGTAAGTGGTGACGCGCTTGACACGGCAGGCCTTGCGCTCGGTCGGGATATTCTTCCCGATCTTGCTGGGCCGCCGGCGCACCGCTTCGGAGCGTATTGTCATGAAAGGGCGACCCTCCTCTGGGATGCGCGATCGAGCGACGTCCGCGCGGCCGAAACGATCGCCTCGGCGGTCAATCCGTACCGCGATTGCAGCAACGGCAACGAGCCGCATTCGATGAACTGATCGGGAATGCCGATGCGCTGCAGCGGTTTGGTCGATCCCGCCTCGAACATGGCCTCGGCCACCAGGCTGCCGAGACCCCCGGTGACGACATGGTTTTCGGCCGTGACGATAGCGCGCACCGACGAGGCAAACTCCAGAAGCGCTGCGCCGTCGAACGGTTTGAGCGTGCCGACATGCAGGACGCCCGCCGAGATGCCGGCTTTGCCCAGCGCGTCGGCGGCGGCCAGGGCACGCGGCGTCATCAATCCAGTCGAGACGATCCCGACATCCCGCCCGGAGCGCAGCGGCGCGGCTTCGCCGATCGCAAAGCGATGCTCCGCGGGATCGAGCACGACCGGCACGTCGCCGCGCTGCAGCCGCATATAGACCGGTCCGGGATAGTCGGCCATGGCGACGACCGCCTGCGCGATCTCGGTGGCGTCGCACGGGTCGAGTACCACCAGGCCGGGCACCATCCGCATCAGCGCCAAATCCTCGATCGCCTGATGCGTGCCGCCGTAGCCCGTCGTCAGACCCGGCAGTCCGGCGACGATCTTGACGTTGGCGCGGCTGTGGGCGCAGGCGATGGCGATGAAATCGTAGGCGCGGCGCGTGGCGAACACGCCGTAGGTGGTGCAGAACGGAATCTTGCCGGTTTTGGCGAGGCCGGCCGAGACCGCGATCAAATTCTGTTCCGCCATGCCGATATTGAAGAACCGGTCGGGAAAGGCCTCGGCGAATGGCAGGATATCGGTGTACTTGCCGAGATCGGCGGTCAAGCCGACGACTTCCGGCCGCGCGCGTCCTAGTTCGGCCAGGGCGCGCCCGAACGGCGCCAGCACAGACGCGCCGACGGCCTTTTCGATCTCGCCCATCCCGAGCGTGCGCGCGCGCTCAGACATGACCGGCATCCAACTCGCGCTGCAATACGTCCCATTCGTCGGGATCGATGCTGATGAAATGTCCCTTCTCGCGCGTTTCAAGCGCGGGAATGCCGCGACCCGGCAACGTGCGCAGCACGATGGCCTTGGGGCGACCGTCGCGCCTGCGCGCAAGGCCCAGCGCGGCGACGATCTGGCCCATGTCGTTGCCGTCGATTTCCTGTGTGGCCCAGCCGAAGGCAGCCCATTTGGCCGCCACCGGTTCGATGTCGAGCACGATCTTGCCGTCGGCCTGTATGCCGTTGCAATCGATCAAGGCCACCAGAGCGTCGAGCCCGAAGGCCCCGGCCGCCATCGCCGCCTCCCAGGTGGCACCCTCCTGGAGTTCGCCGTCGGACAATTCGCAGAAGACGCGTGCCTCGCGCCCGTCCATGCGCAACCCCAGGCTCATGCCCACCGCCTGGCCCAGCCCGTGGCCCAGCGAGCCGCCGATCACCTCGACTCCGGGCGTCGTGTCGAGCGTGCTCATTTCGAGACGGCTGCCATCGGCGCCGTAGGTGTCGAGTTCGGCCACCGGCAGCACGCCGCACTCGGCCAGCACCGCCCACAGCGCGATCGAATAATGTCCGGTCGATAAAATGAACCGATCGCGGTCAGGCCAGTCGAGACGCGCGGGGTCGTAGCGCATCTCGTGGAAGTAGAGGGCGGCCAGCAGGTCGGCGATACCGAGTCCTTGGGCAAGATAGCCCTGCCCTTTTCCACGCGCCATTCTCAGCATATGGCGTCGCAGCGCATGCGCGCGTTGACGCAAGGCGTGCTCCGGGCCGATCGGCGGGGGCGTGTTGGCGATGGTCATCGCATCAATCCTTGTCGAGACCGCCCGAGACATTGAGCCGTTCGGCCGTGATGTAGCCCGGCGCGTCGAGCGCCAGCCACACGATTCCGGCGGCCACCTCGTCGCAGCTGGTGCGCCGACCCAAGGGAATGCGTTTGGTGCGTTCGGCGACGAAGGCGGCGAAATCGTTGCGCCCCTCCAGCGCCGCGAATTCGCGTTCGGTCTTATCCTGCAACGCGGTGTCCATCATCCCCGGCGCGACGCTGTTGACGAGGATGCCGTGCGGGCCGAGCGCCACGGCGGCCGCGCGCGTCACCGAATCGACCGCGGCCTTGCTGGCCGCGTAGGCGGTATAATTGGGCAGCGCCATGCGCGAGGCCGGCGAGGTGACGTTGACGATGCGGCCGCGCTTGCGCTCGCGCATATGGCGGCCGACGGCGACCATTGCCAGCACCACCGCGCGCAGATTGATCGCCATGCTGGCATCCCAGCTTGCCGCATCGATGTCGAGAAAGGCTTCGCCTTTGCCGATGCCGGCATTGTTGACGAGAATGTCGATCTTGCCCGCCACGGCCAGCGCCCCTTCGATCATCCGGGCCGGCCCTTCGGGCGCGGCAAGATCGACGACGATCGCGTGCGATTTGGGCCCGGCGCGTCCGCATTCGTTTGCCACGCGTTCGGCGCCGGCGCGGTCGCGATCGGCCACCATCACTTCGACGCCGCGGCCCGCAAGCTGACGGCAGACCGCCTCGCCCAAGCCCGCGGCGCCGCCGGTGACGATGGCGGTCAGAATGCCCGCCTCGGCATTACTCATGCCGGCTGCAGCGGACCATGTGCTTCCTCCCACTCACATTCTAAGCGGCCGTGATTGGCGGAAATGTTATCGGTATCATCGAGAAGCGTCAAGGCTGCTCGCCGCACGGATCGTCAAGACCGACGATTCGTACTCTCCCGCTCGACGATGCGAAACGGCAGTTCCACGCGATTGGCTTCGATCGGCTTGTCGCCCAGGCGCCGCAGCAGCATCTCGGCGGCATGGCGGCCGATTTCGCGGGCCGGCACATGGACCGATGTCAGCGACGGGCTGACCATGCGCGCGATATCGAGGTCGTGAAACCCGGCGATGCCCAGTCGATCCGGCACCGCGATCGCATTGCGGCGGCACCAGGCCAAAGCGCCGACCGCATAGACATCGTTCGTGAAGAAGGCGGCGTCGACCGCAGGATCGCGCGTCAAT
>Ga0181537_10001759_pt1 | contig 19571 bp, 18 predicted proteins | sample PEATcosm2014_Bin_39_FD_119765 | JGI IMG/M metagenome (GOLD analysis project Ga0181537, IMG submission 119765) | Peatland microbial communities from MTU Mesocosm Facility, Houghton, MI, USA - PEATcosm2014_Bin23_10_metaG | ecosystem: Environmental > Terrestrial > Soil > Wetlands > Peat | place... | reverse complement strand
GCGCAGGCCACAACCAATATTCCGGATTCGAGGTCGGCACCTGAGGCCGTCGGACCCTCGCAGCCGGGCAAATCATAACGGCGCAGCAACTTACGAGCGACGGTATCGACGACCGCCATCTTGTTCTGGTCCCGGACATTGACAAACAAGTGGCCGTGGCCATCCGCCACGGCGGACTCCAACTCACCCCCGATCGGCAGCCGTGCGACCACCTTGGCAGCCGCAGGATCGATCAGCGTAATATCGCCCTCTTGGTGGTCCATAACGAATACAAGGCCACTGCTGGAATCGAAGGTAGCCGCATCCGGATCCCTCCCGGTTTCCAGTTGCGCAATGACCTCACCAGAGCTGGCGTCGAACAGCGTCGCGGTGTTGGCGTCGCCATTGGTGCTGAGCGCCCGTCCGCCTGCCAGCGGGATCACTGCATGGACGTGATCGCCCGCTACCAACTGTCGGGTCATATGCTCGCTATCGAGGTCAATGGCCGTGACACCGAAGCCGCGGCCGACGTAAAGACGCCGCGCGACTCCGTCAATCGAGGCGAAGGCGAAGCGCGCGTCGCCTTCCTGGCGGGCGATCGTTTTGACCACAGCGAGTTTGTGTTGCGCGTCAGGGGCATCTTTCGGGAACGCATATGAGCCGAACGATGCCATCGCAGCAACGCAGAACGTCAATAGAAATCGCATCGCCCGGGGCTCTACTTTCCCAACGGACAGCACACCCCACGGGTGTGTCAGTTCGTCGGAGGAAGCACCCATGACCGCGTGCGTATCAGATGGATAGCCCAGCGCAGTGATTGCCGGATCCAGTCGCGGGATTGCGCACGGCCCCAGGCACTGCAAGCTGTCGGTGCCGACGCCAATCGCGTTGCCAAAATCGCGGCAATCTTGCCGGCACGCGCAGCCCAGGTGAATTGACGGCTGTCCGCAAGCGACGCGGCTCCTAACCGTCGTCCAAGCGATTCATCGCCGGTCAACTCGAGTATTCCGGCAACGAAATCATCCAGGCAGTCCGGCCGGCTGAGAAGCGCGTTTCTGCCGTGCTCCAGGATCTCCCGCACGTCGGGCGTGTCGCCGGCGAGGATCGGCCGGCCGGAGCCCATGTACAGGTAGAGCTTCAAGGGGATCACCGTGGAGCCGAACTCAGCGAGCGGCTTCGCCGATGGTGGAATCAACAGTACATCGGCGGCGAAAATGTAGCGTGCCAGCATTTCGGGCTGCTGCCAGGGTACGATCCGGACATTACGGATTCCTTTCGCAGCGGTTTCTATCGTGCTGGAACCCGATGCACCCACCAGAATGAAAAGATGGTCTGGAAGCCGCTTTGCCGCCTCCAGCACCCGTTCCAGCCCTTTTTTGTGATTAATGCGCCCCGTATAGACGACCGTCCTGGCACCCTCTTCAACACCAATCTGTTGCTTCGACACGTCCAGGGGTACCTGTGCGCCCAGGCGCTGCGGATCGAAGCCGTTGTGAACGCAATGCAGTTTCTCGGCCGGGATCTGCAACTCGAGATATTTCCCCCGGGTGTACTCGGAATGACTGATGCTGCCCAGAAAGCGTCTATGGCAAAAGATCCGGCGGATCCAAGGACGCAATGGCGGAATCTGGTCGGGCCACGGCCGGTAGTGGTCGAACATGACCCGTTGTCCGAAGAGCAGGGCGATCCAAGCGATCCACAGATTGCGCGTGTACACTAGGTCGGCATCTCGAAACTCCTGCCGAAACGGGAGGGTCAGGCCGCAGCACAAATGCCTCAGCACAGCGGGTCGAATTGGTGCCCGGGCGCGGACCACCGGCATACCCGCCAGGCCGGCCGCCTCTGCGCGGCTGGCCTCATCCGAAGCGGGAACATGCAGCCACGCACGGGAAGCACACGCATGGGAAGTAAAGGCAGCCAGGTGTCTCGCGGTGGCTACGAAAACCTCGGCATCCGCCTGGGTATTCGGCAGGGGATTTTCAAAAGTGAACAGGATCTTCACGGCACGGCAGATTGACCCGAAATCAGGACGTCGGCAAGTTGCGGGTGGCGCGGGCAGCTCGGGGCCATTGACAGCGGGCAGGTAACAAAGTGTCATTCGTTCCAGGGAGGATCGCGATGGACTGAACGGCCAGTTTGAGTGCACAGCTTGCTGCTTCGCCACTGAGTCAACTTAAAAAGACAATTGGACGAAAAACCATCCCAGGGCGCGGTTCAATTCGCCCTGGGGCTTGGCTAGCGGAGGAATACGTGACGTCAGAGTTGCGGCCGACGGAGGTAGGCGGTTGCCGACTTCGTTTGGCGGAATTTTCAACATTGAAGGAAGCGCTGGAGTACGCGGCACGCAGCCGTGCCGGTTTCAACTTTTACTCCGGTCGCGGCGAGCTCATCGATGTACTCGCCTACAGGGACCTCCGGGATCAGGCTGAAACGCTGGCACGCCGGATGCTGTGTGCGGGCCTGCGCCCGGGCGAGCGTGTAGCGATAGTCGCCGAAACGAGCGCCGACTTCGTGCGCGCCTTCTTCGCCAGCCAATACGCAGCGCTTATTCCAGTGCCTTTACCGGCACCCGCGGCATTCGCGGGACGGCTCAACTATATCGATCATATTCGGCCCATGCTGGCCAGCGCGGGACCCAGCGCGGTGCTCGCTCCCGCGGTCTTCCTCGACTCCGTCCGCCAGGCGGCAGCGGGCCTGGAAGTGGGCCTGGTGGGTGCATTCGAAGACCTGGAGCGGATTCCGGAAAACGGTGCGGATCTTCCACCGGTAAAGCCGGACGATGTGTGCTATTTGCAATTCTCGTCCGGCAGCACGCGATCCCCCACGGGAGTGTCCGTAACTCACCGAGCCTTGCTTGCCAATTCGGGGTGTATCGTACGAGATGGGCTGAAGGTCAGGGAGGGTGACCGCTGCACCTCCTGGCTACCGTTCTTTCACGATATGGGTCTGGTCGGATTCCTTCTTGCGCCTCTGACGGCCCAGTTGTCTACGGACTACCTGGCGCCCGACGGGTTCGCCCGCCGGCCGCTCATTTGGCCGACCCTCATCTCCCTCAACGGCAGCACGCTTTCGTATAGCCCATCATTCGGGTACGACCTCTGTGCCCGGCGCGCGATGAATGCCGACCTGGGCCACCTTGATCTTTCGAAATGGCGTGCGGCCGGCATAGGCGGCGACGTGATTCGCCCCGGAATCCTGTCGCGGTTCGCCGCAACCTTCGGCGGCTGCGGCTTTCGCCAAGAGGCATTTGTGGCGAGCTATGGCATGGCTGAAGCGACACTGGGCATCAGTTTTGCGCCCCTGGATCGCGGGCTGGAGGTTGATCGAGTCGATCTGGGTCGCTTGCGACGAGAGGGCAGAGCCACACCAGCGGATGGCGACAATGTGCGTGAGCTGGTGTTGTGTGGCGAACCGTTGCCCGGCCACGAGTTAGAGATTCGCGATTCGGCCGGCAATATTCTCCAGGAGCGCGAGGTTGGACGCATCCTGGTTCGCGGTCCGAGTGTGATGACTGAGTACTTCGGGCGCCGCGAGGAAACCGCCCGTGTGCTCTCATCCGACGGTTGGCTTGACACGGGTGATCTCGGCTATCTGGTGGGCAAGTCTCTCGTCGTTGCAGGGCGCAGCAAAGATCTCATGCTCGTCAATGGCCGGAACGTGTGGCCGGAAGATCTCGAGTTGGCAGTCGAGCAACGTATAGACGAAGTGCGCCAGGCAGACGTCGTGGCTTTTTCGGTGGATCAGCAGGAAGCCGAACATGTGGTGCTACTAGTCCAATGCCGCACGTCCGATGCCGCGTCGCGCGAAGCATTGCGCAGTGGAGTTGCCGAAGTGGTCCTGGCAACAGCCGGCCTGAAGTGTGAGGTGGTGCTCGTCTCGCACAACGCATTGCCGCGAACCTCATCCGGCAAGTTGAGCCGCATGCGGGCTCGCCAGATGTATCTGGCCTCCCTGCTCGGAGAACCGCAGCCGCTCGTCACTTCGGCAACCCTGGAGTCGGATCCCATTCCGGGCGCTCGGGTGCCCCCTGCATCGTGAGTCGGTTGGTCGCTATCACCGGCGCCACGGGATTTTTGGGGCGCTATATTGTGAGGGAATTCGCCACGAGGGGCTGGCGAGTCAGGATTCTTGCACGGCGACCCGTTGATCATCCTCAACTCGAAGGCCTGCAGCTGGACATCGTGTCCGGTGATCTGTCCAACAAACAGGCCTTGCGCACACTCGTGGACGGGGCCGATGCGATCGTTCATGCGGCGGGTCTGATCAAGGCCGCAAACGCTGCGGCATTCGAGGCGGTGAATACCCACGGTACCGCCAACCTGGCGCGTGCGATCGAGGAACGCGAAGTCGCGGCGCGGGTTCTCCTGGTTTCGACACTGGCAGCTCGCGAGCCACGATTATCGTCCTACGCGCGAACCAAACGCGCGGGAGAAGATCTCTTGATGGGCGCCCTGAGCCCTCGTTGCGAATTGACGATCGTCAGGCCGTGTGCCATCTACGGACCCTGGGATCGCGAGACACTGTTGATCTTCCGGGCCATCGATTACCACATTTTTCTTCAGCCCCGGATCTCCCACGGACGGGTCGCTATAATTCACGCAGCCGATGCGGCGGTCGCCATTGCCACGCTCTGTGAGGACGGCCCCGCTGGCTCGGTTTTCGAGCTGACGGATGAGCGCACCCAGGGGTATTCCTGGGATGAGATTGTAGGGACCGCCAAAACAGCCATGGATTCCAAGGCGCTCGTGATCCGTTTGCCGGAACCGGCTGTCCGGGCCGCCGCCGCGGTCAGCCTGGCTGCTGCCAGGGTTCTGCGTCGCACACCGATGTTCACTCCGGAAAAAGCCCGCGAGATTCTGCATGCTGACTGGGGCTCCAGGGCCGAGCGCCAGCCACCACGCAGTCTTTGGCGCCCCTCGATCGGTCTGGCAGAGGGTTTCCGCGACACCGTGTGCTGGTACCGGGAGCGGCGCTGGCTTGCGGGCCACCGACTCGTGAGGGGGCACTGACTTGACCGACAACGCCAGTCACATCGAGGCGGAAATCCTGGCGCTGCTCGCTCGCAGGGTTCCCGTGGGTGTCATTGTGGCTCCCGAAACGCAGATTGCGGGAGGTCTGGGGCTGGACTCCGTGGCGATCCTCGATTTCATCATGGAGATCGAGGACCGTTTCGACATTTCGATTCCGCTCGATCAAGTCGCGGAGGTCCAGACCATCGCCGATTTGAGCCGTGCCATAGAGACGCTGACGCGAGCTTCAAATTGATGTCGCTCTTTTCCAAGTTCGAGGCCGTACGAGCGGGCATCGATTCGCTGGCGGCGCACGGCCGCAATCCGTTCGATGTGCGTTTTGAGAGAGTTCTGTCTGCGACGGAAGCCTTGCTGGAAGGTCAGCCCTGCCTGCTCTTTGGAACCAACAACTACCTCGGCCTGACTTTCGACCCAAGCTGCATCGAAGCGAGTGTGCGATCGGTGCAGGAGGCTGGCACCGGCACTACCGGCTCGCGCATAGCCAACGGAACCTACGGCGACCACGCCCTTCTCGAACGGCGGATGGCCGAGTTCTACGGCAAGCGCTCCGCCATGATTTTCACGACCGGATATCAGGCCAATCTTGGCCTGATTTCAACTCTCGCAGGACGCGAGGACCATTTACTCATCGATGCAGACAGCCACGCGTCGATCTATGACGCGTGCAAACTCAGCAACGCGGAAGTAATCCGCTTTCGTCACAACGATCCAGACGATCTTGCGCACCGACTGCGCCGCCTCGAGGACCGCCCGGGTAACTGTATCATCGTGATCGAGGGCATTTACAGCATGCTCGGCGATAGTGCTCCACTGCACGAGATCGCCGCAGTCAAGCGCGACACGGGTGCGACTCTCATAGTCGATGAGGCTCACTCGCTTGGGATTCGAGGCAAGAACGGCCGCGGCGTTTGCGAAGACGCGGGCGTCGAGAGCGATGTTGATTTTGTCGTCGGCACTTTCAGCAAGAGTCTCGGGGCGATAGGCGGCTTTGCGGTCTCCGACTTGCCGGACTTCGATCTGTTGCGTGTGGTGTGCCGTCCCTACATGTTCACAGCCTCTCTCCCGCCTGCCATCGTCGGCTCGGTGATGGCTGCGCTTGACCGGATGTCGAGCGACCAGTCCCTTGGCGCGCGAGTCCGTTCCAACAGCAACAGGCTCTATTGCGGGCTCGCCGAGGCCGGCTTTGAGGTCGGACCGGAGCCCAACCCGATCGTCGCAGTGAAGCTGGCGGATAGGGAGTCGGCCGTGCAGTTCTGGAATAGGCTGCTGGACCGGGGCGTGTATGCGAATCTGGCGTTACCACCGGCCACGCCTGGAAGCGTGTCAATGCTGCGCTGCAGCGTGAGCGCGGCCCATACCGAGGCACAGATCGATCGAGCCATCGCCACCATGGTGGCTGTCGGACGCGAGCTTCGCGTTCTCGACGCGCGAGCGACAAAGACTCCGGTATCGCTGACTGGGACCTCGCTATGACAATCGAGATCGTTCCGGTGACTGATAAGGCGCTGCTCGGGCGTTTCATCCGCGTGCCCTTTGCCGTCCATGAGCACGACAAAGCGTGGACTCCTCCCCTGGTGATGGAGCGCGAGGAAGCCTTCTCGCCAAAAACCAATCCGTTTCTGCGCCGTGCGGAAGTCCGCTTCTGGCTGGCGCAACGCAACGGCCGGGATGTGGGACGAATCACCGCGCAGATCGATCCCCTGGCACAGCAAGTCTCAGCCCAGCGGGGCGATGAGAGACGCATCGGTCATTTCGGTTGTCTCAGCGCCGAAGACGAGCCCGAGGTGTTCGCCGCGCTTTTGGGGACCGCCGAGGATTTTCTCAAGAGCCGCGGCGTGACACATGTCCAGGGTCCCTTCACATTGTGCATCAACGAGGAGACCGGCCTGCTGGTGGACGGTTTCGACACCCCGCCGATGATCCTGATGGGGCACGACCCCGTCTATGCCGCAGCGCGGCTCGGGGCGTTGGGGTATCGCAAGGAAAAAGACGTCTACGCCTATCTGCTCGACACGCAGACTCCGTTCTCGAGCTCGAGTCGCAGGATGCTCGATCGCCCGCTCCCTGCGTCGATCACGATGCGCCGCCTCAACTTCAAGGATTACTCGAACGAGATACGCAGGATGGTCGATATCTACAATGACGCCTGGAGCGGCAACTGGGGGTTCGTTCCCCTCACTGAGCCGGAGGCAGAGGCGATGGCCAAACAGATGCGGATGCTGCTGGATGATCGGCTGGTCTGGTTTGCCGAAGCGGACGGTCGCGCCGTCGCCTTCATCGTCACTCTGCCGAACCTCAATGAGGCCGTCCGCGACCTCGGTGGCAAGCTCTTTCCATTCGGCTGGGCGAAGCTGCTGTGGCGTCTCAAGACGCACCGGGTGAAATCAGCCCGCGTGCCTCTGATGGGCGTGCGGCGGAGCCTGGCGGGGACATTGATCGGTAGCGCCATTCCGCTGCAGCTGATCGGATGCCTCCGGCCAGGGGTCGCCGCCTTTAATTTTCGCCAGATCGAGCTGTCCTGGATTTTGGAGGACAACCTCCCGATGCGCCAGATACTCGAACGGCTCGGCGCACGGGCTTACAAGACTTATCGGGTTTTCGGAAAAATGCTGGCCTCGCCCCCCATCACACTCGCACCACAGGCTCCACTATGAACAACAGAAACGCTATTCGAATCGCCATCGCCGGCGTGGGTAACTGCGCAAGCTCGCTGATTCAAGGAATCCACTACTACACGCGTGAGCGTTGCCGGCAGGGCGTGACAGGCTTGATGCACACCCAGATCGGCGAGTATCTGCCCTGCGACATCGATGTCGTTGCGGCATTCGATATCGATGCGCGTAAGGTTGGTGTGGACGTCAATCAGGCCATCTTCGCCAAACCGAACTGCACGAAGGTGTTCCAGAGGGACATTCCGGATAGCGGGGTCATCGTGCGCATGGGGCAAGTCCTGGACGGCATCTCCGAACACATGCTGGCCGTTACCGAGGACCGCACATTCATTCGCTCCCCTGCGCCCGAACCCACCAGGGAACAGATCGTCCGGGAACTGAAGCGCAGCGGTGCGGAGATCCTGGTGAGTTACATGCCGGTAGGCTCGGAAGAAGCGGCGCGCTTCTACGCGGAGTGCGCGCTGGAAGCCGGTGTCGCCCTGATCAATAACATTCCCGTCTTTATAGCCAGCGACAAGGAATTTGCCGAGCGCTTCAGAGCACGAGGCCTGCCGATCATCGGCGACGACATCAAATCCCAACTGGGCGCCACGATCATCCATCGGGTCCTGACAGACCTGTTCGCAAAGCGCGGAGTCAAGGTGCTGCGGACGTATCAGCTCAACACTGGCGGTAACACGGATTTTCTCAACATGAAGAACCCGAGCCGCCTCGTGTTCAAGAAGACATCCAAGACCGAGGCGGTGCAAGCCGTCGCCGCCAAACGCCTCGAGGATGACAACATTCACGTCGGACCGAGCGACTACGTTCCCTGGCAGAACGACAACAAGATCTGCTTCATCAGGATGGAAGGCCAACTGTTTGGCGACGTACCCATGGACGTGGAACTGAGGCTTTCCGTGGAGGATTCGCCGAACTCGGCTGGAGTCGCCATCGACATGATCCGATGCTGCAAGCTCGCGCTGCTGAACGGACTGAGCGGACCGCTCGAGGGACCGAGCGCGTATTTCTGCAAACATCCGCTGAAGCAGTACACAGACGATCAGGCATACAACATGGTCGAGGCTTTCATACGCGCGAATAGCGCGAAATTGAGAGCCGTCGGCCCATGAACTGCCTGATCGTCGCCGCAGGAATGGGCGGCCGACTGAGGGAGAAAGGTCCGAGCAAGCCCCTGGTTCCGGTAAAGGGTGTCGGTTTGCTCGAGCGCGTGATTTCCCGTGCCCGCGACGCCGGGGTGGAACGCTTCTTTGTGGTGAGCGGCTATCGGGGCAACGACGTGCGATTGGCGCTTGATTCACTCGCCAGGCGGAAGGGATTTCAAATTGTGCACGTCATCAATGAGGAGTGGCAGCGCGCGAACGGTGTCTCGGTACTCAAGGCCAAGCCCTTCCTGCGCGAACCCTTCCTGCTGAGCATGTGTGACCATCTGTTCGATCCAGAGATTATCCGCGGTCTGATGGGCTCGACGCTCGAGCCGGATACCGTCACTCTGGCCGTGGATTTCAATGTTGCCGGCTCGATCAATGATCTGGACGATGTCACACGTGTGAAGTGCGTCAATGGCCGGATCGAGAACATCGGCAAGGTTATCCGTGACTTCAATGCCATCGATACGGGCGTTTTTCTTTGCACACCGGTCATCTTCGACGCTCTCGAAGCCAGCCAGGCTGCGGGCGACGACAGCATATCCGGGGCCATGAATGTGCTGGCGCGGAAGGGCAAGGCCAGGGCATTCGACGTTCATGGTCGCCTCTGGCTCGACGTTGATGATCCGGCCAGCTTCGACAAAGCCGAGGAATTGCTGGGCTCAGGCCGGCTCTAGTCGGCTGTGCTGCGTCGGGGCGCTGCCACCACCCTGTATATGGACAGTCATCAACTGCACCTGCGCCGCGGCTTCAACTGGCTCGGCGGCGCGATGATCATCGCCAAGCTCACCGATTTCGGCACCATCCTGCTAGTGCTGCGTTTTCTGACCAAAGAGCAGGTGGGTGCTGCGTCGCTGGTGGTTGCCTTCGGGACAGTGATCGAGGCTCTCGATGGCGTGGGCACGAGCACCGCGCTGGTCCAGGCGCCTTCGCTCTCGCGAGTTCAGCTCGACTCGCTGTTCTGGTTCATTGTCGGCGCCGCACTGGTGGTGGCTGGCGCGACTTTGCTCGCCGCTCCTTTGATCGCCTCCGCTTATGGTGTTGCCGGAATATCCGCTTACTTACTCGCCGTGGCGATAAAGCAGCCCCTGGTCGGGGCTGCGGTCATCCCGCTGGCGATCTTGAACCGGGATCTGCAATACGAGCGCATTGCGATTGTGAATGTATGTGCCACCTTCGCCACCGCATTGACGCGGCTCGGGCTTGCCATCGCAGGCGCGGGTGCCTGGGCCATCGTGATCGCGTATGCGGCCAGCGGTCTTTTTACCCTGACCGGAGCGCTGCTCGCGCGACCGTTCCGACCGCGACTTCGAATCAGCATGCCAGCGATCTCGCCACTATTGCGGTTCGGCTGGCGCGCGACGGCTTCAGCTCTGTGCGAGCAGATGATCAACAATGTTCACTACCTGCTGGTCGGATGGTTTTACGGCGCAGCACCGCTTGCGGAGTACCGCCTGGCTTTCGATCTGGCCATGGAGCCTGCAAATGCCGTTGGCACACTCGTGAATCGGACTGCACTGCCAGTCTTCGCAAAGGTTTCAGCCCTGCGCGACCAGCTTGCCCAGTCCCTGACATGGTCATTGCACAAGCTCTTGGCCATCGCTTGCCCAGTCTCGGTCGCGATCGTGTTTGCGTCGGATCCGATCACCGCGCTGATTCACGATGAACAGGGTCGCAGCTACGGTGCAGCGAGCTTGCCGCTCAAATTGCTCGCGGCGGCCGCGGTAATTCGCATGGTCGCGCAATTGGCCTACCCCATGCTGTTTGGATCGGGACGTCCGCAATTGGCGGTGCGCCTGTCGGCCACCACATTGCTTCTGCTGAGCGGCGCCATGCTGTTGGTCGGCTTCACCGTGCCGGTCACAAGCGGAATTGTAGCGATATCGATAGTGTGGCTCCTGGTCCCGCCCCTATTGCTTGTCTGGCAGGCTCGTTACCTGCGGCGGCACTGGAATATCGGCGCCAGGGATCTGATCGGCGCCTGCCGCGCGCCCGTCGCGGCTGCCGCCATCCTTGCCGCGACGATCGAGGTGTGCCGCCTGCTGATCGGCGACGCGAGTGCCGGGCTTCAGCTGGGAATGATCCTGACACTCTCAGTGTTCGCCTGCCTGTTCCTGCTGCGGCGCGACTCGCAGGCGGACTACGCGACCGTGAAAGAGTGGAGCAGCCAATGACCGAGCTGGCTCCCGAACGCAAGGCGGAAGTGTCCTTCGCCCAGGCGAGGACGCTCGTGAAAGACCTGTTCGAGCACAGCGCCTGCATCTACTGGACGGACTTTCTCCTCTCCTTGTCACTTACCTACGGTGCCGTGGCGTTGTATCTGACCAGCCGGATGTTCTCGGGGCCATACTTCATCGGCTTCACGATCGCCTCCTTCGGTTTGTACCGATGTGGTGTATTCATTCACGAGATTGCGCACATGCCGGCCAAACGCATGGTCCTTTTCCGCTTGAGCTGGAATATCCTGTTCGGCATTCCCACCCTGACGCCGGCGTTCGCGTACAAGTGTCATTTGGATCATCACAACCCCCGTCATTTCGGGACGGTGAAGGACGGAGAGTATCTGCCCCTCGGGGTGGGTCCCGTGGGGCGCATCTTCATTTACCTGCTGCAAATTCCCTTGCTGCCGGCCCTGGCGATCTTTCGATTCCTGGTGGCCACACCCCTGTCGTTTCTGCATCCGCGCTTACGTCGGTTGGTGCTGGAACGGGCATCCTCACTGGTAATCAACCCAAAGTATCGGCGCACGCTGCCGACCGATGAGCGACGCGGTAGTTGGATCGTAATCGAGCTGGCGATTTTCATCGAACTCGCCGTGTTCCTCGCCCTGTTGATTTCTGGAAGAGTGGCATGGAGCGTATTTGCGGAGCTGTATATTCTCGGCATGGCCGCATTGGGGTTGAACTGGGTTCGCACCCTCGCGGCGCATGGCTACCGCAACACCGGAGCCACCCTGACATTTGCCGAACAGATTGAAGACTCCAATACGATTCCGGGCCATCCACTGCTGACGGAGCTGTTGTTCCCGGTGGGCCTGCGCTATCACAGCTTGCATCACCTGTTCCCCGCGCTCCCGTATCATTCACTCGGCATCGCCCATCGAAGGTTGATGGCACAATTGCCCGTGGACTCTCCCTACCGGAGCACCGTGCGTGGCGGCTTTGTGGAGGTGGCGCGTGAGATGTGGCGCGGGGCGGTCGGCGGAGGATCGCTTCCTGCCTACACAACCGCTCGACGGAAAAGATAGAGCGCAAGGGCCAGCAACAGGAGCGATGGCAGCGTCGCGGTGAGCACCGGGCTCACATTGAGCAGCTCCCCCAGATAAATTGTTATCTGCTGGACCAGCGAGAACACGATGCCAATCATCGCTCCGATCATCATTTGTTGTCCGATGCTCTGGGTTCGGGGCGGTCTGAACGCAAACGGAACGGCAATCATGATCATTGCCGCCAGCGCCAGCGGCAGGTCGATTTTCTCCCACAATTCCTGGGCGTAGCGCCCTACGGGCTGATGTCGCCTCTGGAGATCGCGGACATACTGGTATAACTCTATAGGCTGCATGCTCTCCGGGGGCAACATGAGCAGCGACGCCTGTCGGGGCCGCAGGAACGGCTGCCACGGAAGACTCATGAGCCGATCGGTTTCGATCCGGTTGCCGCTGAATTGCTTGCGCGACACGCCTTCCAACAGCCAGGTGCCATCCGGTCGGACCTCGGCATACTCTGCCTGAATCAACGTCTGCAATTCGCCGCTCTGCGCAAACTCGTATAGGTAAATGTCACTCGGGACGTTTCCGGCTTCGAATTGCCGCACGTTCAGGTATTGATGATCGCCCTGGGCCCAGAAGCTGTTGCCGCTGCGCACCGCCTGCGCCGAGGAGAGCCTGGACGCGCGCTCGGCTTGCGCCAGCTGCTGGGCGGCCGGAATGACGAATTCCGCGACCAGGAACATCGAAACCACGGTCACCGCGCCAAGCATGAACACGGAGCCGAGGATTCTGGCCGACGACAGGCCTCCCGCACGCATCGCCGTCAGCTCGCTGCGCGTCGCGAGTGCGCCCAGCGCGAACAGGCAGGCCAGCAGCATCGAGGCGGGCATGAGTTGCAGAAGCCGGGCTGGCGAGGTCAACAGCACGTAGAACAGGGCATCGATCAGGCGATACTGACCCGTACCGACGTCGTGCAACTGATCGACGAACTCCAGCAGGCTGAACAACGCTGTCATGCCGGCGCATACCACCACGAGAGCCTTGAAGGCGGCGACCGCGATGTAACGCTCCAGCAAGGTCATGAAGACCTGGCACGCAACAGCGCGAGTCGTGGTTGCAGCAGGGCGCAGATCAGGATCAGCGCGAGCAATGCCGGAGCGATCCAGACGCCGGGGAATGGGGGAATCACTCCGTTCTGGACCCAGGTTCGCACCGACTCGTAGAACAGGTAGTAGCCGGCGTAGACCAGGATCGCGATCCCGGCCTTGGTGTTCCTGTGTTGGCGGGGCTGCGCTCGGGACAGCGGCACGCCCAGCATGCCGAGCAGAAGGGCGGACCAGGAAGTTGACAGTCGCCACTGCAGCTCGGCGGTGTCAGCGGTGGAATCGGAGACTTTGAGCTGCGCGGTGCTCGCAGCGACGGCGCTGTACTCGGGCACCTCGACCTGGGCGTCGGCGAGCTGGACGACGAGGTTCTTTACGTTCAGAACGAGGTCACTTCCGTCACCGGTTTGACCGATTTCGTAGACGTGCGCGTCGGTCAGATGCATCTTCAAACGATCGATATCGCCGGCGTGCGACAGCTGCTCTGCGGAGCTTGCATAGATGATGCGAGTGCCGCCTTCGCGGAGCCTCAACTGCACGAACACGCCGCCGGCCGGCCTTGACAAACCTGTACGCTGCTCGATGAAAATGGTGCGATGTCCATCGGTGCCGGTGTAGAAGGTGCCCGCCTTCATCTCGTTGGTGTCGAGCGATGCCGAGGCGCGATTGACAAGTTCGTGCGAGCGACTATACGCCCACGGCCTTACCACGAGAGACAACCCGGCGACCACCAGCGCCGTACAGAGCGACAAACCGAGAACGACCCCCATCACCCTTGCAGGCGTCACTCCGAGCGCAAGCAGAGCTGTGATTTCGGAGTCGACGTACATCCTGCCGAGTCCCAGGACCACCGACAGATAAAGGGATATTGGGATCAGCACTTCGAGTGCAATCAGAGTCCGCAGGCCGATGACCTGGACGATCAGGTCCGTCGGCAAAAGCCCGTTCACGGCATCCGACAGGAAACCGGCAGCACCGTAGCTGGTGAACAGCACGGCAAGCACGGTCAGTAAGATCGCCAGCGGTCCGACGATCTCACGCAGCAGATAACGATTGATGATCATGCGAAAGCGTCAATCCGTGCTAAGGTTAAACCGCCTGCGGCCGGCATGCATGCGGATTCGACCGTCGAGTCTGGGGACCCCATTTTGCACGCCATCGGTGCTCGGGAACATTTACGCGAGGTGGCGATTTTCCGCCATAACCTCTTCAAGGTGTCCGAGCCATTTATCGCCGAACAGGCGCAGCATCTGCGCCGGTACCGGCCGCTCTACGTGGGCCGAATGCGCTTCGGCGAGCCTCCGCAAGGCGCAGCGTCCCTGGCGCTGGAAGACCTCTACACAAGGTTGGCGCTGCCGCGTTTAGGCTGGCAGATGATCACAGGCAATTCGAGGCCGTATCTGCGTTTGATGGAGCATCAGCGTCCATCATTGATGCATGCACATTTCGGCATAGAGGGGGTTTACGCGCTTTCGGTAGCGGCGAGGCTCAAAATCCCGCTCGTGACCACCTTCCATGGGTTCGATGCGACACTCGCAACATACTCGATGTTGGGATCGCCGGCCTATTTTCGCTATCCGCTATTGCGGCGGAAGCTTGCCCGCAGGGGCGATCTGTTTCTTTGCGCCTCTGCCTTCATTCGCCACAGGCTCCTGGCAAGCGGTTTCCCCGAAGCGCAGACACACACTCATTACATCGGCGTTGACTGCCGGGCGATTCACCCGCGAGCGGATTCCGAGGAACAGCCGGTTATCCTGCACGTCGCGCGCCTGGTGGAGGTCAAGGGTACACGGTACCTGTTGCGGGCTTTCGCCGCTCTGGCCCGAAGATACGACAGCGTACAATTGGTAATCATAGGGGACGGACCGTTGCGCCGGAAGCTTCAAGCGCTGGCAGCTTCACTGGGCATTCGAGACCGCGTCGAATTTCTGGGAGCACTGCCCCACGCCGATGTGCTTTCCTGGATGCGAAAATCAGCCATGCTGGTGCTGCCGGGGGTCCGCACCAGCACCGGACGGGAGGAAGGGTTGGGAATGGTATTGCTGGAAGCGGCGGCTACGGGGCTGCCGATCATCGGATCTCGAGTGGGTGGGATACCGGAATGCATCCTCGACGGCCGCACGGGGTTTCTGGTCCCGGAGCGCGACGAGCACGCGCTTGCGGAAAGGATGGCAGAATTGCTCGACGATCCCGTCAAGCGGCGTCGATTGGGCATCGCGGGCCGCGCGCTGATCGAACGTCAATTCGACATACATCGTCAAACCGAAGTTCTCGAGAAATTTTATGACTCTCTCCTGTGACTGCCTGGTGAAATGACGGCGGCGCGATCTACGACTTCGGTGGTCGTGGCGCATCCGGACGATGAAACGCTTTGGATGAGCTCTGTCGTCGGGTCAGCCGATCGAATCGTGTTCGCCTTTGGAGACATCTTCGACAAACCGCGGGAATCCGAGGCACGTCGCCGGGCTGTCGCGGCATTGCCGCTGAACGGCATCGTTAATCTGGGGATTCCTGAAAGCGGCGCTGGGTGGAAGTCAAGTCAGGTGCAACTGGAGCTGACAGCACCCAACGTCCGCATTTTCGACGCGGCCGCGCGTGCCCGCTATGAATCCAACTATCCCAGGCTTCAGGAAGGACTGCGCGCGGCACTCAGTGGATGCCGCGATGTCTATACTCACAACCCGTGGGGCGAGTACGGCCACTCCGAGCATATCCAGGTCTACCGTGCCGTCACTGCGCTGCAGGACGAGCTCGGCTATACGGTCTGGTATTCGAACTACGTGGGCGGTCGAAATTGGACCTTCGTCAGACAGCTCGCTGAGAGCCTCGGCTGGGCGCGGCGCTCGATCGTGACGCCGGATCTGGACGCCGTACGCAGGCTCATGCGCGTTTACCGAAGCTACGGGGCCTGGACATACCCGACAACTCGTCGATGGCCCGCACGCGAGATGATGTATTCGCAGCCATCCAGCAACAGTCCCGAAATCCGGCGCCCACTTGCGGGGGAATGGCTGCTGGACCTCGACAGATTGCGGTGGTGGTCGCCGCCGTGGCGAAGCGCTTGGCGGTGCCTGAGTGATGACCGGGAGGCGCGCGTGCACACTACGGCAGGTTTTTGATGTGTACACCCCACCTCTTGCCCTGGGAGTCCGCCTGAAATCCATCGTCTCGAACGTCGTAGATGAATACCGGTGCACTGATTTCAGTGCGCTCATCCGCCAGCTGCGCATGGCCGTAAAGACGGATAGTGTGCTGCTTCACGTCGTAGGTGATTTGATCCGCGTGACCGTGACCAGGGCTCAGGGAGTCCGTACGCCACCGTTCGATATAGGCCGGAGAACCGATTGCGGTGACCTGCGTGAGCTCGCCTTCGCGAAACTGTAGGATAGCCTGATCGGCGCGGAGCAAACCGCGCGGCTCGCACATGATCACTACCTCGCCCACGAAGGTCCACTCGCTGTTCGTGAAACCCACTCCCGTGGCGCTGGCCCGTTCGGCCGTCAGCCGTGAATCCCCTTTGGAAATCACGATACCCGTGAATTCCGCTTTGTTAGTCCCGTAGTCAATGTTGGACGTGACGGAGTTGACAACAATAGGCTCCTGCGATGTCGTGGGATGCGGCACTACCGGTGTGGCCGCTACGAGCGTAACTCCGGCGACGATCGCCATCACCAGACAGGCCGGGAGTGCGGCTCGATGCCGGTACATCAGCCGATGACGCAACGGCAGACAGAACAGACGGCGGGCACGCGCGCTGAGCCGATCCGGCGAACGACGGAAATCGAGGAGATTACCAATCTCTACCTCATCCATCCGCTGGCTGGCCGGCTCGTACCATTATTTGCTCGTCTGCGCATTACGCCCAATGTCGTGTCGATTACGGGGATGATGTTCGGCATTCTCGCGGCGTTTGCCTATTATCACTACGTCGACGTCCGCTTTGCGATCACGGGATTCGTCCTCATGATCGCCTGGCATGTCATGGACGGCGCCGACGGCCAGCTCGCCCGCTTCACGCATTCATACTCCTACTTCGGGAAAGTCCTCGACGGGATCTCCGATAATGTAACTTTTCTGGCCGTCTACACGGCCCTGGCAATAGCTCTCAGCGCCAAGTATGGCGAGTGGATGTATGCGCTGGTGGCGCTATCCGCAGTGTGCCACGCGATCCAGTCGGCAAGCTACGAGGCGCAGCGGCAGGAGTACGAGTACCTTGGACGGGGGAAGAAGCCGCAGGAGCCTCCACCTCGGGACAGCGCCGAGCGGGAGGGTGATGGCCCACTGGTCATTCGGTGGCTGTTCGATTTGCTCCACAGCCTGTTCTTCACGGGCCTGAGCTTCCCAACGGCAGGCATCCTCAGAAAGTTTCGCGAGGCCATGGCGGCGGCCCTGCAACGTCAGCCCGGACAGGCTGCCCTGATTCGTCAGCGCTATCGGGAAACTCTGGCGCCGCAGCTGCGTCGCTGGTCCATCCTGTCTGCCAACTATCGCACGCTCGGGATATTCGCTTCCGCGCTGTTCAAGGCTCCCGAGTACTACTTCGGATTCGAGATCATCGGATTCAGTGCGGTTCTGGCAGTGCTTCTCTTGCGGCAAAGGGCTTCCTACGAAGTGTTGCTCAGTCTGCTGCGACTCGAGGCCGACCAAACCTCGTGACGATTCCAGCCCGAGCGCACTTCTGTTGGATCGGGACCCGCTTGCCATGGGCCTGTGCGTTCGCTGTCTTGTCCGCCGCGAGCCGCAGCGAACTGCCGGAAATCGTCTTGCACCACACCGATGAGCTCGACGAGGATGCCGCGCTCGCCGCGCTAAAACAAACGCCTCAAGTGAGACTATCTCGAGTTGACCCGCTTGCCTATCTGCTGGAGGCCGGGCAGAAGCTCGGTATCGAAGATGGGCTGACGGTGATCTACCGCAGGCTCGCAAACCCGGCGGCACAGAGCGATGTACTACGTGCGGCATTTTTGTATCTGGAGGGCGGCATTTATCTCGATATGGATACGATGACGACCAATTCCCTGTTGCCGTTGCTCAACGCCCGACAGTTCGTTGGTTGCGAATTCATCATATGGCCTCATTCCGCGCGCACCTCGCGTTCACCGGTCATGTGGGCCCGTTCACTGACCCTCGACCTGATACGCAAGATGATGCGGCGTACGCCCCATGGATGGAGGATGTTCAGGCTGATCGAGCATTTCTGTTATCGCGGCATCAATGGTGCCGTGATGGGTGCCGAGGCGATTTCGCCGCTGCTCGAAGCTTATCTTCGTGCGATGCTGGCGGTCCCACCGGAATGCCAGAACCAACCGTATGCGCTGGGTCCGGATCTCCTTCAGAAAGTGATCGATCGCTACGTACGAGACGACCTAACTATTCACGAACCGCACGTCTTCTATCCGCTGCCACCCGAAATCTCGGAACATTGGTTCCGCCTCGGCCGCAACATACGGTTGGACGCCGTTTTATCGGCCGAAACGCGCGTGGTGCACTGGTACGCGTCGGTGCGTACCAAGTCGCGCGTCGCACTGATCGACCCGGACTATGTGCGCAATCATCGGGAAAGTCAGTTGTATAGCGCGCTCGCCTGGGAGTGCATTGGCGACCTGCCATAGTCGTTCGCGGCGCGAGTCAGCTCCAACGAAGTTGTGAAATACGCGAGGGGCTACGTGCCGTTAGTTTGGCCACGACACCGGGTCGCGCATTCACGATGAACCCGTGTTTGCCGGCTCCTGCCAACAGCGGCGCGTCATCGTAGCTGTCGGTGTAGGCGTAGTCCCAGGCAGTTCCATACCCGTTCTGTTCCAGTGTTCGGCACTTCTCATTGGCGTAGCAGTGATGTCCTATGAGCCACCCGCCCCAACAGCGCGCAAGCGCGGACCCCAGGACACGGACATCGGTCCTGGAGGCCAGGAGTCGCTCCGCAAGCCATACGGGTGCCGCCGTTACCACAAGCACGCGATCACCAGCGGCGAGATGGCGATCCATCGCTTTAAGACCGTCGTTGCGCCAGCGAACGCCCCGTTCACCCCGCTCGAAGCGCTCCACAAAAGCCTCGATGCTTTTCAGGAGGAGTTCTTGATCGTAGCCCACGGTCGCTATCCATAGCAGGACGGAGGCACCGATCCTGCGCGAAGCCGAAAACCAAACGAGTAATAAACATAGGGGCAACGTTATGGCGGTTACGCCGCAACGCAGCCATGAAGAGCAAATCAGCATACGGAGCCAGGCCGCTGTCGAATCACCCGCCAGAAGGGTGCCATCCAAGTCAAACACGCAAGTAGTCATCGGCGTCCGCGCTCCCATGCAACCCACGGCGGAAAGGAAACAGCTACCGGGAATTCAGGGACCTTGTAAGCTATTGTTTTCCAATGGCCTTTCGATGCAGTCGGTCGAGTGCATCATGGGTGAGGGTGATTAAACCGGTCGACGCG
>Ga0181537_10001758_pt1 | contig 19576 bp, 18 predicted proteins | sample PEATcosm2014_Bin_39_FD_119765 | JGI IMG/M metagenome (GOLD analysis project Ga0181537, IMG submission 119765) | Peatland microbial communities from MTU Mesocosm Facility, Houghton, MI, USA - PEATcosm2014_Bin23_10_metaG | ecosystem: Environmental > Terrestrial > Soil > Wetlands > Peat | place... | reverse complement strand
CGCAACTTGCGGCCTGCCGGCGGCCTCTCTAGCGACTTGGCGCTACTGAGCCGTTCAGGCGCTGACGTGCGCCAGCAACGCAGCCAGCCGCTGAGCATGCACCCGCAGCTCGCCCACGGCGGTCGCTTCCCAGTGTTCGGCGCGCAGCATCGGTCCCAGATAAAACAGATGTTCGGCCGCCCGCCCATCGCGATCGATCAGTGCCCCATTCGGACCGGTGCGCCAGCCAAGGCCGAGAGGATCGGCCACGGCAAGCCCGGCCGCCATCAGCTGCTGCAACAGCGGATCGCGCGTTCGCGCCAGCCGGCAATCAGCGCCGGCGCAGTTGATCACCCGATCGACCACCAGGGCGCTGCTGGTGCTCGCCCCGCGGCGGCGCCAGCACACGTGCAGCACGTCGGCGGCGGGCTCGATGCGCACGATATGCCCGGCGTGGATACGCAGCTGGCCCGAGCGCTGCAGCTCGTCCAGCCGCACGCCGATGGCCGGCGGCATGCGGTGCCGGTGCACATCCCAGAAAACTCGCAGGTGACGCAGGAAGCGGGCGCGCTCGTCGGCGGCCAGGCCGCGCCACAGTGCGGGCACATCCTGGCGCGCCGCATTCACGGCGTCACGCCAGTCGCCGCCCGCTGCCGCGAGATCACCCAGCAGCGCGCGAAACGCGCGCAGCAGGCCGCGGGCACCGATAGGCCCCTCACCCAGATACGACCTGAACGGCCGGTCGGGTGTAGCGAAGCCGGGCCGATGTCCAGACGCCGTGGTCTGCACCGCCGGCAACCGCCCGTGACGTGAAATCGCATCGATGCGAATGTCTGGATTGATCGTTGCGGCAGCGATGGCCACGTCCGCCATCGTCAATCCGGTGCCGATCAGCAGCAACCGATGGCAGTCGCCTCGCAGCGCCTGCTCGCTGTGCGGGTCGCTGTGGCACGCCGGATGCTCGGCGATGCCCGAGGACCCGGTCGCATACGAAGGCGGCGGATCGCCGCACGCCAGCACCACCTGATCGGCAAGCACGTGCTGCCCATCGGCCAGCCCCACCAGATACGGCCCGGCGCTGTCGATGCGCTGCATCGCGACGGCGTCGCCGCGGATGCGCTGCAGGCTGACGTGGGACGGCGCCGCGACCAGTGCCTGCTGCAGCACGTCCTGCAGGTACTCGCCGTACAGCTCGCGCGGCAGATAATGCTGGGCCGCGCACTGCGGGTCGCGCCGTTGCGCGAAACGCACGAATTGCTGCGCATCGTCCGGATCGGCCGACATGCGCTCGGCAGGCACGTTCAGCAGCGGTTGATGCGGCGACTGGCTGTAGGCGACGCCGCGCCCCACCTGCTCGCGCCGTTCGATCAGCACGATGCGACAGGACCGCGCCGGCGGCTGACGCAGCAGTGAAGCGGCCAGCACCGTGCCGCTAAAGCCGCCGCCAATAATGGCAATGGTGCGCACCGGTGAGCGCATCGAGGAGTCCGTCAAGTGATTACGTGCATTAATATAGTCGTGGCCCCGGTATCAAATCAGTCGAAAAGCGGTGACAGAACAGTCTTCGGCCGTATCGATTAACATTACCACTCTCACGCGGACCTGAGGGGTACCCTGGCTCCATGATCTGGTTTCTGCGCATCGCATTCGCAGTGGTGCTGATCAGCATGCTGTGCGTCACCAGCTGGGCGAGCGCGCTAGTGCCGCTGTGGCAGACGCCACACGCCGTGCTGCTGCACCCGTGGTTCGTAGCCACGCTGTTCGACACCTATTTTGGCTTTCTGACATTTTATCTGTGGGTCGCGTACCGTGAAACCAGCTGGCTGGCACGCGTGCTGTGGCTTGTGGGAATTCTCGCGCTCGGCAATATCGCGATGTCAGGCTACATGCTGATCGCGCTGTGGCGCCTGCCCGCCAACGCCTCGATCGACCGGTTGCTGCTGCGGCAGCCGGCGTGACGCCAGCGCCGGCTGCCGCGCCGCGCGCAGCAATCGGGCGCGCATGGCGGGCCACGCTCGACATCCTGCGGGCGCAATTGCGCCACGGCGTCACGGCGGACAAGATCGCGCTGACCCTGGCCATAGGCCTGATCCTCGGACTGTTTCCGATCTTCGGCACCACCACCACGCTTTGCGTGCTGGCAGCGTTGTGGCTCAGGCTCAACCAGCCAATGATACAGCTGGTGAACTGGATCGCCGCACCGTTGCAGCTGCCGGGTATCTATCTGTTCGTGCGCGTCGGTGAGCGGTTGACGCACAGTGCGCCGGTGCAGTTCTCCCTACCCGGCCTGATTCAGCAGTTTCGCGCCTCGCCGCTGCAGTTCCTGAAGCTCTTTGGCATGACCGGCCTGCGTGGCGTACTGGCCTGGCTGCTGATCGCACCGCCGATAGCCGCGCTGGTGTATGTCGCGTTGCGTCCGCCGCTGCGGCGGCTGGCACGACTGCGGGACGAGGCAAGCAGCTATGGAGCGTGAATTGCTGCTGTCGCTCGACCAGATCACCAGGCGCTATCGACCCGACAGCGCCCCGGTGCTCGATCGGCTGCAGCTGCAGCTCTCGCCGGGCGAGTACCTGGCGATCATGGGCGAGTCGGGCTCCGGCAAGTCCACGCTGCTGAACCTCATCGCCGGCCTGGATCGACCCGACAGCGGCCGGGTGCAGTTCGAGGGCGTCGATCTTGCGAGCCTGGACGATGATGCGGTCACGCGCTGGCGCCGCGCCAGCGTAGGCTTTGTGTTCCAGGCGTTTCATGTGCTGCCTTACCTGACGGTGCTGCAGAACGTGGCGCTGCCGCTGGAACTGCTGGGCGTGCGCGAGCCGCTGCGCGGGCAGCGGGCACGGCGGATGCTGGAGGCCTGCGGCATCGGCGGGCTCGCACCGCGCTACGCGCGCGAGCTGTCGGGCGGGGAATTGCAGCGCGTCGCGATCGCCCGCGCGCTGGTGCATCGACCGCGGCTGGTGCTGGCTGATGAGCCCACCGGCAATCTGGATGCGCGCGCCGCGCAGCAGATCCTGCTGCTGCTGCGCGAACAGCTGCGGGCAAACGACGCCAGCGCGATATTGATCACGCACTCGATCAGCGCGGCGCAATCCGCCGATCGCCTGCTGCAGCTGGTCGCAGGACAACTGCGGCCCGCACAGCCATCGACCGCCGCGCCGAGGATGGCATGAGCATCAGCGAGCGCCTGCATGGCGCGCTGGCAGCCTGGCACGCACTCACGCGCTCGCAGCTGCGCGGCCATCCGCTGCAGCTGCTGGCGACGGTGCTGGCGATCGCGCTGGGCGTGGCGCTGGGAACCGGGGTCTACCTGGTCAACAGCGCCGCGCTGGAGGAATTCGATCAGGCCACCCGTCGCCTGGTCGGCAGTGCCGACCTGGTCATTCGCGGCCCGCCGGAAGGATTCGACCAGGCGCTGTTGGTGACGCTCTCGCGCCATGCCTGGGTCGGCGCCGCCAGCCCGGTGCTGGACCTGCAGCTGACGCTGCCCGGGCAGTCGCCGCCACTGCAGGTACTGGGCCTGGATCCGTTTCGCGCCGCGCTGCTGCAACCGGGCCTGATCGGAGCGATCGGCGATAACGTCACGCGCCTGTTCGAGCGCGACACCATCATGCTCAGTCGCGCCGCCGCGCAGCAGTTTTCGCTGGGACCGGGCGGGGTCCTGACCGTGATGGTCGGCGGGGCGCCAAAGCAGCTACGCGTGGTCGATATCCTACCGGACAGCACCTACCGCGAGCCGCTCGGCGTCATGGACATCGCGACTGCGCAGTGGAGCCTTGGGCGCCTGGGCAGGATCAATCGGATCGACCTGCGCCTTACGCCCGGTGCGCCGGCCGCGGCGCTGCGCGCACAACTCGCCACGCTGCTGCCGCCGGGCGTGGTGGCGGCGACGCCGGCTATGGAGCGCGGCCGCGCCCTCAGCGCCACGCGCGCCTACCGCGTCAATCTGAACACGCTGGCGCTGGTGGCGCTGCTGACCGGCGCATTCCTGGTGTTCTCTACCCAGTCGCTGTCGGTGCTGCGGCGGCGCGCGGCACTGGGATTGCTGCGGGCGCTGGGCGTCACGCGGCTGCAGTTGCAGTGCGCGCTGCTCGGCGAGGGCGCGGCGATCGGCGCCGTCGGCTCGCTGCTGGGCGCTGTGCTGGGTGCGCTGATCGCAGCGCTGGTGCTGCGCCACCTGGGCAGCGATCTCGGCAACCGCGCATTGAGCACGACTGGCCCCGTGTTCGCACTGCGGCCGCTGGCGATCGGCGCCTTCGTGCTCATTGGCACCGCGGTGGCCTGCCTGGGCGCGTGGATCCCGGCGAGCGAGGCGGCGCGGCGCGCACCGGCGCTGGCGATGAAGGCCGGGGACGCCGAGCCGTCGCTGCGCCGTCTGCCGACGACGGCGCCCGGCTTGGCGCTGATCGCCGGCGGAGCCGCATTGTCCTGGCTGCCCCCGGTGGGCGGCCTGCCGCTCGCCGGCTACCTGGCGATTGCGGCGCTGCTGGCAGGTGCGGTGCTGCTGATACCGGTGCTGATGCGCCGGACCACAGGCCGCGCGGCACGCAGCGGCCACGCGACCTTCGACATCGCGCTGGCCCAGCTGCAGGGCAGCGCTTCGATCTCGACGATCTCGCTGGCGGCCATCATCGTCAGCTTCAGCCTGATGGTCGCGATGGCCATCATGGTGCATTCGTTTCGCAATTCATTCGAGTTGTGGCTGGTGAAGTTGCTACCCGCCGACCTGCAGCTGCGCCTGAGCAGTGCCAGCGACACCGGTGCGTTCTCGGCCGATCAGCAGGCGCGCATGGCCGGCCTGCCGGGCGTGGCGCGGGCGCAGTTCCGGCGCGTGCGCGAAATCTGGCTGCGCGCCGATCGGCCGCCGGTGACACTGATCGCGCGCGACATCGATGCGGCGCATGCCACCGACACCCTGCCGCTGGTGCGTGACACGGCGCACGCGGCCCCGGTCGGCACGCAACCGGTGTGGATTTCCGAAGCACTGCAGGATCAGTATGGCTTCAAGCCCGGCGATCGATTGCTGCTGCCGCTCGATGGCCGGCTGCAGCCACTGTTCATCGCCGGTGTGTGGCGCGACTATGTGCGCGGCAGCGGCGCGATCGTCATCGCGCGCGCTGCCTACATCGCGCTGAGCGCGGATCTGAGCGCCAACGAGGGCTCGCTGTGGCGACAGCCGGCCACCAGCGCGGCGCTGCTCGAGCAGCAGGTGCGCGCCGCATTGCAGCTCGGCGATGCGCTCGAGCTGGTCGGCAGCGAACAGCTGCGCGAGCGCTCGCTGCAGCTGTTCGATCGCGCATTTGCGATCACCTACGCGCTGGAAGGCATCGCCGTGGCCATCGGCCTGGTCGGCGTCGGCGTCGCCGCCAGTGCCAGCGCGCTGGCGCGCCGGGCGCAATTTGGCATGCTGCGCCATATCGGCATGCTGCGCCGGCAGATCCTGGCGATGCTCGCGATCGAGGGCGTGATCATGAGCACACTGTCGGCGGTGTATGGGCTGCTGCTGGGTTTTGGCCTGAGCCTGATCCTGGTCTACGTCATCAATCGCCAGTCATTCAGCTGGAGCATCGACCTGGCGGTGCCCTGGGGCCAGCTTGGGGCGCTGAGTACCGCATTGATCGCCGCCGCGGCGCTGACCGCGCTGTGGAGCGGGAAAGCCGCGACCGGCCAGGATGCCATCCGCGCCGTGCGCGAGGACTGGTGATGCGGTCGCCGACGATGCGGTCGCGAACGCCGCAGACCGTGTGCGCTTGCGCGCTGCTGATGGCGGCCGCCGTCGCGAGTGAGCCGCCGGCCGGCAGCGGCCAGCCAACGGCCAGTACCAGCCCGCTGCCGGCTGGCGTGGTGCCCGGCTACACGCTCGAATTTCCTCGCGACTTCGGCAGCCATCCGCAGTTTGGCGTCGAATGGTGGTACCTGACCGGCTGGCTCGAGACCGGCGGGCATGAGCCGCTGGGCTTTCAGATCACTTTCTTCCGCGCCCGCCAGGCCGCCGCGCAGGATAATCCAAGCGCATTTGCGCCGCGCCAGCTGCTGATCGCTCATTGTGCGATCAGCGATCCGGCGCGCGGGCGGCCATGGCTGGACCAGCGCATCCGCCGCGCCGGTCTGGGACTGGCTGAGGCGCAGCCGGGCGACACCCACGTGTGGATCGATGACTGGACGCTCGATCGCACCGCCGCCGGCTACCAGGCTCATCTGGCAGCCGAGGGCTTCGGACTCACCCTGCAGCTCGAGGTCACGCAGCCGGTGCTGCTCAACGGCGTTGCGGGCTACAGCCAGAAGGGTCCCTCGCCGCAGTCGGCGAGCTATTACTACAGCCAGCCACAGCTACAAGTGAGCGGCAGCATCGCGCGCGGCGCGCGTACCGATAGCGTCGTCGGGCGGGCGTGGCTCGATCACGAGTGGTCGAGCCAGTACCTGGATCCACAGGCTGACGGCTGGGACTGGGTCGGCCTCAACCTGGATGATGGCGGTGCGCTGATGGCGTTTCGCATTCGCGACCACCAGGGACACAGCTATTGGGCCGGCGGCACATTGCGGGACGCGCACGGGCAGGTGCGCACCTTCGCACCCGACGAGGTCGGCTTCATCCCCGGGCGGCGCTGGCGCTCGCCGCACACCGGCGTCACTTATCCGGTCACCTGGCAGCTCCGGGTCGGTACCCGGCAGTTCGATATCGAGCCGCTGCTCGACGACCAGGAAAACGATGCGCGCATGAGCAGCGGCGCGCTCTACTGGGAGGGCGCAGTGCGGGTGCAGGAACAGGCGCACGCTGCGGGCGTCGGTTACCTGGAACTCACCGGCTACCAGCATCCGCTGTCACTGCGCTAGCGACGCGGCGACAATGCGACATGGTCGATAATCTTGCACCGCTTGTTGTGGCCGGCCGCCTCGGCCTGGCGATCGCGATGGCGGTATTCATGGGGCTGGCCTTCGAAGGCGTATACAAGCGCGAACAGCACACCAGCCCCGGCGGTATCCGCACTTTTCCCATGCTGGCGACGCTCGGCGCGATGCTGCTGCTGCTCGATCCGCGATCGCTGCTGCCGTTCATCGGCGGTCTGGCTGCCGTTTCCATCTGGCTGTACGCGCACATTCAGCGGGCGGGTGGCGCCGAGGACGCTCACCCCAGCCTGATGATCCCGATCGCGAATCTACTGGCCTACACCTTCGGCCCGCTGGCGTTGACGCAGCCGCCGTGGATCACGGTGGCCGCAGCGGTCACCGCGGTGCTGCTGCTCGAGGGTCGCTCGCGGCTGCATCGGCTGGTGCTGCAGGTTCCATCCGACGAGGTGTTCACACTCGGCAAGTTCCTGATCCTGGTCGGCATCGTGCTGCCACTGGTGCCGAATCATCCGGTAGTCGCATGGACACCGATCTCCCCGTTCCAGGTGTGGCTGGCGCTGGTGGCGATCTCAACGCTGTCGTATGCGAGCTACCTGCTGCAGCGTTACCTGCCGTCGCGCTCCGGTGCGCTGCTGCCGGCGATACTCGGCGGCATCTATTCCTCGACCGCCACCACGGTGACGCTGGCTCGGCGTCAACGCCAGGCTGGAGCCGTACAGACCGACATCGCGGTCGGCATCGTCGTCGCGACCGCGATGATGTACCTGCGCATCGACGCGGTCGTGGCGATATTCAACCCGCCGCTGGCGTCGACGTTGCTGCCACCATTGCTGGGGTTATTCGCCCTCGCCGCGCTGATCGCCTGCTGGCAGTGGCGCCAGCGCCAGCACGTGGGCAAGGTGGACAGCGTGGCGATGGCGAGCGTCACGCCGCCGAACCCGCTGCAACTGGGTACCGCGCTGACCTTCGCGCTGCTTTTCGTTTTGGTCGCACTGGCGTCGGCATGGGTGAGCGCAAGCTTCGGCCAGCGCGGCGTCTATGCGCTGGCGGCCATCACCGGCACCACCGACATCAATCCGTTCGTGCTCAGCCTGGCGCAGGGCGGCGTCACCGGCATGTCGCTACAGGCACTGGCGACGGCCATCCTGATTGCGGTGGCATCCAACAACATGCTGAACGCGGCCTACGCCCTGCTGTTCGGTGGCGTAAAAGCCTGCCTGCGCCCTGCACTGGCGCTGTTCGCTCTTGGCCTCACCGGGCTCGGCCTGGCGCTTTTGTCCCTGCACCTGACGATCTGAAATGCCGCACGGAGCCGCGCCATGGGCGCTGGCCGCGGCCAATGCCAGCGCATCGGGGCCGGCAGCGGCGCGCGACTCCTCAAGCATGGCTGCCCTCGGTGCAGGGCTCGATCGGCTTGATTTCCACGCGTCGGTCAAGCATGTCGCTGGCGTCATCCTTGCCGGTGCCGATCAGATTCTCACGCGATCCCACACCCGCAGCCAGGGTTCGCTTTGCCAGCGACGCCTGATCGGTCTGCAGGCGCATCTGAATGTATTCCGCGCGCATCAGTGACAATCGGTCGTTCAGGGCTGCAGGACCCGTGGGACTGGTATGGCCCGTCACCTCAAGACAGGCCTGGCTCGATACCGCCCTGGCGGCGATCTGCTGGATCCACATGTCATAGTTGCCGCTGAGTCCGCCATCACCTTCGAGCCTCACGGAGGCGGGCCGGAACAGGAACTTGACGGCCAGCCGCTTCCTGCGCAGCCCGAATCCCACCAGCTCGCCAAAGGCCGCCGCGGACTCGCTGGCGCGGCCGAGCCTGGTTAGTGACAGGTAGATGCCGTTATAGACGCGCAGCTGCTCGCCGGCGGGGGCTTTGAGCGCGGTTCTGTAGAGATCGAGCGCCTCGGCATAACGCTTTTCGTCATAGGCGTCGCCTGCCTCGTTCACCAAAGCGGCAGCGAGCAGGCCATCCAGGTATTCCGGCCTGATCGGATCACCCACCTTGCTTGCCTTGCAGGTCGTCACATAAGCCTGAATGCTGGGGTCCTCCGTCCAGACGGGGCTGTCGCTGAAGGTCGCGACCGGTGTCGCGTCCACATCCTGCAGACGAACCCTAGCAACCGACTTGGCAACGATCCTGCCGGTCTTGAGATCACCCATGACGAGGCAAAACCAGTACGATTCCCTCTGCCCGGCAGGCTTCAGCTGCGCGTTAATGGGTGTGAACGTGCCAATCATGAAGCGCGGCTGCTGCTGCAGGCTCTGCGCTGTGATCCCGCGAACCGCGTACTGCGGAAATTCATTCCTGGCGAGTTGCAGGATGTGGTCCTGGATACTTTGCGTGGCGCTGGACTGATAGCCAGTCATGCCGTCGACCAGCGGATCGATCACCAGCGTCGCGGGGGTCAGCTGTGGTGCCGGCGCGGTGGCTAACACTGACCGCGCGGTGTTCGTCACCGCCTCATCGAATGACAGAATGGGCGGGGCCGGTGGCTCGAGTGACCGGGGTGGCTCGGGTGACCGGGGTGGCTCGGCTGATCCGGGCTGCGGCAGGACATTGACCGCGGGTCCCTTGGGCGCGCAGCCAGCGACCAGCGCGCACAACAGACCGCTAGTGGCATTTCTCCTTGAAACAGGGATGGTCATCTCTGTGCCTTTTGCTTCGAAATTAGTCGGGACTATTCACCCGCGCGATTCTTCCGCGCCGATGCGCAGATCCTGGGCGCGGCCCTTCCACTGGCCGCCGCGACCGCGGCCGTATTGCACGGCCGAATGCACGGTCGCCGCGGCATAGAACAACGCGACGGCCGGCAGCCCCAGGCTCCAGATGGGCGACAACCGATAGAAGCGCAGCATCGGCGTGTACGCGATGCACATCAGCATCCAGGTCGCGGCGCCCAGCGCGATCGATAGCCGGTGTCCCGATAGCAGCAGCATCGGCGGCAGCAGGTAGGTGACCAGCAGTCCCGCCAGCGTTGCCGCGAGCAACAGGTAGGAATGCCGCAGTTGATTGAACGCGGTGCGCGAGATCATGCGGCCGATCTCGGCGAATGAGCCATACGGCCGGGTACTGCGCGCGCTGCGTGTCAGGCCCAGCCAGATCGAGCCGCCGGCACCCTTGATGGCGCGTGCCAGCGCGCAGTCATCGATGATCTGCGAGCGCAGGGTGCGCAGTCCGCCGATGCGCTCGAGCGCCTGCGGTCGCACCAGCATGCAGCCGCCGGCGGCGCCAGCGGTACGGTGTTGCGGCGATGCGATCCACGCTGGCGGATACAGCTTGAGGAAGAAGAATACGAACGCCGGAATCAGCCATTTCTCCGCCCTGCCCGCCATGTGCAGCCTCACCATGCACGACACCAGGTCAGCCTGTCGCGCCACCGCAAAGCTGACGAGCATGCCGAGCTCGTCGGGATCGTGATGAATATCTGCGTCGGTGAACAGCAGGTAGTCCGGCTTGAACCGACTCGCGGCCGTGACGCCCTGCGACATTGCCCATACCTTGCCGCTCCAGCCCGGCGGTAGCGGCGGCGCGGCCAGCACGCTCAGGCGCGCGGCCAGCCCTGGGCCGGCGGCCGCATCCAGCGCTGCGGCCGCGTCCAGCGCTGCCTCCCCGGTGCCGTCGGTACTGCCGTCGTCCACGACGATGACATGGATCGATGCGCCGCCATGCTGCAGCAGCAGCGATTGGACCGCGTCGGCGATCACGGCCGCCTCGTTGCGCGCCGGTATGATGGCGACCACGCTCCTGGCCAGCGCAGGATCCGCAGCCAGCGGCGCAAACTGACGGGAGACGCGCCAGAATCCGCCGCGTGCCAGCAGCAGGTACAGCCACACGAACAGCGGCGCGGCGGCCAGGACGTACAGGCTCACGGCAGTATCCCCATGGCGCGCGACTATGGCGATGACGACAGCTCGAGCTCCCGCAGGCGCGGCCCCTCGAGCTGGCCGATGTGGACCGAGGTATCGTACAGCACCACGCCAAAAGCGCTCAGTGCAAGCAGGATCGCGATCGAAGCGATCAGATGACGCGATTCGAAACTGCGGATCGAGCGCGCGTATGCAATCAGCGCCAGCACGGCGGCGACCACCGTGATGGCATCGACACTTGCGCGTTGCCAATAGCTGCCTCCCAGGTGCAGCCACATGCCGAATTCGTCGAAGGTCAGCGCCATGGCGATGCCATACACCAGGGCCGCCCTGCGCAGCGCGCTGCCGGCCGGCATGCCGAACAGCAGCCAGGCGCCGACACCGGCAAGCAGGAAAATGCCGTAGTTCAGGTGATGCACGTGGGTGCCGCGCAGGAAGAAATACAGGTTCGGCATGCGCTGCGACATGATCAGGAACACCACGGTTCGCGACGCGATGAACGTGAGAATGAAGCCGAACAGCGCGCGGCGCGCGAGCTCGTCCGAATTGGTATTCGCGGTTTCTGCCACACTGCGCTCTCACCGGGCGTGCGGCTAGAATGCCCGGGGCGTCGCGCCGAGGCAATCCTTGAGGCGCTGCTGGAGGAGCCTGCAAGTGACCTTTGATCCGGCCCGGATCGTTGATCAGACACTGGCGCATTACAACCAGCGCGCCAGAGACTTTCGCGACGGCACCCGCGATCACGATGTCAGCCAGAACATCGATGCGCTGCTGCGGCACATCGATGCGGCACCGCCGTACCGGATTCTGGATTTCGGCTGCGGCCCGGGTCGGGACCTGCGCAGCTTCAGTGCGCTCGGCCATATCGCCATTGGCCTTGAGGGCGCATCGGAATTCGTCACGATGGCGCGTAACGAGAGCGGCTGCGAAGTGTGGCAGCAGGATTTTCTGCGGCTCGAATTGCCGGATGCGCATTTTGATGGCGTCTACGCTAATGCATCGCTGTTTCATGTGCCGGGACGCGAGCTGGCGCGGGTGCTGGGACAATTGCACGCCACGCTCAAGCCGCGTGGCGTGCTGTTCAGCTCCAACCCGCGCGGCGACAATACCGAAGGCTGGAATCGGGGCCGCTACGGCGCCTACCATGACTGGGACGGCTGGCGGCGCCACCTGAGCGCGGCGGGATTCGTTGCGCTGGAGCATTATTACCGCCCCACCGGCTTGCCGTTCGAACAGCAGCCATGGCTGGCGAGCGTCTGGCGCAGGCCGACCTGAGCACAATCTTGCGCTCACTGCAAACCGCATGCGCCGCTGTATCTGGGAGTCCGACTACTGCGGTAGGGTAGCGGTCGTCCCGCATGCAGGAGCTGGCAATCCTTGAAAGTTCTGGTGATCTCAGGCGCATTGCTGGCGCTGCTGGTCGTGCTAGGCCTGTGGCTGTGGACCCCGGACCGCGATCGGGCGACTCTCGACGCAAGGTACCTGGCCGCCCCCGGGGATCTGATCGAGGTAGCCGGGCTCACGCTGCACGTGCGCGACAGCGGCCCCAGGGATGCGCCGCCGATCATCCTGCTGCACGGCTTTGGCGCCAGCCTGCACACCTGGGAACCCTGGGCGCACCTGCTGTCGGACCGGTATCGCGTCATCCGCTTTGATTTGCCAGGCTCCGGATTGAGCCCACCCGATCCGACCGGCGACTACAGCGATGAGCGCAGCATGCAGCTGCTGGCCGCACTGATGGACCGGTTGGGCGTAGCGCACGCGACGCTGGTCGGCAATTCGATGGGCGGACGAATCGCGTGGAGTTTTGCGGCGCACCGACCCGAGCGGGTCGAGCGCCTGGTGCTGATCTCCCCGGATGGCTTCGCCAGCCCCGGTTTCGAATACCTGAAGAAGACGCAGGTACCGGCGAGCGTCAGGCTGATGCGCTATATCCTGCCCAAGCCGCTGCTGCGCATGAGCCTGGCGCCCGCCTATGCGGATCCGCATGTGCTGACCGACGAGCTCACTGACCGCTACTACGACCTGATGCTGGCGCCTGGTGCGCGCGCGGCGATGATCGAGCGCATGCAGCAGGTAGTGCTCAGCGACCCGCGACCCTGGCTCGCCAGGATCAGCGCCCCGACGCTGCTGCTATGGGGCGAGCAGGACCGGATGATTCCCTTCAGCAACGCCGCCGATTACGTCAAGGCGATTCCGAATGTGACACTGGTGGCGCTGCCAGGTGTCGGCCATCTGCCGCAGGAGGAAGCACCCGAGCGCTCGGCTGCGGCGCTGCGGGCATTTCTGGAATCGCCAGCCAGCGGTCGGTGAAGCAGCCGTTGCTGAAGTGGCATGGCGCCGAATTACAGCATTGTGTTCGCGGTCTGGGGCTCGCTCGGCGACCTGCATCCGTTCATCGCCGTTGCGCTGAAACTCAAACAGCAGGGTTACGACCCCGTCATAGCGGGCGTCAGCGAATACCGCTCCAAGGTCGAGGCCGAGGGTCTGCGATTTCACAGCGTGCGCCCCGCCTTGGCCGAACTCGAGCGTGCGCTGGGCACACAGCTGCCCGAGCTCACGCGCCAGGTGATCGCCCGGCCCGACCTGCTGTACCGGCGGCTGGTGTTCCCTTTTCTGCGGCAGTCCTATGAGGACATGATGGCGGCGACCCGCGACAGCCGCGTTCTGGTCACCGGCAGCGTCTGCATTGGCGCGCGCCTGGCGGCAGAACAGCGCGGCATCGCCTGGATCGGCGCGGTGCTGCAGCCGATGATGTTCATGTCGGCGTACGATCCTCCGGCGCTGCAACCCGGCGCCTGGCTGGCTCCGCTGCTCAGGCGACTGGGTCCGTCCGGCGCCGGCGTCGTGCTGCGCGCCCTGAAGCGGCTGGTCGGGCGGGCAGCGGCACCGGTGCACGACTTCCGGCGCGAGATCGGCCTGTGCCGCAGCGGCCGCGATCCGATCATTGACGGGCAATTCTCGCGCGCCGGCGCGCTGGCGCTTTATTCCCCGGTGCTCGGCGACGTACAACCGGATTTTCCCGCACCGACATCGTTGACCGGGTTTGCGTTCTACGACAGCGAGCGCGGCGGCGATACGATGCTCGAGCCGGGGCTGCAGGCGTTTCTCGCGGCCGGAGCGCCACCGATCGTGTTTACGCTTGGCAGCTCGATGGTGCGCAATCCAGGGGATTTCTATGTGGCGAGCCTCAACGCCGCGCGTCTACTGCAGCGACGCGCCGTGCTGCTGATCGGTGAATCCGCAGCACAACCGATTGCCAGCGGCACGCACGACGATGTGCACGTGTGCGCCTACGCGGCCTATTCCCGGCTGTTTCCGCAGGCGGCAGCGGTGGTGCACCAGGGTGGCATTGGCACGCTGGCTCAGGCGCTGCGGGCGGGATGCCCGCAGCTGATCGTGCCGTTCTTCGCCGACCAGGCCGACAATGCCGCGCGCGCGGTCCGGCTGGGGGTCGCACGAACCGTGCGTCGCAGCCGCTACAGCGCGGCCCGGGCGCAGCAACAGTTGTCCGCACTGCTGGCAGATCGTGCCGGCGGCGCGCGCGCGCTGGCCATTCGCGATCGCATCGCGCTCGAGGACGGCGCCGCGCAGGCCGCCCGAATACTCGCCGATCGCATTCAGGCGCGGTGCTAGCCGGCTATTTCACCACGATGGTTGCCACCATCTGCGGATGGATCGAACACACGTAGCGGTAGGTGCCGGGCTTGGTGAATCGATAACTGAAGCTGTCGTTCGGGTCGAGCGCACCGGAGCGAAAGGTATCGTCAATGCTGCGGATCGTGTGCGGTTCGCCGTCGAAGTTCTTCCAGCTGACCCTGGTTCCTGCCGCGACCACCAGCGCGGTCGGGCTGAACATGAAGTCGCGAATGGCCACTACGCTGTCCGGCCGCATCGAAGCTGTGGTGGATGGCGCGGCGAGCCAGGCGCCGAGGCCCAGCAACGCGAGCAGCGCCAGCGCGTACAGCGTTGCCGCGATCCACCGGCCGCGCCCCGGAGGTGGGCTGCGGCTAGGCCGAGGAGCGCGCGGTGTGCGAAGTGATATGGCCTTCGACCTTCTGCACGATCTGGTGGATGTGGCCATCGAGCACCGTAACCGATCCGAAGCGGCGCAGGTAGTCTATCGCCTGGCCGGCATCCACGGTCCCAGCGCATTTCGCGAGCGTTGGCGCACAACGGCCGCCGCCCTGCCGACCAATTGATCGGCGCGCGGCTGGCGGTCATGATGCGCCATGTCCGTGCCGGAATTCGACGTCGACGAATCGCGCTGGAGTGACCTGCAGGCAGCCCCGGCGGCCGAGCGTCGGCCCGCGGTCGCCGCCGCGCTGCGCGCCGTGCTGCCTTCCGACTGCGTGCTCAGCGCCGATGAGGAACTGCGTCCCTATGAGTGCGACGGACTGTCGGTGTTCCGCACGCCGCCGATGCTGGTGGCGCTGCCGCGCACCGAGGCCGAGCTGCGCGCGGTGCTGCGCGAGTGCAACCGGTTGCAGGTGCCGGTGGTGGCACGCGGCGCGGGCACCGGGCTGTCGGGCGGCGCGATGCCGCACGCGGCCGGCGTGCTGCTGTCGCTGGCGCGCTTCAATCGCATCCTGCAGATCGATCCGGTCGCGCGCACCGCACGGGTGCAGCCCGGGGTGCGCAACCTGGCGGTGTCCGAAGCCGCCGCAGCGTACGGCCTTTACTATGCCCCGGACCCCTCCTCGCAGATCGCCTGCAGCATCGGCGGCAATGTGGCGGAGAATTCCGGCGGCGTGCATTGCCTCAAGTACGGATTGACGTTGCACAACGTGCTCGGCCTGCGCGGATGCACCATCGACGGCGAGCCGATCGAGCTTGGCGGCGGTGCGCTTGACACACCCGGCCTCGACCTGCTGGCGCTGAGCATCGGTTCCGAGGGGCTGCTGCTGATCGTCACCGAGGTGCTGCTCAAGTTGCTGCCGCGACCGCAGCTGGCGCAGGTGGTGATGGCCTCGTTCGATGACGTCGGCAAGGCCGGCGAAGCAGTCGCTGCAATCATCGCCGCCGGCATCATTCCGTCGGGCCTGGAGATGATGGACCGCAAGGCGACCGCGGCGGTCGAGCCGTTCGTCAAGGCCGGTTATGACCTGGGTGCCGCGGCGATACTGCTGGCCGAGTCCGACGGCACCCCGGAAGAGGTGGCCGAGGAAGTGGCCGCGATCGAGCGCGTGTTGCAGGCGCATGGTGCCACCGCGATCGCGGTGTCCGGTTCGGAGGCCGAGCGGCTGAGGTTCTGGTCCGGGCGCAAGAACGCGTTTCCGGCCGCCGGTCGCATATCGCCGGATTATTACTGCATGGATGGCACCATCCCGCGCAACCGGCTCGGACACATGCTCAAGGCGATCGAGCAGATGGAGCACAAGTACGGCCTTGCGTGCATGAACGTGTTCCATGCCGGCGACGGCAACCTGCACCCGCTGATCCTGTTCGACGCCAACAGCGTCGGCGCATGGGAGCGCGCCGATCGCTTCGGGGCCGACATCCTCGAGCTGTGCGTGCAGCTGGGCGGCACCATTACCGGCGAGCACGGCGTCGGCGTGGAGAAGCTCAATTCGATGTGCGTGCAATTCTCCCCGGCCGAGCGCGCCGCGTTCTTCGCGGTCAAGCGCGCCTTTGATCCGCCGGGATTGCTCAATCCGGGCAAGGCGATCCCGACACTGGCACGCTGCGCCGAGTATGGCCGCATGCACGTGCGCCACGGCCAGTTGCCGCACGCCGATCTGCCGCGATTCTAGATGGACTCGATGGACGCCGCGCTGCAACAGCTGCGCCATCGCGTCATGGACGCCGACGGCGCCGGGGCCGCACTGCGGCTGCGCGGCGCGGGAACCAAGGACTTCTACGGCGAGCACTGCCATGGCGCGCTGCTGGACTTGCGCGGCTATCACGGCGTGGTTGATTACGAGCCATCGGAACTGGTGATCACCGCACGTTGCGGCACCGCGCTGTCCGAGGTGCAGAGCCTGCTGCTGCAGCACCAGCAGTTCCTGGCGTTCGAGCCGCCCGCCTTTGGCGGCGACCCGACCATCGGCGGGGTGATCGCTTCCGGGCTGTCGGGACCGCGGCGTTTCCAGGCCGGCGCCGCGCGTGATTTCGTGCTCGGCGCCGTGCTGCTGTCAGCACAGGGTGAACTGCTGCATTTTGGCGGCAAAGTCATCAAGAACGTCGCCGGCTTCGACCTCGCGCGCCTGTTGTGCGGCTCGCTCGGCATCCTGGGTGCGATCACCGAGGTATCGCTGAAGGTGATGCCGCTGCCGCGCATGGAACAGACGCTGTTTCTTGAGACCGCGGCGCCCGAGGCGCTGGCGCTGTTCAATCGCTGGGGCGGTGAGCCGCTGCCGATCTCGGCCACCGTGTGGAACGCGGGCCGTGCCTGGGTGCGGCTGTCCGGCGCGCCCGCGGCGGTGCGCGCCGCGCGAGCGCGCCTGGGTGGTGAACTGCTCGACGACGCCGAGGCGCTGGCGCTGTGGAACAGCCTGCGCGACCAGACGCACCCGTTCTTCAGCCAGGCGGGCGGGCTGTGGCGCGTGTCGGTGCCGTCCTCGGCAGCGCCACTCGCCACCAGTGCTGCGCAACTGATCGAATGGGGCGGCGCGCTGCGCTGGTGCGCCGGCGATTCTTCTGCGGCGCAGATGCGGGCACTGGCGCGCAGCGCCGGCGGCAGCGCGCTGCATTGGCGTGGCGGGTCGAGCGGTAGCCGCTTCGATGCGCTCTCCCCCGCGGTGTTCGAGATACACCGCCGTCTCAAGTCGCGCTTCGACCCGCGCGGCATCTTCAATCCGGGACGGCTGGTCGCAGGACTGTAGCAGGCAAGATGGAAACGAAACTGGCGCTCGGGATCAAGGGCACCGCACAAGGCGATTGCGCCGAGGGCATCCTGCGTGCCTGCGTACACTGCGGCTTCTGCAACGCGACCTGCCCCACCTATCAGCTGCTGGGCGATGAACTGGACGGCCCGCGCGGACGCATCTACCAGATCAAGCAGGTGCTGGAGGGTGCGCCGGCCACGCGCAGCACGCAGCTGCACCTGGATCGCTGCCTGACCTGCCGCGCCTGCGAGACCACCTGTCCATCGGGCGTGGATTACGGTCACCTGGTGGACATCGGGCGCGCGGTGGTGGAGTCCCAGCTCACCCGACCGCTGCGGGAAAGACTGCTGCACGGGCTTCTGCGCGCGGTGCTGAGCCGGCAGGCGCTGTTCGGCGCGGCCTGGCGCCTGGGTCGCGCGTTGCGCTTTGTGTTGCCGCCGGCGCTGCGCTCCAAGTTCACCCAGCGCCGCGCCGCCGGCGCCTGGCCGCGGCGCGTGCACGCGCGCAAGGTGCTGCTGCTCAACGGCTGCACCCAGCCGGCAATGGCGCCCTCGATCGACGCTGCCAGCGCGCGAGTGCTCGATGCGATTGGCGTGCACGCGCTGGTGGATACGCGCTCGGGTTGCTGCGGGGCAATCCGCCATCATCTGCACGATCAGCACGGCGCACTCGACAATGCGCGGCGCAATATCGATGCTTGGTGGCCGCAACTGCAATCCGGTGCGGTCGAGGCGATCGTCATCAACGCCTCAGGCTGCGCGGTGATGATCAGGGAATACGGCTGGCTGCTGCGCGAGGATCCGGCCTACGCCGCCAGGGCACGCCAGGTCAGCGATGCGACGCGCGATCTGATCGAGTTCCTGGGACCGCAATTGCCGCTGTTGCGCCAGCGCGTACACGCTCCGGGCGTACAGCGCGTGGCGCTGCAGAAGCCGTGCACGCTGCAGCATGGCCTTGGCCTCAAGGACAACGTCGATGAACTGCTGGCGGCGCTGGGCGCGCAGCTGCTGCCGGTTGCCGAACCGCACCTGTGCTGCGGTTCGGCCGGCACCTATTCACTGCTGCAACCCAAACTCGCGCTCGAACTGCGCGAGCGCAAGCTCGCCCAGCTGCTGCAGGGCCAGCCGCAGGTGGTGCTGACAGCGAACATCGGCTGCATGGCGCACCTCGCATCGGGCACGGCGACACCGGTGATGCATTGGATAGAATGGGTCGACAATATGCTCGTATCACATTGATTAATAATAATTTTTATTTATCAAGGCGGCAGCTTGTCTCGGCCACATCCCGCGCCCGGCGTGCGGCTTGCAATGGAGCGAATTCGATTTGAACATGACGACGATCCGACGCTGGCATTCATATATCGGCCTTTTCATGGCTCCGATCGTCCTGTTCTTCGCATTGACCGGCGCAGCGCAGCTTTTCAACCTGCACGAGGCGCACGGTCACTACCAGCCGCCCGCCGTCCTGGAGAAGCTCAGCTCCGTTCACAAGGATCAGGTGTTCGCGCTTGGCCATCACTACGAGCCGCCGGCGCCGCAAGCCGCCTCGCGGACGCCCGGCGCGGGCGAGGCGTCAGCGCCCGCTACGGAGGAGGATGGCGACAAACCCACGCTGTCCACGCTTGCGCTGAAGGCACTGTTTCTGCTGGTGGCGCTCTGTCTCGTTCTCTCCACGGCATTGGGTCTCTGGATGGGTCTTACGCAAACGCGCCAGAAGCGTCTGGGGTGGATGCTGGTTCTCGCAGGCGCGCTGATTCCGGCGGTTCTGCTGCTGCTGTGATGACCGGGCCGCCCTCGACGCCCACTTAAGGCGTAACATGGGTGTAGTGTCGTGACGGCCATCGGCACGGCCAGGAGCGCTTATCGTGCACGCTCATTTGATCTCCCGCCTGATCTCCCGCCCGCAGCCGCAGGCGCGCGCTTCGGTGCTGGCCTGCCTGCTACTCGGATTCTGCGGCGTGGCATCCGCCGTCGGCGACGGCCAGACGCCCTCGAGCGGCGCGTGGGAATACCTGCAGCGCCAGTTTTACCCGGACCGAACCCTGGGTG